>Ga0224497_10002349_pt1 | contig 11308 bp, 22 predicted proteins | sample SF_Jul11_sed_USG_4_FD_167970 | JGI IMG/M metagenome (GOLD analysis project Ga0224497, IMG submission 167970) | Sediment microbial communities from San Francisco Bay, California, United States - SF_Jul11_sed_USGS_13 | ecosystem: Environmental > Aquatic > Marine > Sediment | place: USA...
CCCTATCGACACTATGTTCGTAGATGGCGAGTATGACGAAAACAAGGTAGAAGCACAAGATGTCAGCAAACTCATCTGATACCAACTGAGGGAACAAGGAAGTTCCCTCTCTCTACCTCCATTCCTAATTTATTTACGGTGGCTCAGGAATGGAGATAGAGGGATTAATAAATAAAGATATAAGAGTATGGAGAAAAAGTGGGAGTGTCCTTGTTGGAAAGCAAAAACGTATTTAAACACAATTATTCCGAATATTGATACAGAAAAATTCTCTTACCTAGTTCAATGTGGAAGGTGTAAGAAGTGGCATGGGAGGAAGCAAGAAGATTATTCAATACCAGAGGGTATTCAGATTACTAAGATTGTTAAATTAAAATTAAAATTTTTTATCACTAAATAAATAATTCATATGGAAATAAAAAATTTTATAAGCAAGACAATAGAGGGATTAATAAATAAAGTATTCATTGAAGTATGAGTAAATGTAAAGAATGTGGTCAATCTACAGAAAAAGAAGTAACTAAACTAGAGATTAAAAATTTTTATGATGAAGTTATATATACGTCTACTAAAACAAATGTTAAAGACGCAATAGTAGAGGCAGTAGCGAGTGGTGTAAATCTCAGTGGTGCAGATCTCAATGGTGTAAATCTCCGTAGTGCAGATCTCAGTGGTGCATATCTCAGTGGTGCATATCTCCGTCATGCAAATCTCAGTGGTGCAGATTTCCGTGATGCAGATCTCCGTGGTGTAGATTTCAGTGGTGCAGATCTCAGTGGTGTAAATCTCCGTAGTGCAGATCTCCGTAGTGCAGATCTCAGTGGTGTAAATCTCAGTGGTGCATATCTCAGTGGTGTAAATCTCAGTGGTGCATATCTCAGTGGTGTAAATCTCCGTAGTGCAGATCTCAGTGGTGTAAATCTCAGTGATGCAAACCTAATGTATGTTAAGTTCGGAGGTAGAAACACAACTACCAAAATAAAAGAAAACCAGACAGATGATTTCTTTAAGGCTTTAGGAATAGAGGTTATTAAATAAACAAAACATTTAACTATGAAAACAGACACAAAATTTGATGGAAACTTTGTAATGAGTATGTTGATACTCGTAATAGTGGGGATTGCTTTTATTGTTGGGACAATTTTTACTCAAAAAAATTCTTTTGAGGAGAAAAGACAAGCATGTAATCGTGCGGTTTTAACAAAAGGGCAACTATCTGAAGAAATTGATTTTGGTGGCTTTTGGTTTGGTGGAAAGACTGGTTCAATAGAAGATTTTGAAAAAGAAATAAGTTATTTAGAGAAAGAACTTTCTAAGACTAACAAAGAAGTAAACGATTTACGGGCATTGTTTGGTTGTTACTTTGATGAGTATTAGAGGTTATTGAATAAATAAAACATTTAACTATGAAAACAGACAAGACGTAGAGGATGATTTATTACGAGAATATCTCGTACACAAATTAAGTAGTCACCCTGACTATAACTGGAGGAGTTCTTTCAATAGGAGATAGAAGAATGAAACTCTGGAGATTCATAAAGAGACTCGGTTGGTTCATCTACTATCTAGTGCGAGGTACAGACTGATGCGAAATCCTTTTCTTGACATGGTGACAAGGCATAGTTTCCCATCTGACAATTGCGCTCAGTGTGGACGTAAAATCTACGTCACGCTAGTAGCAACTGTTGTCCATCGGGGTAAGTCCTTCTGTACTTATAGATGTCACGACAACTATGTTCGTATACAGGAGCGTAAATTGCGTGGGTGTACCTAGAACAAACCATGGGCGTAGGGTCTACGAAACTGAGTCCAGAATCATCTTTCAAGACGTAGAGGATGATTTATTACGAGAATATCTCGTAAGTGTCTGGACAGACTATTTAGACCCTAAAGCAGAGATACGGTGCTGTCATTGCGGTAAAAGCCTAAGAATAAGGGACTACATCGTAAACGAAGATGGAACGAGGCAATGCAAATAGGGAGAGTAACGAGGCGAACCCCCCACCTCGTAAAAAATGGGGGGTTTCTTATGAAGATATGAAATACTTTAGTACATTTAGTGGAATAGGAGGATTTGAACTGGGTATTCAACAAGCATATGAAAGCAATAATGAACATGCACATATCAGCGAGGAACCCCAACAGGAAGAACGCCCACAAAGGCGGAAGCGGAGTGTTGATAAGCACGGAATACAGCTACACAATAGAGACGGGACAGCCCCATTATGTGTTGGATATTCCGAAATCGACAAATACGCAGTCCAAATCTACGAAAAACACTTTAACCACAAAAACTATGGAGACATTACGGGAATCGAACCAAAAGAACTACCAGACTTTGAACTATTTGTTGGAGGATTCCCTTGTCAATCTTTTTCCATCGCAGGAAAACGAGGAGGTTTCAGCGACACCAGAGGCACAATGTTCTTTGAAATCGCTAGGATTGTTAGGGAAAAACAACCACGCCTTTTACTACTTGAGAACGTCAAAGGGCTTTTATCTCACGACAAAGGGGCAACATTCTACACCATCATTACCACGCTTGATGAATTGGGGTATGACATCCAATGGCAAGTGCTTAACAGCAAGAATTTCGGAGTCCCCCAGAATAGGGAAAGAGTGTTCATTGTCGGACATCTTAGAGGAACACCCAGACCCCAAGTATTTCCTTTCGGAGAAGCAAACCCAAAAGATATTGAGCAACTCAACCAACCCACCCACAGTAACGACAGAATCTACGGAGAAGATGGAATAAGTCCCACTTTGAATACTATGCAGGGCGGTAGACGACAGCCATTTGTTGCCGACACAAGGCAAATGACTAGAGAGGGCAAGCCCCGACTATATGATGAAGTCCCAACACTTAATGCGACTATGCACAAAGAGCCATACAACATAGTGAACGAGTCCAAAATACGCAGACTAACCCCAACAGAATGTGAACGTCTACAAGGATTCCCTGATGGATGGACAGAGGGATTAAGTGATACACAAAGATATAAAACACTCGGTAATGCCGTTACTGTAAACGTGATAAAATCCATTATGGAGAAACTTCTATGATCCCACTAACCCTACTCATATTAGCTATACTATGGGGAATACTCTGGTTTCTCGGTACAGTGCCTTTCTTCCTACATATAGACTTTTATAAAGCACTTGTTATTAAATGGTGGAATGAAAAAAATTAAACAATATATCAAATGAAGAAGACAAAAGAAAACTGGTGTTCAGAAAAGGAGGGGTGTAGTGCTATTTGGCATGTCCAATGGTGTCCAGAAGATGCGGGGTGCAAGGAGTACGACATCTTGCCGTGGTATAAGAAACTGTTTAGAAGTAACCCACATAATCTATAAAAGACACCACCCTATGTAGGGAGTGTGAGGGTAAGAAGGATTAACCCCTTGACATTCCCCACAGATAAGTATAATAGAGATATGCAAACAGTAAAAAATGCTATTTGTGAACAGAGAATAGAAGCTAGAGTAGTGGCTCTTATTCTTTGCTGTTTGCATAAATATCAAACACTCAAGACCTCGTTTAGGCGGGGTCTTTTGTGTTACAAACGAGTAAGAACCTGCGTTTAAGTGCTTGGCAGTAAAACAGCACTTCTTGGGATGGGGAGAGTAGAGACACTCCCTTGAAACACTAAGGATTTGATTAGACATTTATGCGAAAGGAGGGATAAATAGCGTCCGACCTCTACCCTCCCGTCTGATAAGTGTCGAATTAAGTTCAGAGTATTGTAGGTAGGAAAATACAACTACGCGCTTTTACAGAAAAGAACTCTTGACGAAACTGCACTAGCCAAAGGACTACACTACGAATACTCGCACTTACTCCAACATACAAAACACACAGTAACCTTGTTTTTCTAAAGGGAGGTCGGGCTTATGAAAAAGAATACTCATCTAATAAAGTTTTAACTATGGAGATAAACAAAGAAAAATATCTTCAAACTTTGAAAGAAAAGAAAAAAAGTGCGCCAAATTCAGAAAAGGCGTATTGGTTAGGTGAAACTTCTAAGCTAGTAGATAGACCTTTCAAGCAAGTGGCAGGATTGGTCGGTTGGTTGCCTACTCATTGGATAAAGGAAATGTTTGAAGATGCGAGAGGAGATGCTAAAAAATGGTGGTGGCTTAGAAAAAAAATATTAGGAAAAGAAAAATGAAAAAAATAAAGGTAAAAAAGTTATCCACACCATATGGCTTGACTATAGCCATATAGGGTATATAGTGGTAATTAGATGAGGAGTTGACTGGAGAAAGCGATAGTGTGAGAAAAACAAAGTTCTACTTTTGCCGAGTAGATATAACAATACAAAAATATCACGCAACGCCTCTCTGGTCAACGTAAACTCATCTACTTTAATAAATTAAAAACAAACATGAGTTGTAAACAAAACGATATTTATTTAGAGAATATACAAGAGGTGTTTGAAAGTCATCGAGCAGGTGGTGATTACAAAAGTTGTCTAAAACTTGCCGACAAATTAGAAGACAATGGCTTTAAGACGGAAGCTAGAGAATTAAAGATGTTGTTATGAACATAATAATAAATCCAGGAACAGAAACTCAAACAAAACATAGCGAAGAGAACGCTGTAGAAATAGCTAAGACTATTTCAAAAGATTTGAAGCTACCAACAGATTCTTGGAAAAGAACACCCGAAAAAGATGACTCTGGGCGTGGGTGGTACAGTTTCACATTCAAAAACAAGCACAATCAAACAATCGAAGTGGATATTCCTGGGATTGACCACGATACAGTAGTTAAGGGAGAGCCGTGGGTTTCACCACGCCTATATGTGGATGGAAATAGCTGGTTGTATGGATATGCTTTGGGTTTTATTGAACGTAGAGAATCTAATTAACATGAAAGTAAATTACAAGGAAAATATAAAAAATCAGGTAGCTGTGATTGAAGCGTCTAAGGGAGACCCTGAAGAAGCCCATTTCCACTTAGATGGTCTATATGTTGTCACATTGAAGTTAATAGCCAAAGGGGTGGATAATCCTGAAGAATTAGCAAAAGAAGCATTAAAGGCGGAAAAGATAGACTTTCCCCGATGGTGTGCATAACTAACATGAAAACCCTAGAAAAATGCCCATATGATTTTTGTGAAGGAGGTGGAATAGTGGTCGAAGGAGAATTTGACAACTTAATAGAAAAAGAATGTTTATGTACCAAAGAATAGAAAGACCAACAATACCAAAAAAAGTCTGCAATAATCACGACACAACACTATGTCTAGTAGGAATACCTTGCCCCAGATGTAAAAGATTATCATTAAGAGAATATGAGTAGATACCCTAAGGAGTTGATATATGGCCGAGTAGTAAAAAAGCACGAAAGAACGGAAAAATAATTTATTACGACAAAATTAGAGATATACTAATTAGCTGAAAAACAAAATGAATCTAATTAAAAAAGACGACAAATGAAGTGTAATCGATGGCTAAGAATGTGTGTACCTTGTCACTCTCATTACGATAAAGTAAAAGTATGAAAACAAAACTAGACCATATACCAGAAAAGGGTTTTTTTGCGGACATGGAGGACGGCAGACATGACTACTATTACGACCGCAAAAAAATGACTGGCTGTACTACGGTGCTCTCGGTCATCTCAAAACCCGCGTTGATAGCGTGGAGTGCTAATTGTGCGGTGGACAGTGCAAGGAAAGGGTATTTAGAACTCCTTAGAGGATTAAGCGACAGGAGAATAGACACCTTAGATGAATATATTGTTTTTGAGACAGACAAAGTTCTTGAAATTCTTGAAGAAGCCCGCACCGCCTACGCAAAGAAACGAGATGACGCGGCCTCAAAGGGAACTGATGTTCATGCGGAGATAGAGTGGATGATTAAAGAGTCAATTCTCAATCGTGACGGGCTTTTGTCACCGTCTTGGTTGAAAGGAGATGAAAGTGAGCAGTATGTTCATTTCTACAACTGGGCAATTAAAAACAAAGTCCGTTTCCTAGCAAGCGAGAAACCAGTATATTCAAAAACACTGTGGGTAGCAGGAACGTATGACTTCAAGTGTGAGATAGATGGCAAGGTGTACTTAGGCGATATTAAAACTTCGAGTGGAATCTATGACAGAGTGCCGTTTGCTCAATGTGCGGCGTATCAGATGATGGAGGAGGAGATGTTTGGGGAACCAAACGAGGACAGTTCGCACAAACACTATCTTCGTCCAACGGGTCGGCTAGTCATAAACCTAAAGAAAACAGGAAAGTTTGATGAAGAAAAAGATGTATATTTCAGTTACGATTACGAGCAAGACTTAAAGATATTCAAGGCGGCACTCGACATTTACAGGTTCAACAAAAAAATGGTCGTTAGACAACATTAAAAATTAACAAAGAGATTATAAATAAGGTATTTGAAAAATAACAATTAAATTATGTCTACATTAGAAAAATCAACAGAGAACAACATTTATTTATCAGTTATTGATGGCACACTTCGTCAATCAGTACCAGAGGGAACAGTAGATGCTGTTAAGCGTGACTGGGAAGCTGGGGGTAAAAGTGGGACAAAGTGGGAGCTTGTATACAAGGCGACAGTAGGTAAAATCCAAGCTATTGATATTTACGAAGGTGAGAAGGAGGGTAAGAAGTTCCAAAACCTAAACATTGTTCTTGATGAGAATGAGAATGGAAAGATACCTGTAATATCCGTAGGACTAAAGAGTAGATACGCTGATGATCTATTGAAGAAACTACCAAACGTAGATTTAGATGAGGAAGTACGATTCAGACCATACTCATTTCAGCCGGATGGTGAAGATAGGAAAGTGATTGGTGTGGAACTAACACAAAGAAATGGAGTGGGGCAGTTCGAGAACAAAGTGATGAGCCACTTTAGCAAAAAAGTAGGTGATAAGTGGGAAGCATTAAATGGCTATCCTGTACCAGAAGGTGATACAAGCACTTATTCTAGTGATGATTGGGACATTTTCTACAAACAAGCTCGTAAGTTTATGGTGGCATATCTTATGGACAACGTAATACCTAAGCTAGAGAGTAAAACCGAAGAAGATAAAGACACTCCAAAGGCTAATCCGTGGGATAAGAAGGAAGAAGAAGAAATAGACCCTGAAAATATCCCATTCTAAACATGAAAAAACTAACATTTGATGAGTTTTACAAAGAGGTCGATAAGCTCAAGAAAAGAGCAAAGAAGTTAAACGAAGTGTCACCGAAAAAATGAAAGAAGAAACAACAATAGTAAGAGTAGTGATACCAAAGTCTTGGAAGGAGGAGATTTGGGAAATGGCAAGCGAAGCAGGTAAAAATCCGTCAGAATGGATGAGAGAGTCTTTCTGGGAAAAGAAAAAACGGGATAAATTACCTGTAATACGATGAAAGAAATAGCTTACACAATCGGAGTAATAATAGGGACTTTTGGGGGAGTTCACCAATTCTCTAACTTAGGAAATCTTGAAGCAACAATATTGAGTATGTGGTTTCTAGCAGGGTCGTTCGTAGTCTATGGGCTATATAATTTAGTTATGTGGGGTTATGAAGTGGCAAAAGTATTATTGAAATGAAGTGGTGGATTGAATTAGCATTACTTGGGTTTCTTATCCTAATACTGATGGTACTAGGACTAGCGTTTCATTTAGTCGATGCTAGAGAAATACAGATGGTAGCTATATACGACAAATATGTAGACAAATGGTTTTACCTAGACCCTAGTATCGCAGGGATAGTTTCTCCTTATTCTAGTGAATATACGGAGAAACAGGAGTTAAATTCTTACTGCAACCAATTACCGAATAAATGTAAATGAGTATGGATAAGTTTAGAAAATACATAGTCATACCGTATTTAATTTTGGCTATTGGTTGGATAGCTTACCTTGTAGTCCGAGACCCTAGTATCGCAGGGATAGTTTCTCCTTACTCTAGTGAATATACGGAGAAACAGGAGTTAAATTCTTACTGCAACCAATTACCAAATAAATGTAAGTGATGGGGATAACTTTGTGGTAAAGATTTAGGAGGTTGATACAATGGTCGTAGAGTTTTTATAAGCTAATCCAAAACTAATATGGATGAAGAAAAGAACGTAGACGCTCCTGTTGAGGAAGTAGAGATCGAGGAATCTACCGAGGGAATCAAAACCTTCAATGGAGTGGAGATATACGAGGGGGATGTTGTTAAATATAAAGAAACAATCCCGTCAGAAATCAAAACCTTCAAGGGGGTGATAGAAGAATCTGATGAGGAATCAGATGACTCTACGGAAGAAAAGGTAGAGGCGTAGTTTTAGTTTAGTGGAGGTTCTTTGAATAGAGATTGTAGGGGTCTGTCGAAAGTAATTAGACAGGGTAGGTCTTTGATATCGGGACTTTTCCAGATTGCCACCTGTAATCTCTATTCAAAGAATCTCCTAATATTAGAATGCAAAAAGAAACTGAATCACAAATAGTTACAGCCATATGTGACTATCTAGCTATAAGAGAAAGACAAGGAAGATTATTCTATTGGAGAGCTAACAATATGGCTGTAGTTAAAAGTGACGGTACGTTTAGAAGTATGCCTAAACACTCTAAAAATGGCGTTCCTGACGTTTTAGTGGTTAGAGATGGGTGGTTTATCGGACTGGAGGTTAAAACACGCACAGGAAAGCAATCTGAGGCTCAGAAGATATTTGAAAGAGACTTAATGGACAAGGGGAACGGAGAGTATCATTTAGTTAGAAGTGTAGATGACGTTCAAGAATTGGGACTTTAATTGGAAGGTAAATAGGTAGTTATAATATGAATATATACTGGACAATAGCTAATATCATAATCACTCTTTTAATCGTAATTGTCGGAGTTGTAACCTATAATTCCATCAAATACGCATATAGCGAACTTCCAGCTTGCAAAGCAAGTGAAATAGTACAACAAACAGAGTACGAGAAATGGAGATTGGAGAGGTTGACTGAAGAACAACAAAGACTAGCTGATGAAATAGAGTGTGAGACAGATTTTACTAAATGTAAGGCTACTAATGAGTAAAATATTAGATAAATGCGAATGTGGACATGCTAAATGGTTAGGAGATGACTGTAAATGGTGTGATGGAAATATATCAAGGGAGCAATATATGTTGAAACAACAATACAAAGAAAGACTACGAAACCATCCTAAGCGTAAGGTATCTGTTCGTTCCATTCCACCTTCAAAGAGGTACATCAATAAATACACCAGTAGATATGTTACTGAGGTGGTCATATACCCAGAAAAGAAATGTGTGTTATGTGGGGGTAAATTTAGAAAGGTGGGGTTGTTTTGTCCACCAATTTGCAGTCATTTTGGGGCGTTATACGGCACTTTTACACAGGAAGGATTTACTCTTTCTGAAAAAGGCAAAAAATTACTAGATAAGAAACTATCACAATGAATTTTGAACAACATCCATTTAGAGACAGAGGAGACAATGTATGTGTATATCCTGTGGGTTATGTAGGTTTATGTGGCTGTGATAAGGAAAATAATATACATTTGAAGAAAAATAATATACACTTGACAGATGGAGATATTACCACAACTAGCACCAATCGTAGCGATAACTTTCATATTGGGAGCGGTCATAGTGTATCTAGTTAGTAGTAATGCTATTGGACATAAAGCTAAAGGAGAAGGCTTTGAGAAAATCATCAAAGATATGCAAGACAAACACGATAAAGAAAAGAAAGAAATGAGAGAAGGTTTCCACAGAGAAAGAGATAGATTGATAGATGGAATAACAAACAGAAATGGAGCTTAAAAAAGATAAAGCAGACAAACTTCAGGCTGATGTTGAGGATTTGAACAATCGACTAAACGAGGCATTTAGACAAGTTCAAGGGGCTTATGAGGTGGCTAATAAGAACAAGGAGGATATTGAAAAGTTGTTATATGAGATGGCTAATGAGAACAAGGAGGATATTGAGAGAGGAACACACATTCATGGTGAAATGAAACCTGTTAAGAAATCATGGGTTGAAAGGTTGATAGGGTTTGACATTTAAGACTTATCCTCTAAAAATAGCACCTTGAGTAGTGAGACATGAGGGGATGATCGGACTCGAACCGACATTTATGAGGTAGTAGCTCCTTAGTCTATCCATTGACTTACATCCCCGCATGTCCCACCACTCAAAAAGCGGTGGGTTGAGAAAGAATTAAACCTTTTTCTTCTTCTCTGGATTGGAGCGTTTATTCTTTGCTGGATGGACGCTCTTTTCCGTGGTACTTGCTGGAAATACTATCCTCTATAACCCCTTGCATTATGGTAACGTAACTGTTACAATAGTAGTATTATAAGTATTTAATAGAAAAACTATGTATAAATATATATTACTTGCGCTGATTATGTTTACTCCTGTTTTTGTTGGAGCATCACATGAAGTTAATATAAATGGCAAAACAATAAGTCATGGAGGGGGCGATCCAAACAAAGTGGTTCAATCTTGGGGGTTAACTGGTTATGAGACACCTTTGATTTCAGCAGGTTCAGTAGTTTATGACCGTCATGGAGTACCAAGTGAGTGTCCAGAAGATTATGCCCGTGGGTGTATGGACATTACGGGGACTGACATGTATGTAAATGGAATGTTGGAGTTAGCAAGACAGTTGGTAGATCGTAATGTTTGGCAATCTTTCCCTAGATTTGCTGGTTGGGTAGCTGAAGTAAGAGGAAGATAATGGCAGATAACAAACTTCCTTGTAAATACAAGAAGTGTCACAACTATTTTACCCCTGTGCAGAAGTTTTGCTCTAGTAATTGCAGGGCTTACCACAACAGAGATAAACAAAAAAAGAATGAGGGTTGACAAAATATTTAACTTGGATTAACATTTATGTACCCTTTGAAAGCAGAACTAGCTTACCCACTTATGTCTTTCAAAGGGCGTGGGTGGGCTAGTTTTGTTTAGGGGTAACAACGTTCTCTAGCTGACAGGAATTTACCACTGCAGGGTAATCAATCAAACGGTAAAAGTGTAGTTCTTTGTTGGGGGGTGGTTGATAGGCACTAGAATTGACCCTAGAGCGCGCCTACCATAAAGCTATCAATGTTCCCCACCAGTGAATTACACGACAGTTGTATCCTCACCCAAATCCCAGCAATGTCTAACACCCCTGACAACTGGGTCTTGTGATGAGGATGTAACGTTTCGCCTTTTTATTAAAACATTTAGGTGATTTAGCAGGACATCTAACGTAACAAGGTTAGGAACTAACTGCACTTAGAGTAGCTTCATATAACTTCTTGGTAGCTTTCACAAGTATAGAGGGGTGTATAACTTAAATAATTATGAAAGA
>Ga0224497_10002355_pt1 | contig 11281 bp, 12 predicted proteins | sample SF_Jul11_sed_USG_4_FD_167970 | JGI IMG/M metagenome (GOLD analysis project Ga0224497, IMG submission 167970) | Sediment microbial communities from San Francisco Bay, California, United States - SF_Jul11_sed_USGS_13 | ecosystem: Environmental > Aquatic > Marine > Sediment | place: USA...
GTTTCCGCCGATGCACCCCAACGAACAAGGAAGAATTCATGAGCAATGCAGCCCCCCAACGGTTCAAGCAGATCCCTCCTGAGAACCTGACCCCGGAGCAGCGCACGCTCGCCGACGCGATCCGTTCGGGCCCGCGCAGCGCCGTGAAAAATTCCTCCGCCGCCAAGCCGGGCCCGCTCGGCGGGCCGTTCAACGTCTTCCTGCGCAGTCCGGGCGTCGGCAACATCATCCAGAGCCTGGGCGCGGAGATCCGCTTTCGCAGCTCCCTGCCACCCAAGTTAAACGAACTTGCGATCATCGTGACGGCACGCCGCTGGACGTGTCAGTACGAGTGGTTCGCTCATCACCGTCTTGCCCTGGAGGCCGGGCTCGATCCGGCGATCGGTGAGGACATCGCGCAGGGCCGCCGGCCGGCGAAGATGTCGGAGGACGAGGCGATCGTCTACGACTTCTCCCGCGAGCTCCACAACACGCAGGGCGTGAGCGATGCTACCTACAAGGCCGCGCTGGACAGGTTTGGCGAGCGCGGCGTCATGGATCTCATCGCGGTGAACGGGTACTACGTCCTGGTGTCGATGACGCTGAACGTGGACCGCACCCCGCTGCCCGACGGGCAGAAACCGCCGCTGCCGCTGCTTTAGGATCGGCCGGCGATGGGTAATGGGTAAGGGGTGATGGGGCGGCTTCGCCTGAAGGATGAAGCCAGAAGGCAATAACCCAGTGAGCAGTGACCGGACCTGAAACCCAGTGACCTGTGACCCGTGACCAGAGCTACGGCGCTTTTTGGTTCTTGTTAAAGATGCTTGGCGGTCTTGGCGTCATGGCGGTTCAATTATTGTCCTTGCTTCTCCTGGCGCCCTTTGCGGTGAAGCTTTTTCGCGAGCCGCTCAACGCGCGACCGGATCAAAAGTCGCCGACGAAGTCCTTCTTGCCAACCTCAACACCGTTGTGCCGCAGCATGTTGTAGACGGTGGCGGAGTGGAAGTAGAAGTTCGGGTACGCGTAGTTGAGCAGGTACTGCATCCCCTTGAACTTGTATTCCTGCTTGCCGAGCTTCACTGTCAGGTCCTTGTCCTCGGAGCCGTCAATCTGCCCAGGCTTAATGGTATTGATGAAATCGATCGTTTTGGCGATGCGCGCCTTCAGCTCGGGGAACGTTTGCTCGGTATCTTCGTGTTTCGGGGCCTCGATCCCGGCCAGGCGCGCGACCGCGCCTTTCGACACATCGCACACAACCTGGACCTGGCGGGACAGCGGGAACATGTCCGGAAAGAGCCGGAAAGTAGTCAGCGCGGCAGGGTCTATATTCTTTGCTTCCGCATGGGCCTGCGCCTTGTCCAGCATCGCGGAAAGATTCGTGAGAATATGAACGAAGCGCGGCGCGCTTGCCTGGTACATGGAGAGGGCCATGATGGATCCTTGCCGGTGAGTGAGTGCAGAACAGCGAGTGTACTGGAAAAACGACTGGAACCTATTGATAGAATCACTACGTTACAGAAGATGACCAGCCATTGATCACGCCGCTCATCATCCTTGGGCTCCTGATTGCTTCCTGTCTTGGACTTCGCGCATGGGCGAGTCTCACGGGAAAGCCGGTAGACTTCCGGCTCGGTGGGGTCTTTCGTCTGAGCACCGTCTCAGAGAGCCTAACCGACTCAAAAGGAGGAAAAGATGAGTAGCGGATTACCGCCGCAGACAACAGTGACGATCGAAGGCCTGATGCGATGGGCCGGCATCTTGGGCATTATTGGCGGTGTCGCGCTCGCTGCCGCCTACTTGACGCATCCTGTTCCTTGCGGGATTTGTCCTGTTTGGATGGCAGCTCTATCGTACGAACACAGTGGCAAAAGGCGCGTCGCTGCTGACTATTGTTGGCACCATTGTGTTTGGCATGGGTCTTAGTGGCTTGCTTCCAATGATCGTCGTTCGGATCGGATCGGTGCTGTTTGGTGCAGGGCTCATCTGGCTTGGCATCAGCTTGTGGAAAAATCACCGAGGAAAACTCGGTGACCGGTGACCGGTCACGACCCCAGTGATGGGAACTGGTTATAGGTACTGGTAACGAAAAGCGTCTGGTACATCACTCTTTTTCATCACCATTAATCATCACCATCATTCATCACCATTTTGTTCTCTGGCGGCGAGGCTTTAGTCGGCTCGGTTTGCGGTAAACTCGTCAGCCTTGTCTCGTCACTTTTCCCACCCGGGAGGAGGTGTTTCATGACGTTGAAGCTCAATCACCTGCATCTGAAGACTCCGGATCCCGAGAAGACGGCAAAATTCTACGTCGACACGCTCGGCGCGAAGATCGTGAGCCAGTCTCCGAACGGGGGCTATCGCCTGGATCTGCACGGGCTGTCGCTCAATGTCACGAAATTTCTTGAGAGCCAGACGCGCGAACAGAGGTATGGCATGGAGCATCTCGCCATTGATACCGATGAGCTCGACGCCCTCGTGGAAAAGCTGAAGGCGCAGGGCATCAACATCCTCGAGGAAACCGTTGTTTCAGGCGGCCGGCGAGTGTGCTTCTTCGAGGGGCCGGACGGCGTGCAGCTCGAATTCATCGAAATGAAGCCCTAGAAGCTGTGACCGGCGACCGGCGACCCGTGACCCGTAACCGGCAAGGCGGAAGGAAGAAGGCGGACGGAAGGCGTTTCCTGGATGCCACTCTTCGCGTTACCTCCGCGCCTTGGGGTTTGGCTTGTTGATTATCATTGCTTCGTGTCCTTGGCGCCCTTAGCGGTAAGGCTTTTATTTTCCTTCGCGCCCTCTGCGTCCTCGGCGGTAAAGCTTTTCTCTTTCTTGGCGGCCTTGGCGTCTTGGCGGTTCAAGTTCGATTCCGCTCGTCTCGGCGTCTTGGCGGTTCAGCTTCAGGACTCTCGCACGTCAGCCACCGCTGCGACGATCACCGTAAGGCCGCGCGTCGCCTGGACCTGCACCGGTTCGTCCTTGTCGACCGGCCGGGCGCCGCGATCGAGCTCGGCGCGCCATAGCTCGCCGCGCACCCGTACGTAACCCGAGCGGTCGAGCCGCTCGGTCGCCACGCCGTGTTCGCCATCAAGGGAGTGCAGTGTTGCCGGGTAGCCGGGATCGTAGGAACGCCACACGAACGGGTAAAACGCCGCGTCCTTTGTCACCCACAATCCCACCAGGCTCCAGGTGAGCCACGTTGGGAAACCTAGCCACGCCTGCAACAATAGCAGGATCACGACGACCAGAGCGGCCTCCGGCAACTGCAGCGCCCAGTATTTGCCCAGGACGCTCGCAGACCACATGCGCCTTTCGGCGGCGTCCAGGTTGTTGCCTGCTCTGTGCATAGTGGCTGCTAGCTTCGGCATCTCCGGAGGGGCGAGTCGGGGACAGATCATGCTTTCCGTCGAAGTATCGCGCCAAAAGCCGTCCAATGCCACCTCCGGTGGTGATGATGATTAATGGTGATGAAAATTCGTGATGTAAGAAGGCAGGAGGCAGGAGGCAGGAGGCAGAAGTTAGAAGGCGGAAGGGTTTCGTAAGATCGTGAGATCGGCGGGGGTTTCCATCTCCCGCCCTGACGCTCTTACACCCTCTCGATGATATTCTTAGGGTTTCCCACCACCAGTACACATCACCATTATCTCCATCACCAGTTCTCATCACCAATTAAAGAAGGAAAAGAATGATGGCCACTACTAATCCTTTGCGCGTGGGCCTGATCGGCGCCGGCGGCCGCTGGGGACCGGGGGCGCACGTCCCGGCCCTCCAGGCGCTGCCGGAGGCGCAGCTCAACGCCGTCTGCACGGCTCACGCGGACACGGCGCAGGCGGCGGCCGAGAAGTACGGCGTGAAGCGCGCGTACAGCGACGTCAACGCGCTGGGCGCGGACCCGCAGGTGGAGGCGGCCCTCGTCGCCGTGCGCGTGCCGGCGCACTACGCGCTTGCAAAGAGCGCTCTCGAGGCGGGGAAGCACGTCTATTGCGAGTGGCCCCTGGGCGCGAACACGAAGGAGGCCGAGGAGCTCGCAACGCTTGCCCGCAAGATGAAATTGCACACGATGGTCGGCCTGCAGCGGCGCGCTTCGCCCGCGTATCTTTACTTGCGCGAGCTGGTCAAGAACGGCTACGTCGGGCAGGTGCTGTCGGTGAACATGATACTGATGAACAGCGGCGTGTTGACCCGCACCTCGGATCGCACTTGGCAGCGCGACGTTACTCTGGGTGCGAACACGCTGACCATCACGTTCGGACACGTTATCGATGCATTGTGCATGGTCGTCGGGGAGCTTACCGAAGTGTCGGCGCTGGTTAGCACACAGGTGCCGCAGTGGTTTGAGACCGACACGAAGAAAACCGTGGACGTGACCTCTCCCGACAACATCATGATTCAGGGCAGGCTCGAAGGCGGCGCGATCGTCAGCGCTTACGTGGGCGTCCATCCCTACCACGGCAGCGGCCACCGGCTGGAGGTCTACGGCAAGGATGGTACGCTGGCGATGATCGGGGGCGGGGAAGCCGGTCAGGAGGCGAACCGCAGGATCATGGGCGGCCACGAGGACGACCAGGCGCTGCAGGAACTGCCGGTGCCGGAGCGGCTCAAATGGGTGCCGGAGGCGGTCCGGAACGTGGGCCGCGCCTACGACGTCGGCCAGATGTGGGTCAAGTTCGCCGAGGCCATCCGCACCGGCGTGCACGTCGAGCCCGACTTCGATTCGGCGGTGCGCCGCCACAGGATGCTGGACGCCATCGTGCGCGCGTCCGAGACGGGGCAGCGACAGAAGGTCGTGTTGTAGCCTGGAGACCCGTGACTAGAATGTATCTCAAAAATCGAAAAAATATTAGCCGCAGATAAACGCCGATGATTCTGGAAATAGGAAAAGGGAAATAGGAACTGAAGGCGCGCGCGTTGCGCGGATTTTTCCATTCACCATAAGTCGAGCCTGACCCTTTTTCGCTAATTAATTCCCAACAACACTCCCGTCCCCAGAAACACTTCCTTCGGTACACCAAGAGCAGTTTTCAGCGCTACGTCCCGATCCCATTGGTTTTCGATTCCACCAACGTGATAAGCGTCCTTAAAGCTTATGTGATTGATATGGTACCAGGGTGAGATCAGGGGAAAAAACGCCAATGGCCAGTCACTCCCATAGATCATTTTTTTACTTACTCCGTCTTCCTGTAGAGCCCGGGCCAGGTAATTCAGCTTGTTAATCTGCGTCAGGCTGGAAATATCGACATAGAGATTCGGATACTGTCTGATCATCGGCAAGATACGAGCAAAATTGTCCTCGCCCTCGCTTTCTCCGGTGGTGGAAATATGTGCGGCGATGACGGTCACTCCCTGTTCCAGGGGCAACTTCAAGCGCATGGGGTCAGCGAGTTCATCACGGGCATTGGCAAACGATTTTTCCATCCCGGTATGGGTTAACAGCGGGATGTCCAGTTTGGCCATCATTTTGTAGAACGGAATGTAATCCTGTCGGGCAGGATCGATATTCATGATTGACGGGATCCACTTTACCAGCACCGCGCCTTTCCCCTTTGCGCTCTGCAGACGCTGTATAGCATCTTTTCGATTGGGGTTTACGCTGGCACCAAAGAGCAAGTTTTCATACTTTGCGGTTTCCCTGGCGACAAAATCATTTGGTACATAGATCTGTGTCTTGTCAGGGTTCAACTCACCAGTGTTGTCAACGTAGCCATCCATTGCGAGCACTACTGATTTTTTCACCGTCTCGGATTGAGCGATGTTATGGCTTAGTTTTTGAAGCAGAACACGATCACCGTGCTGAGCCAGTTCCTCCTCAGTTACGCCCATCGCCCACAAGAAGAACGGGAACCGAACGTTGTTGCGCATCTGCTCGTTGATAAAACAACCACTGTCCCCGTAGCCAAGGCCGGCAACATGAACATGCACATCAACAATGCTTTTGCCCACACCGGGATTCAAGTCACCCAAGGCATGCTCACGGGTAAACATAAATACGCTGAAGACGATCAAAAGCAATAAAAGTATAAGTTTTTTCATTTCAACGCTTCTAAACCGTTAGCACTACGCTGGCGCGAGCATATCAGAGCGACGGCAAACAACGCAGCATACGACTCCATTGTTATGCCCCGAATCCGAACGCCCACCCAAAGACCGGTTGTGTTCGTTCGCGGCTTTTGCGCCCTCCGCGGTGAAGCTTTTTGGCAGATAAGATCCGCCTAACCTTCCCTCGCGGTAGACTCACCACCCATCACCTATCAGCCATCACCCATCGCTCGTCATATGGCCCTCAAACGCCCCCAAGGCCCTGCCGGCACGCTCGTGGTGCTGGAGCACACCTCGAAGATTCTCAAGGACAACCCGCTCGGCGATCCGCACGTGCGCAAGCTTGGGGTATGGCTGCCGCCCCAATATGTCTACGCGGGCAGGCGCCGCTTTCCGGTGCTCTACGACCTCGTCGGCTTCACCGGCTCCGGTATTGCGCACACGAACTGGAAGCCATTCGGCGACAACGTTCCAGAGCGCGCGGCGCGGCTTATCCACGAGCAGAAGATGGGGCCGGCGCTCTTCGTCTTTCCGGACTGCTTCACGGCGCTTGGCGGCAACCAGTACGTAAACTCGCCGGCGATCGGCAACTACGCCGACTATCTCACGCGCGAGATCATTCCCCTTGTCGATCGCGAGTTCCGGACGCTCGCGGACCGCGAGCACCGCGGCTGCTTCGGAAAATCATCCGGCGGCTACGGCGCGATCCTGCACGGCATGAAGTACGCGAAACACTGGGGCGCGGTCGCGAGCCATTCCGGCGACGCCTATTTCGACTTTGTCTATTGGGCCGACTGGCCGAATACGCTCAACGAGCTTGCCAAGCATCGCGTGCCGGGGCGAAAGGCCGGCGCATTCAACGTGCGCCGCGAGTCAAGCCGACAGGGCCTCGCGGAGGGGCTGGACGACGGGCGCATCAAGCGCTTCCTCGCGCACGTGTGGAAGAAGGAGAAACTTACAACCGCGGAAGGCCACTGCATCATGAACCTCTGCATGGCGGCGACCTACGATCCGGACCCACAAGCGCCGCTCGGCTTTCACGTGCCGTTCAACCTCGAATCGGGCGAAGTGATCGAGCGCCGCTGGCGTAAGTGGCGCGAGCACGACCCGATCAATCTCGTTGCGAAATACCGCAAAAACCTCAAGTCGCTCTCGGGCATCTATATCGACTGCGGCTGGCGCGACCAGTACCACATTCATTACGGCGCGCGCATCCTCTCGAAGCGCCTCGCGGCGGTCGGCATCCGTCACACCTACGAGGAATTCGACGACAACCACTCGGATGTCGATTACCGGATGGACGTGAGCCTGCCGTTTCTATACAGGGCGCTAAAGCCGTAAAAGCTTTAGCCCTAAGGACGCAGAGGACGCCAAAAAGGATAAAAGCTTCACCGCCAAGGTCGCGGAGGAAACCAGGGCACAATAATTGGTACAAACTCCAAGGGCGCGAATTTGACGCCAAAGGTGGCAGACAGGGATGTCGGCGGTCCGGCCACGATGTTCGCCATGCCTTCCAATCAATGTTTGTAACCCTTTGTGCCCTTAGTGTCCTTTGCGTCCTCCGCGGTGAGGCTTCGCCGGCGCGCTCGACTTCACGTAGACTACCGCCGCGACCCAACCCGAAAGGACAAAACATGCTTTGCATTTACGGCGCCGCCACATCCCGTGCTCTGCGCGTATTGTGGATGGGGGGTGAACTGGGAATTCGCTACGAGCACAAAGACTGGCGGCCGCGCTCGCCGGAAACCCGGACGCCGGAATTCTTCGCGCTCAATCCCAACGGCCGCTTGCCGGTGATCGATGACGACGGGTTCGTCCTCTACGAGTCGCTGGCGATCAATCTCTATCTGGCCAAGAAACACGGCAGCGCGCTCTATCCCACGGACCCGAAGCAGGAAGCGCTCGCCTGGCAGTGGAGCATCTGGGAGATCGACCGTCTCGACCGCCAGATCGTCAACCACGCGCGGCATACGAAAGACTTCCCCGAAGCCGAGCGCAAACCGGAGATCGCCGAGGCCGCTTGGAAGGAAGTCGTGCCGGCGTTCGACGTGCTGGAAACAGCGCTCAAAAAATCAGAGTGGCTCGCCGGTCCGGCGTTTTCGGTGGCCGATCTCAACGTCGCCGCGGCGCTCTATCGCGCGCTGGTGCTCGATCTCGCGAAATGGCCGCACGTCCAGGCTTGGCTCCATCGCTGCTGGGATCGCCCCGCGGCGAAACGAGCGCGGGCTATGCGCGAAGCGTAACGAATAGAAGTCGACAAAAAACAATCTGAACCCTTTTCTCCCGCAAAACCGTAATGTCAGCCGCACCTGCCTACACCGAGCTTTGCCGCGTTCATTCGCGCCTTTATCGCTACTATCACCTTGCCGCCATCGTCGGCTGGGATCGCAACGCGATGATGCCGCCAAAGGGCAGTGAGGCGCGTGCCGCGGCGGAGGCGGAGCTCGCTGCGCTGATCCACCGCACGCGCACCGATCGACGCCTGGTTGAATGGCTACGCGCGGCCGAGCAAGAGCCGCTCGACGACGTTCAGGGGGCCAACCTGCGGGAGATGCGGCGCGATTGGCGCGATGCGAACGCACTTCCCGAGGCGCTGATCGAGGCCAAGACGCTCGCGGGCGCGCGGTGCGAGCACGCCTGGCGGCGCCAGCGTCCTGCCAACGACTGGGCTGGCTTCCTCGAGAACTTTCGCGACGTGGTGCGCCTCGCGCGTGAGGAAGCGAAGCTGCTCGCTGACGATACCGGTCTGTCACGCTATGACGCACTCCTGGATCGTTATGAGCCCGGTGCACGCGGGGTCGAGATCGAGCGAATTTTTGGAGCGGTGGGGAAGTGGCTGCCCGATCTGGTAGCGAGGGTGCAAACCAGGCGGCGCAGCGAGAGGGTGATAGTCCCGGTGGGTCCGTTTCCCGTCGGCGCCCAGCGCGCGCTGAACCTTGCCGTCATGAAGCGGCTGGGCTTCGATTTCGAGGCCGGGCGCCTTGACGAAAGTGTGCATCCGTTCAGCGGCGGCGTGCCCGAGGACCTGCGCCTGACCACGCGCTACCGCGAGGACGATTTCGCGCAAAGCCTGATGGGCACGATCCACGAAACCGGCCACGCCCGCTTCGAGCAGAACCTGCCGCGAGAGTGGCTGGGCCAGCCGATCGGGCAGGCGCGCTCGTACGGGATTCACGAGAGCCAGAGCTTGTCGTTCGAGATGCAGCTCGCCAGGAGCCGCGCCTTCCTGGGGATGCTCGCGCCGATGCTCGTCGAGCACCTCGGCGCCCAGTCGGCATTTGACGCGGACAATCTTTACAGGCTGTTCACGCGCGTGAAGCCAGGCTTCATTCGCGTGGAAGCCGATGAGGTGACCTACCCGGCGCATATCGTGCTTCGATTCGAGATCGAGCGCGCGCTGATCGAGGGCGAGATCGAGCCCGAGGACATCCCCGCGCTGTGGGACGAGAAGATGCAGGCGCTCCTGCGGCTCGACACGCGCGGCAACCACAAGGACGGCTGCATGCAGGACGCGCACTGGACCGAGGGCGCGTTCGGCTACTTTCCGAGCTACACGCTGGGCGCCATGTATGCGGCGCAGTGGTTCGCCGCGATGCGGCGCGCGACGCCGGACCTCGATGCGCGGATTGCCCAGGGCGACTGGGCGCCCGTGTTCGACTGGCTCCGCGCGAATATCTGGTCGCAGGCGAGCCGGTGGGAGACGCCGGAGCTGGTGCGCCGCGCAAGCGGGGAAGGACTCAACCCCGCGCACTTCCGCGCGCACGTGGAGACGCGGTATCTCGGCGGGAAGTGAGCAACCCTTCCAGGGGCTCAGCCTCCCTTTTTCAAAGCTTTACCGCCGAGGCCGCCAAGGCCGCGAAGGAAAATAGAAGCTGTACCGCCAAGGACGCGTTGGACGCCAAGAAATATTTTTCAACAGACCAGACCCAAATCAGACATTCTCAGACTGCTTGAAACGCGATCCCGGCCCACTGACTTCCAAGCAGATCGCCGCGGGGTTACTGGAAGCCCCGGTGATCTGCGGAAGATCTGATCCACGTCAACTTAGGCACGCTCATTTTGTGGTATTCGTAACCCCATAGATCAGAAGGTAAACGGCGGTCGAGGTCACCATGGCTATTTGCGTTAAAGAGAAGGAACTGGCTGCTGTCGGCATTTCAGTTGCTACCGGTTGTAAACCTTGCACCGACTATCACGTTAAGGCGGTGCGCCAGGCGGGCGCCGCCGAGGATGAGATTGGGCAGGCCATGGCCGATGCCCTCGCTGTGAGGCAAGCCGCAACCGTAATCATGGCGCGTCACGGTCGGGCACACCTGGGCAAGGTGGAGCCAGAAACGCAGAGCAAACCAACCGAGCAGACTAACCGCATCAGGGTGTTGGTCTCGATCGGTGCAGCCTTTGGCGTGAACTGCGTCGTGAGCCTTGAGAAGCACCTCGCGCAGGCCGAGGCTGTGGGTGTTTCGCAAGACGAGATCGCGACGATCGTCAAACTGGCGGTATTCATCAAGAAGCGCGCAGCCTCGCACGTCGAACGGCTTGTCAACGTGGCCGAGCAAGCGGCGGCCTAACCAACATGACAGCCTTAGGAGGGACCAAACGATGATGCAAGAGATGATGAAACAGTGTTGCACCGAGGACGGCAAACCGGACTTCGAGAAAATGAAGCGGTTCATGGAGCATTGCGGGAAACAGCAGTTCAGTGGAGATGAGCTTACCATGATGAAGCAGTTTTGCGCCCAGGAAGGCATGCCGGACATCGACAAGATGAAGCAAATGATGGAGAAGTGTGGATGCCAGGCCTCTTAGGTAGCCGTCACGCTAGTGTTATGTCTGCGAAATAAATGGACGTCCGCCGTCCGTTGAACCTAGAGGGAAACTTCATAACAGTGGGGCGGAGTAGTACAAGTCATTTCACGGACACTACACTAGCTAGGAGGCGTGTATGTGCTTCTTTTTCAGTTTTCTGCCCGCCACAATCTGGGTCGTGGTGGGTTACTTTATTCTTTTTTCTTCTACCAAGACGCAAGGCGGTGTCCAAATGTTTGGCCGGGTCTTGGCGATCTGGGTATTGTCATCGCAGCGTTGTTCCCGGTAATGGGCGCTTATGTGACCTTTGCAGGCCTTTGTCCCATCGAAGCGATGATTCACGCGATACAGTCTAGCTAGCTAGCCAGGCAGCGAGCATTTCGCGCCGCATTGCGTCTCGTGGGCATACAAGAGCACGCAAGCGCACACGATTCGAGGCAAAGCTGGGGGTGTCATGTTCAGTCAACGG
>Ga0224497_10002359_pt1 | contig 11280 bp, 8 predicted proteins | sample SF_Jul11_sed_USG_4_FD_167970 | JGI IMG/M metagenome (GOLD analysis project Ga0224497, IMG submission 167970) | Sediment microbial communities from San Francisco Bay, California, United States - SF_Jul11_sed_USGS_13 | ecosystem: Environmental > Aquatic > Marine > Sediment | place: USA: California...
GCTCGCGCGCTTGTTCTCGGACTCGAGGTCGTCCTGGCCGACGGCACGGTGCTGGATGGCATGCGATCGCTTCGCAAGGACACAGCCGGGTACGACCTGAAGCAGCTGTTTGTCGGCAGCGAGGGGACACTGGGTATTATTACGGCCGCAACGCTGCGGCTGTTTCCGGATCCGGGAGAAACCGCAACTGCACTGCTTGCGCTGAGCAAAAGCGGTGATGCGGTTCGATTGCTGGCGAATCTTCGCGCCTCGCTGGCCGATCGAATAGAGGCATTCGAGCTCGTTTCCGCGCGCATTTTCGATCTGGTCGAGACGTATATTCCCGGTGCAAGACTGCCTTTTGACGAAACTTACCCCTGGTATATCCTGATTGAGACCGCGACTGCCAGCGATCCCGAGTTACTTGAAAACGCTTTGACGATCGCGGCCGATGAGGCACTGATTCTTGACGCGGTGATCGCGAAGAACACGGCGGAGGCCGACAATCTGTGGCGGCTTCGCCATTCCATTTCCGAGGCCGAGCGTCACGACGGAACGGGGCTGAAGCACGATATATCGATTCCGATCGGCAACATGCAGGAGTTCCTGGCTCGCGGTGAGGCGCTGCTGGCTCGATTGACGCCGGAAGCAAACCTCCTGGTATTCGGGCACGTTGGCGACGGCAACCTGCATTACAACGTCACTTTACCCCGGGAAATGACACCGGACGCGGAGCGGGCCGCCGGCGCGCTTATCACGGCGGCAATTTACGACCTCGTGGCGGAAATGGGCGGCAGCTTCAGCGCGGAACACGGCGTGGGTAGTTCGAAAAGGTCCTTTCTGGAGAAGTATCGGGGCGGTGCTGAAATTGACCTGATGAGGCGCCTGAAAAAGGCGCTAGACCCGCAAAACATACTCAATCCAGGGAAGGTAATATGACGACCAGTTCCGGGACCCGAGCTTGCGCTCCCGGTAGACTCGCTAGCTAATTATGAGCGCAGAATCCGACAAGATCCGAGACACGTTCGGCGACCAACTTGCCAGCTTCGATGATCAGCTGCAGGCCTCGACCGGTGATGTCGAAATGCTGGCAAATATCCAGGAGGGCATCGGCAACCTGTTGGCGTCCAACCCGGGCGACGAAGCGGAGATTCGGCGTGTACTGCAGGAGCACTACGAGGGCGGCTCCCTGCGCAAAGAGACCTTTCAGCTGGTCAAGTCGATGCTGGATCACTTCGTGACCGAGAATGTCCCGTCGAGCCGGACGCTTGGCGAACCAGACCCACAACATATGGGCACCAGCCCGTCTATTCTTGATGAAATCGAGGCACAGGAAAGCGACGACGATTTCGGGACCACAACGGTTATTCCTAACGATGTCGTTCCCGCGGGATTGGCCGATTCCCGCGTTCAGGTCGGCTCCCTGTTGCGGGATCGTTTCCTGCTGCAGGAGAAAGTCGCGGGTGGCAGCATGGGCGTGGTTTATAAAGCCCTCGATCGCCGTCTCGCCGAAGCCGAGTCTCCCCAGCCGTGGGTTGCAATCAAGGTGTTGTCGCCGCAGCTCGCAGAAAACGTTCAGGCACTGCGCGCTTTGCAACAGGAGGCCACGAAAGGCCGATGCCTGGTGCATCCCAACATCGTGCGCTTCATCGACCTCGATCGGGATGACGACCTCTATTTTCTGGTGATGGAGTGGCTTGAAGGCCGCACGCTCGCCAGTATCCTCGACACCGCCGACGCGAAGATAATCGATCATGATGCAGCGTTTCGCATCGTCAAACAGATCGGCGACGCGCTCGAGTATGCGCATCGCTGCGGCATCGTTCACGCCGATGTGAAACCAAATAACATCATGCTGATGCCGAATGGCGATGCCAAGTTGTTCGATTTCGGTGTTGCCCGGGTCCGGCAAACGCAGAGCAAGTCCGATTTTGATCCCGGAGTGCTGGATGCGGTGACGCCTGCCTATTCAAGCATGCAGGTACTGACGGGCGACGAGCCGGTTGCCTCCGACGATGTTTTCTCGCTGGCGTGCCTGCTGTATCGATTGCTGGCAGGCCACCGGGTATTTGGCCCGCGCAATGCTGCCGAAGCATCCCAGGAAGGAATGACTCCGCAGCGCCCCCAGGGTATCAACGATGCGCAGTGGCGCGCATTGAAGAAGGCTTTGTCCTACGCGCGTGTCACGCGCTACACATCAGTTGCTGAATTCACAAGCGCCCTAAGCGAAATTGGTGACGACTCCGTGAGTGTGGACGCACTCGAGGTCATCGAAAAAAACGAAGACGGCGGAATTGGCAGGTCGATTGCGTTGGTCTTCGTGGCACTGGCATTGCTGGCCGTTGCGGCATACCAGTTCGGCTACCTGGACCCCTGGTTGAACTGGGCCGAGGGTTCATCCGATAGCCGTGCCGCGCGCGAACAGGTCGAGCCGGTTTTACCACCGGTCGACGTCGATGCTGACACAGCGTCGGAGGATCTAAGCCTTGAACCCGTACTCGATATAACAAGCAGGGCAATAGAACGGCGCAGTGTTCCAGGCGTTTCCGAACCGCCACAGGAACCGTTGGTCGACTTCTCGAAATTGCCGCCCGCCGATATCGAGGTGCCGTTTGCGCGCGGTGCCGTGGGCGCAAGTAATTTCAAGACCCGGTTGCGTGAAGACGGAAAGCCCGTGATCGTGGATTTTGTGCGCAGCAGTGGCCTCGGCGCGCCCTTGATTCTCAAACTTGAAGAAGTCGGATTCAGCGGCAACCGCTCGCCCTGGAGTTCCGGTCAGTACGCTTTTTCCGATTCAGGGATCGTTCGATTTCCCGCTGGGCAGGACCGTAGTCGCATTACGCTGAGCATGGCATCCGATTCGGTTCGCGAAGCCGACCAGGTTTCGACGCTGCGCCTGCGTGAGGTGGACTCGGCTGGATCCGAAATGGCCGCTATCTACGTGACGCTGGAAGACGATGACCAAAGGGCGTTTGAAGCACAACTACCGGCAAACACAATTGCATTCGCCTCGAGTGAAGCGTCAATTCGCGAATCCGATCCGGCGGTGCAAATCGAATTGGTGCGCTTCAATCCGGATGATTCGCGCGTGGTGGCTGGCTATACCGTTACCGATGTCACGGCGACCGAAGGCGAGGATTACTTCGCGCCAGGCGACTATTCTGTCACGTTCGGTCCCGGTCAACGGTCTGCACGATTATTGATCCCGCTGGTCAAGGATGCGCTTCTCGAGGGCGAGGAGACTTTCATAATAAAACTGGCGCTGCCTTACGAGGCGTCGGTCAACGATGTGTTTCAACACATCGTCGTCACGATCCGCGACGACGAGCCGCAAAGCCTCTGATTTGCTGCTAGACTTTCGCTCCGGTCCCGAAAGGCACGCAAGCAGCATAATCCGGAGCAGGCCAGTAACATGAGTGAGAAAGAACTGCGGCGTTATTCTCGCATCGTTGTGGATGGTGTCGAGCAGGCGCCGAGTCGCGCAATGTTGCGCGCCGTTGGGTTTTCCGAAGATGACTTCAATCGCCCTCAGATCGGTATCGCGTCAACCTGGAGCATGGTGACGCCGTGCAACATGCACATTGGCGGCCTGGCAGACGAAGCGGCAAAAGCCGCAAGTGCTGCCGGCGGCAAAGGTGTTGTATTCAATACTATTAGCGTGTCTGACGGCATATCAATGGGCACACCCGGCATGCGTTACTCGCTGGTGTCGCGCGAGATCATTGCCGATTCGATCGAAGCTGTTGCCGGTGCCGAGGGCTTCGACGGACTGATTGCCATCGGTGGCTGTGACAAGAACATGCCGGCCTGCGTCATGGCGATGGCGCGCCTGAACAGACCGTCGGTGTTTGTTTATGGCGGGACCATCAAGCCCGGCGTGAATCGTCGCGATATCGTTTCGGTATTCGAGGCTGTCGGCGCGAGGTCGGGAGGATTGATCTCGGACGAAGAGCTGCTCGAGGTTGAGAGAACCGCGATACCCGGGCCTGGCGCATGCGGTGGAATGTATACGGCCAACACCATGGCATCGGCCATAGAAGCGTTGGGCATGAGTCTCGCAAACAGTTCCGCCCAGGAAGCCGTGTCCGAACAGAAGATCGACGATTGTCGTCGTGCCGGGCAGGCGGTCATGCATCTCATTCGGGAGGACATCAAGCCCCGCGACATCATGACTCGCGAGGCATTCGAGAATGCGATCTCAGTTGTCATCGCGCTGGCCGGATCAACCAACGCCGTTTTACACCTGATTGCGATGGCGCGGGAAGCAGATGTTCCGCTTTCGCTGGATGATTTCACGCGCATCGGTGCACGCGTGCCGGTACTGGCAAACGTCAAGCCCAGCGGCAAGTACCTGATGTCCGAGCTCATCGAAATTGGCGGCATACAACCGCTCATGAAGCGCATGCTGGACAAGGGGCTGTTGCATGGCAACTGCATGACCGTGACGGGCAAGACGCTGGCAGAGAATCTCGCCAACGTCGATGACTACCCCGAAGGCCAGGATATTGTTCGTGACTTCGATCACCCCATCAAGCCCGACAGCCACCTCTCCGTTCTTTACGGCAATGTTGCGCCGGAAGGGTCGGTTGCCAAAATTACCGGTAAGGAAGGGTTACGCTTTGAAGGCAAAGCACGTGTATTTCGTTCGGAGGAAGAGGCGCTGCAGGCGATTCTCGACAACACGGTAAAAGCCGGCGACGTGCTTGTCATTCGTTACGAAGGGCCGAAAGGGGCGCCCGGAATGCGCGAAATGCTGAGTCCGACCGGTGCAATCATGGGCAAAGGCCTCGGTGCCGAGGTTGCGCTGATCACCGACGGTCGATTCTCGGGCGGAAGCCACGGTTTCGTGGTGGGACACGTGTCTCCCGAGGCGGCTGTGGGCGGGCCGATTGCGCTCATCGAGGACGGCGATCTGCTCAAGATCGACGCAGTGAGCCGGGAAATCAACGTCGCCGTCAGTGACGAGGAGCTCGCCAGGCGTCGCGCGGCCTGGAAGCGCCCGCCGTCGCCCGTAAAGCGCGGTGTACTGGCGAAATACCGTAACGAGGTCTCGTCGGCCTCCGAGGGCGCGGTGACTATTCCGCCGGACTGGGACCAATGAGGTCCGACAGGCTTGACGTTTGGCGCCAGTTTCGCTCTACTTGATCGATGATTTTTTACGACACCCCCGTAATGTGCCAACGTATCAACACGGTTGATACGAAAAAACTCACAAAATATATGGCGCGCCAGAGGTGCGTGGGTGCGAGTGGCAACTGTATCGGCTAGTAATAAAGTTCGGACGTTGTCAGCAAACCCGCCAGGAACTTCCTAGCGGGTTTTTTTTTGGGTGTGTTAATGAGTGAATGCATGGGCAAGAAGATCTCCGAGGCCGTTTTTGATGACAGCGCCGCACTGGGCGCGCGCCGGTTGATCGCCGAATCGCCGTGGGTAGTGATGAAGTTTGGCGGCAGCAGCGTATCTACGGCCGAGAATTGGGCGACGATAGCCGAACTCATAAAACGACGCCTGGACGATGGCCTCAAACCGGTCATAGTGCATTCGGCGTTGAAAGGCGTTTCCAACGCGCTCGATGACGTCCTGCATGCAGCTGTAGCGGGTGACCCGACAGACCAGCTGGCCTCGATTCGCGCACAGCATTACGAGCTGGCGTCCGCACTTGGGCTCGATGGAGCGGCATTGCTCGACGATACCCTGCACGAATTGGATCAACTCGTCGCCGGCGTGCGCCTTGTCAGAGAGGTCAGCGTCCGTGTGCGCGTTCGCATTATGGCGCTCGGCGAACTCATGTCGACGCGCCTCGGGGCCGAGTTCCTGACACGCTCGGGTCTGCCGGTGCAATGGATCGATGCAAGAGACCTCCTGGTCAGCAGGTCGAAGACCGGTCGCAATCCGGTCAACGAGCAGCTGTCGGCGACCTGCGATTTCGCGCCGGACGAGGCCATGCAGGCGGCGCTGGCGGGGCACGGCAAGGTCATCCTGACACAAGGATTTATCGCGCGTAACAAAGCGGGTGCGACCGTACTGCTGGGCCGCGGTGGCTCGGACACGTCCGCGGCGTATTTCGCAGCGATGCTGGGGGCACGCCGCCTCGAAATCTGGACCGATGTCCCGGGCATGTTCAGCGCCGATCCGCGGGTTGTGCCCTCGGCCCGTTTGTTGATCGCTTTGCATTATGACGAGGCACAGGAGCTTGCATCAGCCGGTAGCTCCGTGTTGCATCCGCGATGCATTTCGCCCTTGCGCGAATATGGCATTCCGCTATTCGTGCGCAGCACCGCGGCGCCGGAGATAGCCGGTACCGTGATCTCATCGGTAACAGAAGAGGTTGAGCCGCAAGTTAAGGGTATCTGTATCCGCAACGGCCTGACGCTGATCTCCATGAATACGGTCGGTATGTGGCAGGAGGTGGGCTTTCTCGCAAAGGCGTTTGCGGCATTCAGCGATAATGGCGTGTCGGTAGACCTCGTCTCGACCTCGGAGACCAACGTTACGGTATCGATCGATACGAGCGACGGGATGCTGCACGAAGATGTCGAGGCGTCGCTGTTACATGACCTCGAGAAACTCTGCCGGGTGCGCGTCATCTCCAACTGCTCGGCCGTGAGCCTGGTCGGCCGAAAAATCCGCACCATTATCCCTCGTTTGGCGCCGGCGCTCGAAGTGTTTGAAGAAGAGCGTATCCACCTGATGTCGCAGGCAGCCAACGACCTGAACCTGAGCTTCGTTGTCGATCGTGAGCAAGGACCGCGCCTCGTCAGCAAATTGCACGCGTCCATTATTCGCAAGGAGGGGGCGTCGACCGTATTTGGAGCGAGTTGGGAGAGACTTTTTTCGGCTGGTGGGCCGATCGTGCGGGACGCCGATACTTGGTGGATGCAAAAACGCGATCAACTGCTCAAAGTGGCCGACGGTCAGTTGAACGCCTATGTCTATGATCGGGAAAGTGTCGAGCAGGCCGCGAAAAGCCTGCTGGACCTGAAGAGCGTCGAGCGAATCCTCTATGCCGTGAAAGCGAACTTCAATGCCGAGCTGTTGCGCACCCTGGCCGCGGCCGGCGTCGACTTTGAATGTGTCTCGCCTGGTGAGGTTGCGTGGCTCGAAGAAATTTTCCCGCACCTCGACTTGACGCGGATATTGTTTACCCCCAACTTCGCGCCGCGCGAAGAGTACGAGTGGGGTCTCAAGAAAGGCCTGCAAGTTACGCTCGATAACCTTTATCCGTTGCAGGCATGGCCGGAACTATTTGCGGGTCAGAAATTATTCATTCGCGTGGACCCGGGGCAGGGCCGCGGCCACCACGAGCATGTCAAGACAGCGGGCGTGCATTCGAAATTCGGTGTGCCTCGTTTCGAGGTTGACGAATTGGTACGCCTCGTGGATGCAGCGGGCGCCGAAGTTGTGGGTATCCATGCGCACAGTGGTAGCGGCATCCTCGACCCTGACAACTGGCGCAGCGTTGCTGCGGAACTTGTCCAGATCGCGGAGCATTTCCCGTCGGTGAAGGTAATAGATCTAGGCGGCGGGCTGGGCGTCCCGGAAAAGCCTGGCGACAAGTCCTTCGACCTCGAGCGACTGGACCTGACGCTTGCCGAAATCCGCAATTCCTACCCGCAGTACGATCTCTGGCTCGAACCAGGCCGCTTCCTGGTCGCACGTGCCGGCGTGCTGCTGACTCGTGTCACGCAGACCAAGGGCAAGGGCGAAATGCAGTACATCGGAGTGGCAACGGGGATGAACTCGCTGATACGACCTGCGCTATACGGTGCTTATCATGAGATCGTGAACCTGTCGCGCGCCGGCGAAGCGCCGAGCGAGACCGTGACAGTCGTGGGGCCGATCTGCGAGACCGGCGATCGGTTGGGCAGCGACCGGCTGCTGCCGCCGACCCGGGAAGGCGATATTATTCTCGTGGCTAATGCCGGCGCGTACGGCTACGTGATGAGTTCCCATTACAATCGCCGCGAGGTCGCAAAGGAGATCGTCATATGAAACTTTTTTGGGCACCGCAAACCCGTTCGACGCGCGCTATCTGGATGCTGGAGGAGGCTGGCGTCAAATACGAGAAGGAACTCGTTGACATACGGAGTCCCGATCGCAAGAACAGCAAGGAGTTCCTGGCGGCAAGTCCGATGGGCAAGGTGCCGGCTATTGTCGACGGCGATGCGGCGATGTCTGAGTCGGCCGCCATCTGTATCTACATCGCCGACCGCTATGCCGCTGGACGGCTCGCACCCGCCATCGATGATGCATCGCGCGGCAAGTATCTCTACTGGACGATATACACGCCGGCGGCTGTTGAGCCGGCAATGTCCGAGAAGTTTAGCAACGTGGAGCCGAATCGCGGCCGCAACGGCTGGGGTGATTTCGATTCGATGATCAAGATCTTCGATGAAGGACTTGAGGGTAAAGAGTGGATACTAGGCGACCGGTTTACGGCAGCGGACGTCATGTTAGGTTCGAGCGCCGTGTTCATGCGAATGTTCGAGATGCTGCCCGAAACGAAGAACATCGGTGCCTACGCCGACCGTTGCCTGGCGCGACCGGCGTTTCAAAAAGCAACCGAGATCTCCAACGGATAAACAGGTCTCGGTGCATAAGAAAAGGCCTCCCTGGAAACCAGGAAGGCCTTTCAAAGACTGCTCTTACTTGAAAGTGATAGATCGCATCAAGTATTCGCCCTTAATTTCGCGAATATCCGGATAGGTCAGGACTATCTGGTCGGACCTTTTCTGATTTTCCTCACCCCATTTCTTCATGAACGCTTCGTATTGCGCTTTGTCGGCTGGCAATGCTGACGCGGAGTTCTTGAAATCTATGCCGAGTACGACGTTGAAATCACCGCTGTTCGGCAACTGGCTGATATGAATCCAGTAACCTTCGATCTGACCCAGCTCTTTCGCGACTTCATTCGCCGGTGCCCATGTCTGGCGGATCCCTTCCAGGTATTTGTCGATCATGTTGGAATCAACTTTGACCGTAGTTACGCTTGTCACTCCCTCGCTGACGTCGTAATCCTTCCACGGTTCAAGATCCGCGAATGCGACCCCTGCAAAGCAAAGCAGAACAAATCCTGTTAGTAATTGGCGTAGTTTCATTTTTCGTATCCCTTAGTGTGTTATTAATCGTTTTTGGCGAATATCGTGGGACTGATTTTTCGCAAGCGCCGACATTACGCCAGATGCGTCAGAAAATCGAGACGAGATTCAATTTAATTCTGGATCGAATCTAATCAACATTGGTGATCAGGCTTTGAACTACGGTCGGTGTGTCTCGCCTCGAGCCGTTTTGCAATGTCTGCGAGGCTTAAGCCCCGGTCCGCGAGTAACACGACCAGGTGGTAAACGAGGTCGGCGGCTTCGTCAATAATCTCTTGGCGATCACCGGAAGTCGCAGCAAGTGCTAGCTCGACGGCTTCTTCGCCCACTTTCTGCGCGATTCGTTTTGTTCCTGCGGCAGCGAGCTTTGCCGTGTAACTTTCATCGCTACCTTTTTTCAGGCGTTTCTGAACGATGGTTTCGAGTTGGCCGATGAAGGCGATATCTGATTTGCTCACGGTTCTTCCTTAACGCCTGATATCGACCCGGTTTTTCGCCAGGTATTCTTTTAGATCCGGGATCGGCATTTCTGCGCTGTGAAAAACGCTGGCGGCTAAAGCGCCGTCGACCTTAGCCTGCTCGAATACGTGCAGAAAGTGCTCCATTGCGCCGGCACCGCCCGATGCGATCAGAGGCACATTACATAACGCACGCACCGCGGCAAGTTGCCCGATGTCGTAGCCCTTGCGCACGCCATCCTGGTTCATGCAGTTAAGGACAATCTCTCCTGCGCCGCGTTGCTGCACTTCGGTAACCCAGTCCATAGTGAGCCGCTGCGCGGCAATCGTCTTGTCCGGGTCGCCCGTGTACTGGTACACGAAATAATTATGGTGTTCTTCACGGCTGTCGATACCGATTACGACGCATTGCGATCCGAAGCGCTGGGCCAACTCGGTTATTAGCGCGGGTTTCGCCAGAGCAGGGGAGTTGATCGAAATTTTGTCGGCACCCTTGTTCAGCACATCCTCCGCATCCGCTACGCTGCGGATGCCGCCGGCGACGCAGAAGGGTATGTCGAGAACCCTGGCGACCTGCGTTACCCAGCTCCGATCGACGCTTCTGTCGTCCGGGCTCGCCGTGATGTCGTAAAAAACCAGTTCATCAGCGCCTTCCGCAGCATAGCGCTCTGCCAGTTCGAGAATATCCCCGACCACGCGGTGATTTCGAAACTGTACGCCTTTGACGACCACACCGTCACGAACGTCGAGGCAGGGAATTATGCGCTTCGCCGGAATGACGCCACCTCCGTCGTCGTAATTGCACCGTCGAGCAATGCTTTGCCGGAAATCGCCGCCGGTATGCCCTGCGACCGCAGCTGCTGCAGATCGCCGATGTTGCGTACACCACCCGACGCCTGCAGCTGCAGATCGGGGTAGCGCCTGAGAATTTCAACATAGAGCTCGACATTCGGCCCGGCCATCGCACCGTCGCGACTCACGTCCGTGCAAAGAACATGTTCGATGCCTGTGCCTGAATACCCATCGATGCACTCCCATAGCGACAAGCGGGCGTCCTCCGTCCAGCCGTGTGTCGTCAGCATCGGCGTGCCGTCCTCACGAATCTTCACATCGAGCGCCAGCACGAGTCGGTCAGGACCGAACTCGCGAAGCCAATCGCTCACGGCAGCGACATCGGTAATCGCCATGCTGCCGATCACGCAGCGGCTCACGCCGCTTTCCAGCCAGTCCGCGACACCGGAGCGATTGCGGATACCACCACCCAATTGGATGGCCAGTCCCGTCTCGGCCGCGATGGCCTGCACAATCGAACGGTTGCGTTGCTTGCCGGAGCGCGCCCCGTCGAGATCGACGATGTGCAGATCCTGTACGTCGAGCGCGGAAAAGCGCCGCGCGACTTCTGTCGGGTCGTTGCTGTATTCGGTCGTTTTATCGAAGTCACCTTTGAAGAGGCGCACGCACTTGCCGCCTTTGAGGTCGATGGCCGGGATGAGTCTCATATTGAATCATCCAGGAAGTTCTGCAGGAGTTGAGCGCCCGCGGTCGAGGAACGCTCCGGATGAAACTGCGCCGCAACGAAGTTGTCTCGGCCGATGACGGCGGAAAACGGTTCCGCATGGTCGGCCGTCGCCAGCGTGCAATCCGAAACGGGCAGGGCATAGCTGTGCAGGTAGTAGAAATAACTGCTGTCCGGAATATTACTTAACAAGGCATGATCCAATGTCTTGCGCGTGGCGCACCAGCCC
>Ga0224497_10002361_pt1 | contig 11274 bp, 12 predicted proteins | sample SF_Jul11_sed_USG_4_FD_167970 | JGI IMG/M metagenome (GOLD analysis project Ga0224497, IMG submission 167970) | Sediment microbial communities from San Francisco Bay, California, United States - SF_Jul11_sed_USGS_13 | ecosystem: Environmental > Aquatic > Marine > Sediment | place: USA...
GCAAATCTCCCTCGCTGAATACAACAAGAAACACGGTAACGGCCTGAAGAAAGAGACCGTGGCGAAGGTCCTGGCGGAATAGTGTTTTCATTAACCATTGACCATTGACCAGTTGGACCGTGGACAGTTAGTATCGCGAGCGATTCAATGTCTTATCTAAATTGCCACTAGCTTCAGCTAGTGGACTGTATTGGAAAACTTACGGGTTTAAGCCCCTTTCTTCATTCGCAATATGAGCCCCGTTTAAATCACGGGGCAATTTAAAGCAATTGCTTAAGGTTTAAAGCATTTGCATAAGTCCCGCTAAAAGCCACACACATGATCTCTCATCAACCTTTCCAAATATCACTCCGGCAAAGCCGCAGCGATGGCATTGATCAGCGATTAATAACCGAAGCCGCGTCGGGAAACTCTTGACCCTTGATCATTGTTCGTTGATCATTGATCGATGAGCAATATGAACCTCGAACAGTCACTGGATCTTGCCCTAACCGTCTTTACCCAATACGAAAGCTCCGATTGGAAGAGCCTCGAATCGGCGATGTATGCGGCGAAGATGCCGAAACTTCACGCTGAACGCATCCTCGAGTTTATGCCGATTGCGTTTGGACGTGTGCTGATGAGAGATTCGGGTGTTGAGTTTCAAGGTACATACGAGAGAAGAAAGCCGGGCGCGAAAAGCGGGCGTGAGTTTCAAATCGGTGCAAATCAGATTTATGTCGAGTCGGTCGCATACGCAAAACGACAGGCGAAACGCGAATCGGGAATGGAGGTTCTGACTGCGGTCGCGAACCGTAGCCCCGAACTCAAAGCGATCCAGGACAAGGTTAATGAGGGCGTCGAGCCTCAGAACATCGTGCTGTCGAAACCGATACTCGGCTGGACACGGAAACCGGAAAATCCGGATGAGAAGCCCTGGTGGCAGGTCTGGTGACATTTTTCATTGAACATTGACCAGGAAGATTAAGCCAGATTATTTGTGCGGAAAACTGTGCTCAAGTGAAGGTAAGTTTAGCGAATAGGAAAACGAAGTTCACGCGCTTCAAACTTCTCAATACCTAAGAATCAGTATTTTCTACACCTTGCTACCAGATGGTTTGTATTTGGCACTGATGATATTGCGGCTCTGCCGCAGTGATTTGCGGGACGGCCCCGCCGCTGCGTTGGTCTGTGCATAGCCGTGAGGCTCCGCCTCACTCTCAGTACATTGAGGGGTTCGGCGGAAAGGCAGAGCATTTCCGCATATAATGGCGGAAGAGCCACATTGGTTACTGATCTGCGCTGGCAATTTTCGCACAGGAATGCGACAAATATTTGTGCTTGTTATATCGCAGATATGTGATAAGCGGTCTACGTTTGACGCTGAATGAATAACCTCCGATCTAACCGGTAGAAAATGCTCACGGACGCCCAAAAACAAGAATTCGAACAGGCGGGCTTTGTGCGCATCCCAAATGCCTTCTCTATCGAAGACGCGGGGCCGATGCGCGAAGCGGTCTACGGCGAACTCGAAAAACAATGCGGTATCGAACGGGATGATCCAGCGAGCTGGGATTCCAGCGTCTGGCCCAAGTTTCAAGACATTAAATTCGATCCAGTCTTTGAATCGATAGGCAGTCAAAAAACACGCTCTGTTTTAGACGAATTGCTGGGGGATTGGCAAGAGCCATCTAACTGGGGGCAGTTTCTTGTCTCGATGCCGAAGCCGGAAGAAAAGTGGACGGTTCCGCACAATCTTTGGCATACCGATTTTGGATTCGATAAACTGATTGACCCTTTACCGGGTGTTCTTCTGATCAGCTTCATAACGGATGTCGGACCAAAATGCGGAGGGACGGCTGCGATCAGTGGCGGACATCACCTGGTGAAGAAATTTGTCGAAACGAAGGACTCGGAGTTCCGCAAAAAGATGAAAAGGGTCAGGGAGTCGTTTATGAAAAGCGACCCATGGCTTTTGGATTTATGTGACAAAGACCAGAAAGACCGCGAGAGACTGATGAACGATGTATCGACCGTACAGGGGATTCCGACCAGGGTTTGCGAACTGACCGGAAAGACGGGAGACATCATAATCGGCCATCCGTGGCTTCTTCATACGTCATCGATCAACTGCGGCGGGACCGTGAGTATGAGGCGCGTTCAGCGGATCATGGCAGGTGGGGTCAACAGGCATTAAGGGGATGAAAAAGATTAAAAAAAATCTAATAAAGAAACTCGAGGGCGAGCCTCCCGTTCCTTCCTCCTTTCTTTCTCAAAAATCCCCTGCATTCCTTTAATACGTTTTAAGGTTCTTCTTATGATGATCTGGAATTCTCTGAAAGCCGGTTCGGTTTACTTTCTACTTGTATTTGCCGCGGGATTTGCGCTTGGCGTCTTGCGTGTGCTTTTACTCGTGCCGCGGTTGGGAGAGGGAACCGCTGAGCTGCCGGAAATGCCCGTGATGCTTGTTGTGGTGTTCTTCGGGGCTCGCCGTGCTGTTAAATGGTTTGAAATCATGGGTTTAGGGGTCGCTCTCGGTTGCGGCCTGATAGCGCTTGGACTTCTGGTCACTGCGGAACTGACGCTCGTGCTCGCGATCCAGGGAACAACTTTTGCAGAGTATATCGCGTCGAGAGATGCCGTTTCATTTACCGCCTATCTCATATCCCTCGGGTTATTCGCTGTGATGCCGCTGATCATTGTCCGATACCGGATCCGCCGCGGATAAACCCGTTGAGTGGTTCATTTACCAGGGATCAATTATCCAGTTAGGACCTGGAGGAATCGTGCCAGGCTTTTAGGTTAAATCGGTATCCGTGTGCCCTCCTGAATCCTGAATCCTGAATCCTGAATCCTGACGAATAATCACGCCTGAAGGCGTTCTCCGTACGCAATCTGAAAGAACCAATCGTAAATGATCACTGAAAAATGAATATTGGGTGTACAATAGCGATAGGCATCATTCATGAATTTCAGACGCGGCCCACAATGGGAGCCATTTCGGCTCTGACAAACGGGGCAGCGCGTCGGTAGGTATTTCGCAAGGAGTTAATTATGAAAGTAAGAGATATTATGACCAAGGATCCGGCATGCGTGACTCTCGAGACGAGTCTTCACGATGTCGCACACTTAATGTTCGATCAGGACTGCGGCAGCATTCCCGTTACGGAATCGAAAGATTCGAAGATCCCGGTTGGCGTCATTACGGACCGCGACATTACCATCCGCACAGTCGCGCACGGCAAGAACCCGCTCAATATGATCGCCGGCGAAGTGATGACCGACAGCGTCATAACCGTTGCGCCCGACGCAACCGTCGAAGATTGTGTCGACAGGATGGAAACAAACAAACTCAGGCGCGTCCTTGTCGTCGACGAAAACCGCGAAATCTGCGGCATCGTCGCACAGGCCGATATCGCGCTCCGTGCGGAGCCGGGTGAGACAGCCGAACTCCTAAAGGATGTTTCTAGGGCCGCCGGCGCATAGACCCCGGGTTCAGGGGTCAGGGTTCGGAGTTCTGGATTGAGGAAAAGTTTAGAACAACCCGGAGGGCACTGCCGCGGCTTTCCCGCACTGAAAACTTTTCAAATGGACATCGTTTCATACCTCGCCAGAATCGGTTATGAAGGACCGGTCGGACCGACGCCTGCAGTGCTGAATGCGTTGCACCGGGCGCATATATCGACAGTGCCATTTGAAAACCTCGACATAGCGCTCCGGATCCCGATCGAACTCGATTACAAACGCCTATTCGAAAAGGTGGTCGGACGAAATCGCGGCGGCTTCTGCTATGAATTAAACGCCCTGTTCGGTTGGCTGCTCAGAGAAATCGGTTTCGAAGTCGAAATGCTTTCGGCCCGCGTGTTCGGTGAAGAACGCGTGCCCGGACCCGATTTTGACCACATGCTTTTGCGTGTCGATAGAGAATTTGTCGCTGACGTCGGTTTCGGAGATTCTTTTACGAGACCCCTGAGATTCGAATCCGGCGAGCAGGAACAGGAAACCGGAAAATACCGTGTGACAGCAAAGGAAGGAGCATTCCAACTCGAACGTAACCGCGGCGAGGGCTGGTCTCCGCAATACCTCTTTACTGTCGAACCGCGGCGTTTGGATCAATTCGAAGAGATGTGCCTTTTTCAGCAGACCTCGCCAAAATCTACCTTCACACGTAAGATCGTTTGTTCGAAAGCGGCCGAAAAAGGCCGGCTGACCTATGCGAACGGTAGGTTCATAGAAACTGGAGAGAACGTCAAAGTGGAATCCGTCGTCAAGCGCCCGGACGATCTGAGGAAGATACTCCTCGACACGTTCGGAATCGGACTCGAGGCGGGATACGAAAAACTCTTGCGAAAATCCGAACGGGCGCCGAGATGAAACCAATGCGCCCCACCGAACCTTGCCTGCTTTGCGGGTCATCGGAAACCGATCGGTTTCTTGAAGATAAACACCGGGTCTATCGTCGCTGCGGAAATTGTGCTCTGGTCTTTGTGACACCGGATTTTCACGTTTCGGCGGCCGATGAAAAAGCGAGATACGACGAGCATAACAACGATCTTCGCGACGACAGTTATCGTGCTTTCCTGGACCGAATTACAATCCCGATTCAACGACGCTTCGATTCGGGATCGAAAGGCCTCGATTTCGGCTGTGGCCCAGTGCCGCTCCTGGCCGAGATACTCGCTGAAAAAGGCTTTGAAATGGAAGTTTTCGATCCAATCTATGCCGATCATTCCGTTCCGCTTCAGAAGCGCTTCGATTTTGTCGTTTCAACCGAGGTCGTCGAACATTTGAGGAGGCCCCTGGACGTACTCAAACGTATGTTTTCACTTGTCGAACATGATGGTATCCTCGCTGTAATGACACGGCCATACGACGATGTACCGGACTTTGCGAACTGGCACTATAAGAATGACAGGACGCACATTTGCTTTTACTCGTCGCAGACGTTCGAATGGCTGGCATCGGAATTCGGGGTAAGCCTCCATCGCGAGGCAAGCGACATTTTTTTGTTCGACAGGCGGAATGCGGCATGAGTATTGAAGAACTTGCCTATCATAAGACCCGGCTCGGGGATTTGATTCTGAGGCGCAGGCCGGAGCCGCTTTTGAAGAATATCGATGTTTACGAGGTCAAGCTCGGCGACGAATTCCTGATGTCGAGCCTGTTCACGGCCGGGGAGGAGGCTCTTGCCGAACTCGGACTCAACGGACTTGAAGGCGATCTGGAAGTGGTCGTCGGGGGACTTGGCCTGGGTTATACGGCGGCCGCTGCGCTGGCCCATAAAAATGTTAAGCGACTTTTGGTAGTCGAGGCCTTTGAAGAGGTCATACAGTGGCACAAGAATGAACTCGTCCCGGTCGGAGCCGCTCTCGGAAGCGATCCGCGCTGCGAATTTGCAAAAGGCGACTTTTTCGAGCTCTCCGCGAGCGGATTCGACGCGGATGACGCCGCAAAATTGTGGGACGCCGTGCTGCTCGATATAGACCATACGCCCGTACACCATCTGGACAAGGGCAATGCCGGGTTTTATACCGCGGCAGGCCTGAACAAGCTCTCCGGTCAACTCAAACGCGGCGGGGTGTTTGCACTTTGGTCGGATGACCAGTCGGACGACGATTTTGTCAATTTGCTCCGTGAGGTATTCGAAGAAGCAGCGGGGCACGACATAAAGTTTCCAAATCCCTATACCAACCGCGTTTCGATAAACTCGGTTTATGTAGCCAGAAAGAAGTCGTAATCAACAGGTTTTTATGCAAGAAATTGATGCATTTCTGAGATCTCTAATCGGATGGACGGGCTTGAGCGACGAGAACCAAACGCGTTTAATCGGCACGTTCCTGGCGATTCTCTTCCTGATGATCATCCGCAGAATCGTACTTTTTGTCGTCTATCGGAATACAAAGGATATCGGCGTTCAGTACCACTGGCGAAAGGTAACGACCTACACAGTATTTGGCTTTTGGATGCTGATCATCGCCGGCATCTGGTTTCAGGGCTTCCGCTCGGTTTCCACATATCTGGGTCTCCTCTCGGCGGGATTGGCGATCGCTCTGCAAATACCGCTGACCAACCTCGCCGGATGGATATTTATTCTCTGGCGAAGACCGTTTTCGGTCGGCCAGCGAATCCAGATCGGTGATCTAAGGGGTGACGTAATCGACCAGAAGATTTTTATGTTTTCTTTGCTCGAGATAGGCAACTGGGTCGATGCCGAACAGAGCACTGGACGAGTGGTCCACGTCCCGAATGGGAAGGTGTTTAGTGAACCCGTTTCCAATTATGAAGAGGGATTCAGGTACATCTGGAACGAGATCGCGGTTTTGATAACTTTCGAAAGCAACTGGGAAAAGGCTAAGGAATTGCTCACCGGAATTTGCGCTGAACGCGACCAGCATTTGAGTAAGGCAGCGGAGTCGGAAGTCCGTGCGGCCGCCGGAAAGATGATGATCTACCTCAGTAAACTGACCCCGATCGTTTACACATCAGTCCGCGATCACGGCGTGTTGTTGACGATGAGATACCTCTGCGATCCCCGGAAAAGACGTGGGTCCGAAGAAATCATGTGGGAGGATATTCTGAGGTCTTTTGGTCAGCGTGACGACATAGACTTTGCGTATCCGACACAGCGTTTTTACCAGAATCAGATTGAGGGAAAGGAGCGGGCTCGGGCCAAAATCAAGATCAATGATCAATCCCGGGAGGACAAGCATCTTCGCACCGGCGACGATGCCTGACAATGTTGTTACCGCAGCGAGACTTTAATATACTGCGTCCGGAAGGACTTACAGGAGAACTGCAAAAAGGAAAAGGCTGATGAGTACATCAAAATCGATTCGCGTCTATGACTATGTTAATCACCCCTATGACGAGGTCAGAAAAGCGCTCGCGGGCGACACCGTGGCCGTGTTTCAGAATGCGACGAAGGTCGCCGCGAAAAGGGCCGAAACAGTAGCTTCCGAGCTTCATGTGAAACTGGCCGGGATCGAGGTCGGTACGGAAATCGATATTTCGGTCAACTCGGTTGAGGATTTACCGAAAGAGCCGATGAAATCGCCCATGACGCGAATCGAACTCCAATGGGAAGCCGCCAAATTGCCGCGTTTGTTTCCATTCATGAAGGCCGAATTGACCGTGTATCCACTGACGGCGACTGAGACGCAGCTAAACCTGGAAGGTAAGTACGAACCGCCTCTCGGATTGATCGGCGGCGCTCTGGACGCGGTGGCGGGACACAGGATCGCAGAGGCATCCGTTCATCAGTTCATCAAAGACGTCGCAGCGTATCTGCGGGAAGAGATCTCCTGACTTCGGCGTTTACTCGCCGTTTGGCTTTTTTTCGTACTTCAGTTCATATCTCGGACCGTTGTTTCCGTCGCGGAAGACAGGCACCGCATCGAGTCCGCCGGTTTTGTGGATCACGATCAGGTAATAGCCTCTCTTATGGGCGATCACGCCGATGACCTCCATGCGCTCCCCCTCGAATTCAAAAGCCCCTGCATAGCCTTCTTTTGACCTTCGGACTTCCAACGTCCCGGTTACCGCCTTGCCGAAGATTGTGCCCGCAACATCGAAGCTTCCGGCAGGGTCGATCGAGGAATCGTTTCTTCCGCCATCCACAAAGGGCTGAACGATCATTTGGGCGGTTTCGAAGGCAAAACGAGGAGTGCCGGTCAGATTCGTCATAACTGCCACCGAGAATCCCTGTTCGGGATAGATCAGCAATGCCGAGCGCGAACCGTGCATCGAACCCTCATGATGATAAATCGTATTGTCAAAATATCCTTTCGCTATCCGCCATGTTATCCCTACGCCCGTTTCACTTCCGTCGCTTGTCTTTTGGGTCGTGAACATCATCCGGAGCGTCTCGGGTTTTATGAATCCATTCTTGAGATGCGCGCTGCCAAATTTGGCGAGGTCCGCGGAAGTCATGAGGAGCCCGCCTCCCGCCCACTTGTAACTCGGATTGACATAGGCAGCATTCAGTATGGAACCATTCGGTCCGGGCATATAAAAAGAGGTCCGGTTTGGGGTAACCGGGAACGGGGAATCGGGACCCGCGGATTCCAGCCCCAGCGGGTTAAATACTTCATCGCTAAGGCACTCAAGAAAGGGCTTGCCTGAGGCACCCTGAATCACTGCGGCAAGCAACGTAAAACCGAAAGTTGTGTACTGATAGGAGGTTCCAGGTTCGCTCAAAAGCGGGTCGTCCTTAAATATCGAAAGCGAGCTGAGGACTGTCGGATAATCGTTATTGTCGATCGATACCGGGACAAAATCCTTCCTCTGATAGTGGCGGACGCCCGCCAGATGCCCCGCCAGCTGCCTCGATGTCACCGCTCCCAGCGCTTCGGGAAGACCGTCCACATATTTTGAAACAGGTGTATCGAGATCAATCTTTCCCGAATCGACAAGCCTCGCCAAGGCAGCGGCGGTAACAACCTTCGAAACACTTGCCAATCTAAACCTCGTCTTGTCTGAAACGGGCACTTCGAGTTCGAGATCTGCTTTTCCAAACCCTTTTGACCAGACTACCTTTCCTTCCTTCATGACGGTCACGGAAAGGCCCGGAATTGAGAGAGTTTCGATCATCCTCCTGACGCGGCGTTCGGCGATCTCAACGGGTGTGGAGGCGTTGGCCGGAACAAATAGGAGGATCAGGATCAGGGCCAAAAGAGCGGTTTTCGGGATTCGCGAATGCTTCATATTGTTTTTTCGGTTCTCTATTGATCGAGCTCGATCCCGATCAGGCCTTGGTTCGGTATTCTTTATAGACGTAAACAGCATGCCCGGTCGTTACAATTATTTGCCCGATACAATTAACGGTCAATCATACAATGTTTGGATTCCAGCGCGGTTATTTTCCATCGTATGACGCGGCCCGGTTTTTCCATCGCGAGTTTACATGCACACTCCGCACAAAACCGTGGTAAATTTGTCGAACGTGTTTACTCGAAATAAAAACAGCTTTGTGGCATGCGGTCTACTAATCCTGTTTCTGTGCTCCGCGAACCCCGGTTTCGCGCAGGATGCGGAAACCGCCAAACCCGGCGACAAGACGATTAAATTCGAGCACCTGGCGCTTAAGATCTGCGAGGACCAGGGCCGTTCGTTTGAGATCAGCGTCAGCGGCGGTACCGCGACGGTTAAGGCAGGATCGAATGAGGACTTCGGCGGGATCACCCTTTGTTTTGCGCGTGACCGCGTAAAATTCCTCAACGCCTGGGCGGAGTACGATTTTGGTGTCCTTCAATATCTTTTCGACGATAAAACCGCGGCCCCGATCGACACGACGATTTCGTTCACACCGGCGGCGCTCGAAGTAGACTTTGGGACGATAGTCCTGCCACAGACTTATGACGATTTCGAGGGCGTCGAGTCGATCGCCGAGCGTCTCGGCTACTCAAACATCCAAGAATTCGATCAGGCTTTCGAATCAAACCACATCGAAAAAATAAAGGCGAAATCGCTGAAGATTCAGAGGGAGTTTTATACTTCCCAGTTAAACAAGAACCGTGATGCTCTGGCCGAATGTTGTTCTGAATCCATCGATCAGGCGGAGGCATTCCTGCGCAAACGCGATTCGGATTTTACGAGTTTTGAGCAGTTGGGTGTGGAGATTTACCGGAAAAAGACCGTGATCAGGATTGAGGGAACGACCACGGAAGGAGTCGATTTCGAGTACAGGATTATCGACGACAACTAATTTTAGATACCAATGAGTCGACGAACGGCAGGTTACTCGGGAACACCCTTGGCAAAGAAGCTCGGGATCACGGAGGGTTGCCGTCTTTATGTCAAGAACGCTCCCTCCAACTACGCTGAATTGATCGCACCGGCACCCGTAAACGTTTCGATTCTTAAACGGCTTTCAAACAATATCGACATAGTCCATTTCTTTATAAATGACGAGGCTGAACTGCGTTCGCTGATCGGTGATTACAAGAATCGAATAAAGCAGGGCGGGATGATCTGGGTTTCGTGGCCAAAGAAGTCTTCCGCTGTCCGCAGCGATGTGACCGAGGATGTGATTCGCGAGGTTGTTCTGTCTCACGGCCTCGTCGATGTGAAGGTCTGCGCTGTCGATGAAACATGGTCGGGGCTAAAGCTGGTGATCAGGAAGGAGTTGAGAAAGTAAGAGGTGACAGAGAACAGGTGACAGGTGAAAGGTCCCGAAGGTTGAGGGAAGAGGGAAAATTCGTGGCTGATGGTTGGTAGTTAATAAATGAAAAACGAGTTACTCGTAGTCGGAGCCGGTCCCACCGGGTTGACCGCGGCCGTGGAATTGGCGCGGCGTGGACTCATTCCAAGGGTGATCGACAAAAAGCCGGCGGCCTCGACCCTTTCGAGGGCAGTCGGCATCAATGCAAGGACACTTTCATTGCTCAGCGAATGCGGTGTTTCCGGCGATCTTATCAAACAGGGTATCAAGGTCCGGGAAGCCCGGTTTCACATTCACGAAAAACCAGCCTTTAAGATCCGGCTCGACGACACGCCCGGACCCTTCGATTTCCTGCTCGCGCTGCCCCAGGACAACACCGAGCGCGTCTTAACAAAAAAATTCGAGTCACTTGGCGGCAGGATCGAGTTTGGCACGAAACTGTCCAGCCTGACCCCCAATGAAAATGGTGTTGTGGCTGAGATCACGCATCTCGCCGAAGGGCAGTCCAGCAAGGCGAATTACGCATGTGTCCTTGGAGCTGATGGAATCAAGAGCAGGGTCCGGGAAGCGGCCGGCATTTCCTATACAGGTATTGAGCTTGAAGATAGATGGAGCATCGTCGATTTTGATTCGGAATCCTGGCCCTTTAAGCAAACACTTTGTCTCTTTGTTTACGAGCACGGACGTGTTTGCTTAATTGTTCCGATCGGAAAAAACCGCTACCGGGGTGTAACCGACCGGCCGGATGCTTCAAAACGAATGCCCGTCGGTCTTCAGATCGACAGGGTCCGCCGCGAGGGAGATTTTTTGATCTGGGTGAAACAGGCTGCGAGCTATCAGGCTGGAAGGGTGTTTATCGCGGGCGACGCGGCGCACAGCCATTCGCCCGTCGGTGGACGAGGAATGAACCTTGGAATCGCCGATGCGGTCTCATTCGCGGGACTCTTTGTAAAGGACAGACTCGATGAATACTCGGACCAAAGGCGTGAAAACGGCCGGGAGGTGATTCGGATGACCGAACTCGCAAGAAAGTTTATGACGCGCGATTGGCCCTTCAAATCCACCGTGTTCAAGAGCCTGATTCCTCTTCTTCTGCGTATTTCGCCGCTTCATCGAGAGTTTGTAAAAACGGCGCT
>Ga0224497_10002363_pt1 | contig 11273 bp, 10 predicted proteins | sample SF_Jul11_sed_USG_4_FD_167970 | JGI IMG/M metagenome (GOLD analysis project Ga0224497, IMG submission 167970) | Sediment microbial communities from San Francisco Bay, California, United States - SF_Jul11_sed_USGS_13 | ecosystem: Environmental > Aquatic > Marine > Sediment | place: USA...
TCTAATGGAGAATCTCAGAAAAATTCTCAATAGAATTCATCAAAGTCCTCAGTCTTGACAGACAGTCCCCGATTTCCTTCAGGGAAATCTCAATCGGTACGATAGTACAATAGTTAGCCCTCAATTTTTTACTGTATTCTTCTAAAGAGAATTATGTTTTCTAATGGGAATCCGAGAAATCACAATAATTCTTTATGAATATCAAATAGAAAATAATGAGTAGTGGAAACAAGTGATAAAATAATTTTAACCCAAAGATATGGACTTGGGTTTTTAGGAAGTGCTGTAATTCAGACCTTACTAGTATTGTGGCTTCCATCATTGATGACATACATCGGTACTACGATTATTGTTATGTTGGCAATTTGCTATCTCACAGGTTTGATATTGTTATTAAAACATAGACAACTAAAACATGAGTATGAAAATATTAATTCTCAACAAAATAAATCTAATAGCCCACCATGGTCCGATCCAAAACAAAAGTATCTGCTTACTGCAGTACTCATATTCATTTTTGCATCATTCCTGTTAGTTGTAATACAAAATCTCTACATTAATGAACCTGAACAATCAGAAAATGAAAGTTTCGAATATCTCAAGTCAACAATTGTAGGAACTATGATCGCCTTGGTAGTTTTGTATCTTGTATTGCACAGAAAGAACAATTGGGGCAACAAGAGAGGAAATCAACAGAAACAGTTCAAAAAAAATCAGAGAGAACAAAAAGGAAATGAAGAACATAATGAATCTAAGCAGGAGAAAAATAATGCACAAAATCAAAATTATGATTGGTGTTATGAAATTCTAGGAATACTATCTGATGCATCTAAAGACGAAGTTAAAGATAGGTACAGAGAACTAGCCATGCAGATGCATCCAGATAAGAATAGATCTTTTTTGGCAGAAGAAAGATTCAAGAAAATCAAGAAAGCATATGATACATTAAAAAAAGCAGGAAAGACAAATTAAAATTTTAACTTTGTACTGGTTCTGATTTTTGCTTTTATTCTGATGACAATATCGTTCCATGAAGATAAAATGTCCAAATTGTTCCCACAAGTTCTCACCAACTGAGGATGAGATTTATCTTGATTATGATATAGACTATGATAATGATGAAAGATTTGTCTGGGAGAGATTACCAATTCTCAAATCAGTATGGAATGTCAATGATCAAAAGGATGATGTTTCAGAATCATGAATGGAATTATGTTTACTGTTCTTTACGTGATTGGAATAACATATCACGGCATGTTTTACCATCTCCCTAGAATGATCAGAAAGTAATTGTTTTGAAAAAATGATGAATCGTGTTTTTGTGTTTTCCTTGCTTTTATGAAATTCTGAATATTATTTTGTGGAAAAGAAGACACAACATCAGTCATTACTGAAAATTCTTTGCAATTTATCAAATGACATGCATTATGGGAATATGATCACTGATGACGATAGAGGAGAGATAATTTGTAATAATTGCGGTGTTGTCTTGGAAGAGAAAACTTTGTCCTATAAGATAAATGAAAAAGAGATCATTGGGTTTTGAATCCTAAATACTCTCCAGTGTTTTTTAGTGGTGGAATTATTCTCATTTTAGGATTTGTTTTGATTGGTGTGGTACCAATAAGTATTCTTTCTGAATCACGACAGGATAATGATGCTAGAGAACACTTCGTAATAGAAGAAAACAAGACAATACAGACAGAATCAAAATTCGTTGATGAAATGAACTGTTTTGAGCTAAATGTATTCATCACATCATTTGAGAAAGGGTGGGGAAGTGCAATCCCACTATACAATGAGAAATGTTCTTAGCTGTTTTCAAATAAATTGTATGACTTCACATGTTTATTTCTAAAATGAAAAAATTAATGTGTATATAGTTTGTCTCCTGGTCGACTTGGATTGTCCATTATCAAAGATCTTGAACCAATTACAATTGACAATGCGCCAAGAATAAACGGAATCATCAACCAGACGTGGTCAAATTGTTGGATGATCTGCATAGACACAAACGGTGCTGCAAATCCTACGATTGTTCCTCCTGTATAGATGGTACTGGTCCAAAAATTTCTTCTTGGAACAGCAAACATACTTGCCAAAATTGAAGGAATGATTGCCCAGGTTGACGTAACTATGAACAACAAAGTCACTATCACTATCCAAACCCCCACATACATCCAAAAGTATCCTTTTGATTGTTCTGCAAGATCTGTACTTGGAGAGAGGAGAAACACTAAGAAGAAAAAGACAATAATGGATATGGCAATATATAGTGACATATATCCATGCGAAAGAATTATCAAAAGATCTCTATTTTCTTTTGCATTTTTTTTAAACTTGTCTTGTAATGAATGTGGAACTATTCGTTTACATCGGATAATTGGATCTAGTCTAATGCATCCTACGTAGAATTTACTAGAACCAAAAAATCTTCGGAACGCTCCCTTTATCTTACCATCTTGGCCGTGCTTATCATCACTCCATACATTTGTCAAATGAGTTCCTGGAACCAAATGGGCAATTAAAGCAACAAGTACAAAACTTATCCCTCCATACAACAGGTTACATGGTATTTCATCAGTACAGAAGGATACCAAATAATCACTTCGTGGAAAATATCCTGTTATGATCCCCATAGTGGAATAAAAAAGATACATGATTCCAGCTGTGATAAGCCATAGATTGACAATCTTCTTTTGGTCTTCTTTCTTTATGACATCAAGTTTAATTGAGAAATGTTTTGGAAATTTATTGCGAATTTCTTCCCAAATTTTTGACTCTTTCATAAAAAATGTGAGAATACATCCAAAACCTGTTAAAATAACACCTGTCCAAGAAATTGTTGGCCAGAATTCTTCAAAACTGTTTGGCATAAAGAGAAAATAATATAGTAAAAGTCCCTCTAGAAAGATTGCCCAATGAAATCCACTTTGAATCCATGCCGCCTGCCAGCCTAAATGCTTGATTTTTTTCTCAATCTTGTTTTTAACAGGACTGTTTGTTTTGTTTTCTTGAAATGAGGGAAATATTACTCGCGCTAATCTGTTGACATATGTTTTTTCTTCTTTTTTATTGTAATAATATTGAAGTTTTTCTACTGCATATACTGCACCAGAAGGCCAAATCCCCCCAGTAAAAAACCCGATTAGAATTCGGGAAATAATAAAGAAGATTGGCAGTAATTCAAGATGTAATGTATATTCAAACAGAAAAACAGTACCAACAAGTAAGAACAGTAAACTGATTAGAACAACTCTAATTGTTTTTAATCTCCCAATCATGTCACTCATCTTACCAAAAAACATCCCTCCTACAAATCGAGCAAGCAAACTAAGCGCAATGACTCCAAATATTACATAGTGTATGTCGTTAGGGTTGTCACTGTAAAAAAAAGCCTTGCCTAATGGGTCTGCAAAAACTATCAATTGGAAGAATGCATATCCTACAATTGCCCAACTTAGTATGGTGAAAAAAACTATCGAAAAAGGTCCATCTAATTTTTCATTGGGATTTTCACTCAACTATTTTCCTCCTCCTTATCATCCTGTGGTTTTGTTATTGTTGTCCATCCTACCAAGACAATTAAGACAACACCTAATATCAGCCAGTTCATATAATCTTCAAAAAACTCTCTGATTTCATCTTGATGAAATATTTTCTCTGTTGATTGATGTTTGTTGCCAATGTCAAAATAGTATGAATCATAGTTTAGATCATTAATCGTTTCATCAATAAACTGCAACTCTTGATGAGTACACTTTGGTTTTTGTTTTTCGGGACTAATCGTCGAATTTGGAATTATTGAGGATTTATCATTAAAAATATTGGTAGAACATCCAGGAAATTCTCCGGATTCCTCTGCCAAAACATAACTTGCATACCAATATTTCATTAATGGAACGTCCACATAATATAGAGAGTAATCTTTTTCTTTTTCTTTTAATGTGGAAATACTAGTATTTTTGAATTGATTAAAGAAGTTAGAATTTTTTACGCAGTCTAAAGTTTCCTTTGCACTTTTTTCATCTCCGCTATTGTAAAAAACTGGAATAATTGCAAGATGAAGTCGGATTTCATCAACTGTGTGAATGTCTGTATTTGAGCATTTAGCAACAGATTGTCTATACATTTCAATTGATTTTTGATAGTCTAAATCCACATTATGTTTTAATTCTCTTTTATCCATTGACAAGTCCGCATTGTACAGTATGAATTTTTCAATTTCTTCAATGTTTGTTGTTGTGTAGTTAAAATTACTCAAGAAATTCATCTTGCGAAGTTGATTGGAATCCTCGTCAACTACAAATGGAAATGAGGAGGAAGATGCAAACAAAGTTACACCTACGCTGAATATTGCAAACATAATCGATATGGATCCTTTTCCATAAAGAGAAAACACAAGGATATTTTTTGAGAGGGGTTATTATGTCTACAATTCATTAAATATCTTTTGAGTAATCAATCATGTGTTTTGTTGATCTATATTTTCTTAATTCCAAAAATTTTTCATGATACAACTTAAATCCACATAACAGTTTGATATGGATACTGTCTTCTTATTTATGATATGATTTAATTCTGTATTGATTCTTTATTCAATTTAAATTCAATGTCTGGTACATTTGTTTTTAAACCAATGACTCATACTGTTTTGTGAAATTTGGCGTAATCTTTTCTGTTCTGTTAATCTCTGGAACATTTGCTATTCCCTTGAATGTCCAGGTTGCAGAAGGACACGACATCTTGCTTTATTCAGATTCTCAAACAAACGGATCAGGTGATGATAACACACCTCCTACCACAAGGGAGAGATGCTTTGTCACAGTAACGGTTAACGTGTATACTGAGCATCATGGAGTCCATCACAGGAATAACCCGGATAGCACGTTTTATCCAGGAGATGCATTCCGTTATGAGACATCAGTTACAAAGAGTGGATGTGTTGCAAACTCACTGGAAGGATGCAAATTGCATTCATCTAATACCTTGAGTGCACCAAAAAATAATTTAGGCTGCAGTGCAGGTGATAGTTCCACATGGGGTGGCACATCTGATGCTGGCACTGCAGGAATAATACCAACATATGCTGGTGGTGGCATATGGACTGAAAAGGAAGGCTTTGCATTACAAAGAGTATGTCATACTAATGCAAGCGGTGACACGACATGCAACAATGTTCCAGTCTATGCAGGAGTTAATTTATCGGTTCCCGGAAGAGTTCCAAACATGATTTTGGATATGTGGACAGTAGGCGAAGAGTTTACTGATGATGAAAAATATCTCTCAAGAAATTTAGATGAATCCTATTATGTCTGGGATGCCATAAATGTTGTACACAATCCATCTTATCTTTTCAAGAATGACAGAGTAGGGACAATTTTTGTGGAATATGAAAAGATTCATCCTCCATTAAACTTGGAAGATGAGTACTTTTGTGATGCAGCTGCTTGTGTAAACACAATGTCTTTGTCAGGATTTGAGGACTGGACTGGAACCTTTGATTATGCAGGTGGTAATACGGTATTCAATGCGACAAGTATGGCAGACTATGGAGAGCATGAAATTAGATACATTGCCAGGCTGTACAATATCGCCCCACAAATAGATCAGACAGAACAAGTGATACAGGAATTGGTAGTGGAATACAATCCAATCTATGATGTTTATGTGTTTACCGTACTGCAAGATGATGGCAAGACTGCATTTGATGATAGGGTAGGATATGCTTTGCATTATTTTGGTTCTGAAAGTACGGCCATTAATCCTGATGATGTCATTGGAGTACATGAGGACAGACGAAGCAAAATCAATGATTATTTCTATTCGACTTGGGGTGCTGACCCCTGGGTGTATGGCTTTATTGACGGAACAGTTGGCGCATCACCATACTCAGCAGGAATCGACTTGATCTGGGATGAGGCCCATGATGTTGGTATTATTCTACCAGAGTCACCTGTCGGAATATCGCTAGCAATTGGAACTGACTTGGTGGCAACATCTTTTCCTGGAATAATTCCATTTGAGGTAAACTCTCCTGGCACTGCAAATTTTCTCAAAGCAGGATACGGCAAGATAAAATTTGATTATCCGGGGTTTGACGATGTTGTAGTGGAACCAGTATTACAATTCCCAAGATATGAGAACGCTACAGTGTTCAATGTCTTTGAATCTGATCACTTTGCAGGATTTGACAATACATTCTTGGGGGATAGTACGGAATACATGTATCCTGAGAACCATTTCTGGAATACTATTACAGTTACTGCACTTGATAAAGATGGCAACGTTGATGGTACCATTAATTTGGATCTGACAGTAATTCCAAATGGAACAATTCCTGGAACATTTAACATTGATGAGTATCTTTATGATAAGATAGTTTTTGATACAGACGATGATGGGTTTGCGCAAATAATTACAGGTTTGGATTCAATGGGAAATGATATTGTAATAGTTAATGGCCATGAGGTCTATCCACTTGACAATCTATCAATTGCAGGAAACGGTGAAATTATTCTAGACAAGACAAGAAGAGTACTAACATCATTTACACAGTATGCTGAAGTGATTGACCAGACATTTGGCCATGATGATGTCACTGACATTTCTGATAAGTATATTCTGGATACTGGAGATGCGATAATGGCAATACCACTAACCACATCTCTGCAGACATTAAACCCATATGATCTTGAGATTACAGCTGATGATGGTGCAGGAAATGTTGTTACACATACGTTTCCGCATCCGTGGTATGAGTTCTCAATAGACTATGACTATACGCTAAACATGGCTACTGACAACACACTTGACATCAAGCGAGATCCTGCAAATCCACGTATATTATTTTATAAATACAATGAGTTATTTGGAACAATAGCCACCATAAGCATTAACGGAATCGACATGACCTCTGAATTACCTCACTGCTTTTCAGTAAAATCAGGTGGCTCTTGTACCATTTTGGTTCCTGAATCAGAATATCTGGCAGAACTGAACATAGAGGCAACTAACATGTGGGGCGGAATCGCAAGTGCCGTTCTTCCGGAGATAGACCAGTTGGAGTCTGTAATTCCTGATCCTCTTGATGCCATCTTTGGATTGCATGTGTATGATTGGATCTTGGTGCTAATTGTAATCATGATAATGCTGGTATTGACATACAAGGTACTCAAAAAGTTCCTTTTAACGAATTACTAGACGGTATGTTGGTGATAAAATAATGGAGAGAAAAATAAACCTGCAAAAAAGAGACTACGTATCCAAAGAAAAAACTTACACACAATATAGAATCAATATTCCACTAAAGTTTGTCCGGAGATTGGGATGGAATGAAAAAGATCCTCAAAAGTTACAGATGAAATTCAAAAAAAGCAAGGACAAAAAGTTTTTGCAGGTTCAAGTTGAGGATTGAGTGCAAGGAATTCTATTTCATGCAAATTATGCACTTCCACCATCGTGTTGTATTGTGTGATCTACATATACACTGAGTTATGTAAATTACTAAAATAGATAGCATTTGATTTGCATATGTCGCATCTTATCGTATATGCAGTATCGCTAAGGTCTAGAGTAATATGATTTTCTGGATCAGTTTTGATATGAGATTCACGGTAGGTTCTGGTAAATTTTGATAATCTTTTCATTTTATTTTACTAGAACCATAAACTCCCTCTTTATACATTGAGTAATTCACGTTAACAAAGAACTGGACACTTGCGTTCAAAGCCCGGTAACAATACTTAACCGTAGAGTTAGGTTTCTTTACAGGTACATAAAATAGTAGATCTTTTTGATTTTTAATCTCTTTAGTACTACAAATTTTCTCTGGTCTACCATCAGAAGTTAGAATTTTTTGATTCTGTTTGGATCTCTGAAAAAAGAAAAAACAAGTCTTCCAAATGTCTGTAACACATACTATTGGATAATAGTCAAACGATAATTGACAAGAATACTAGCAAGGCAGGTGCAATGTATGTTTTAGAGGGACTAGGACCTACGGGATGAGTGACCATAGAGACTAAAGGGAATCAGGAACTTTTTACATATATCTATGTAGATGATGATATTATTGATTATCTTAAATGATAGTCAAACAAAGAAAAGGGAGTTTTTGGTTTTACTGTGTTTATTTTGACGTGTAGGTTTCAGACATGTTCAGATAACTCGTCACTATTCCAAATGAATCCAATATTCTGCCGTCATTTAGCATAGAATTCTTGTTGTATCCAGTAGTTGCAATACTCTTGATTCACTGCGACACAATCTATATGGCAATAGATACTCTGGAAATAGTCTGAATACTGTCTGTTCTTAGTGTCTGTTGTCATTCCACTGACAGTATCAAACAAGATGTGGATGTATCTACAAACAATACACTTATCAAAAAAACAACACACACCATTATTCGTCTTGTTCCCTTCTGATCTTCACATCTCAAGATACACTACTGCTCTTATTGGCAGCATAGCTGCAATCATGATAACTGTCATCCTTGCAAACCTGGTCAGAGGAGAAGAAGATCATAGTGTGGCCACTCTCTATGGATACATCATACAACTTGCTGTAGGTGGTCTTCTGATTGGCGTGGCGTTTTGGACAGTAAGACGCTTTGGAATTGACAGCGTCCATGGAGTGGCGTGGTTGTCATTTGTAGGATTTGCATTGATGTGGGTGATAGCAGACATGATATGGAATGCAGAGGAAATACTGTTGCCCGTAGATACCTACTACCCATCCTCTGCAGACCTGGTTTACTTGATGGGTTATCCTTTCTTGTTGATGTTTCTAGTGTCTTATCTGATACCCTTCAAGGATGCAATCTCAAAAAGATTGATTACACTTGCAATTCTGTTTTCTGTCATATCGGTCATTGCATCTATGTATCTACAATTTGTAATAAATGCTGACAGCCTGGAGCAAATTACTCCTAATACACCAACATCACTGTATGATGCAATAGTGGTTGTATTGTATCCTGTAGCAGACGGCATAATACTTGTGCCGACTATTTTGGGAATTGGGATATTCTTACGTGATAGCAACCGGGTAAAACCAATGTGGGTTTTGATATTTCTTGGAACCCTTTCTAATTTTGCAGCAGATGTTGTATTTATGGTGATAGAGCCACGTGAAGAATACTTTACAGGTCATCCTGTAGATATTTTGTTTCTAGTTGCATACGTACTGATTGCATTTGGTGTTTACGGGTATGGCAAGAACAACAAAAACTATTTCAGGAAAAAACCGTAGACAAGATTAAACTTTTTCTAACTGTTTTCTCTCTTACTGTGATTCTGATTGCCATCGTATTTCCCTCTATTCTCAGATCAATTGCGTCAAACACGGACTCGTATATCCTGACTCGACGGTTATCATCGCTTTTTGTATGTCCTGAAATTCCTATACATCCAATATCAGAAAGCTCACCTATCTTCCTATAGATTGTCTTCTCTGAATAATCATCCTTGAGGCTCTTATGTATCATGATCTGTTGTGCCGTCATTGGTTTCTCCTTTAGCATGTTGATTATCTTCATGCTGCTGTCATCTTTGATTACTGCAAACATCTCATCTGTAAGATCAGCATCATTTAGGCTAAAAGTTACCATGTTCTTGGAATTTGTGCCTGTAGATGTTTCTATTACCGGCAGTACAAATTGTTTCTCCAGTGCAAGTGCCCCTCTTTTCCCGTACATGTTTACTAGAACTCTGTCAAGTGCGTCAAACTGCATCATTGATTCCTCCAAGTCTATCTTGTACCAAGAATACAGTTCCTCTTCTATCTCTTTTACCTGTTTTTTACCTAGGTTCTCCCTCAGAGAATCATGTATGTATCTTGCAAGCATTGAATCCAACGTAGGCATTTCTATTCTTTTGCATGACAAATCATCAAAATGATCTGTTTTTCAGGTTGCATTATTGTATTATTAGATATAATAATATAAAATTCTTTTTTAACAAGTATTAGTGGATTTTTCTTTTGATTATGGAATAAAAATAAGATTCTATTGACCAAGCATTTAATTATATTTAAGAATAATTTAATAATTCTTAAATAATACGACTTAGTAATATGGTCTTGGGCAACATACAACATCCTGTAATGATTTCATCAGGATGTAGACATCAGGATATCTTTGATGACTCTTCAGAAAAATCTGAAATGTTTATTAGCATGTATGGTGCTATGAATGTAGTAATGACAAAACACACGATCTCAAAAACCACCAAAGACGAAAAACTTGCTGAAGATTTCCTGTCGGCTCTGAAACATCCTGTCAGGCGCATTGCTATATTCTCACTAAAAAATAATCCAAATGGCATGACTACCAAGAATCTATTTGATGCATGCAAAGACAAGGTCCCAAATTTGACTCCCAGCAAATTATCAAACCATCTGACCGAGCTTGTTGATGGGAAAATTCTCACGTATGTTCAGGAAGGAGTCACAAATCGCTATTTCCTGGATACGAAACAGGTAAGCATTTTTTCAGATTACATTTCAAAAAATTTGGGGGTCAAAACTCTATGAGTAAAAATGACGATTCAAGATATGGTCATATCATGGCGGATGCTCCTCGTGATCATGTCTATGCCAACCCATGGGGATTCCTGATTGAGGATGATCAACTTGCATTATATGAACCGAAAAAATGCATTGGGGAAAAATTTCCGGATTTTGTGGTGTATCGGGTTTTGCACATAGGCGAGAAAGATGAAGAGCTGCTGATTTTGAAGTTTTTGGAGATGCATGAAAATAAGAACAAAACCGAGATCATCTTCAACCTCAGGGACACAAACGATCTTGACATGAAAAAAATCCTGGCAATTGGTGTGGCTACTGCTGAAGGTGCACAGATGTTGTTAGACTTGCTTGAGCAGGCTGGATCTGCTATGGACTCTATCCGTGGTATATTCGGAACCATCAAAGAAATTGTAGGTTGGTTCCATCATGGTAATAACAATACTTCTGTCCTAGTTAATCCATTATCTTCTCAGACTCCGATTGGAACTCCTGCGATTTCGGCAACAACTGCTGTAGGGACATCTGTGGCTGTAACAACCTCAACATCTCTTCTCTCAACAAAAATCATGGTATCTATTCTTGCAGTCATGCTTGTAACTGGTGGCACTGGAATTGGACTATACGTGGATTCCCCTTCATCATCAAAATCACCTGATAACTCCCCTTCATCATCAAAATCACCTGATAACTCCCCTTCATCATCAAAATCACCTGATAACTCCCCTTCATCATCAAAATCACCT
>Ga0224497_10002364_pt1 | contig 11268 bp, 10 predicted proteins | sample SF_Jul11_sed_USG_4_FD_167970 | JGI IMG/M metagenome (GOLD analysis project Ga0224497, IMG submission 167970) | Sediment microbial communities from San Francisco Bay, California, United States - SF_Jul11_sed_USGS_13 | ecosystem: Environmental > Aquatic > Marine > Sediment | place: USA...
GGAGCTCAGCCATATTCACAATTCGAAAATATTTTCAATTCTTTACTCGAAAATTAAAAAAATATTCGATCAAATCATAAAAAATATACCAAAAGGGTCTAAAAGCTGCCTAAAAAGTAAGATGGAGTTAGCTCAATATCCTTTTATTTGAAAAGAAGGAGGCAAAGCTTGATGACAGCTGGAATTGATGACATTGCAATTTACATTCCAAGATTATACATCGATGCATCTGATTTTGCAAAAGCCAGAGGATTAGATCCTGAAAAACTCCAAAAAGGTTTGGGAGTGGCACAGATGGCAATAGTGGATACAAATCAAGATCCGGCATGTCTAGCTGCTAATGCATGTTTGAAAATCATGCAGAAAAATAAACTATCTCCAGAATCTATCGGAAGATTGTATGTCTCAACTGAATCATCATTTGATGAATCTAAAGCAATGAACTCATATGTAATTGGAATGTTGGAACAAGTGTATGGTCAAGGTGCATTTGAGCACTGTGGAGGAGTTGAAACAAAATTTGCATGCGTTAGTGGTTCGTATGCTCTATATGACAATACTAATTGGATAAGAGCTGGAGAAGCAGAAGGAAAGTATGCGTTAGTTGTTGTGTCCGATATTGCAAAATACGACATGGGGTCCAGTGGTGAAATGACACAGGGAGCTGGTGCAGTCGTAATGCTGTTAAATGACAAACCAAGATTGTTGGCATTTGATCCTAAAGTGACATCAACATCAATAAAGGATGAATATGATTTTTATCGGCCATTTGGAAAAGAAACTCCAATTGTTCATGGTCAATATTCAAATTTATTATACATGATTCAGGTAAGAAAAGCATTAGAAGCATACAAGAAAAAAGTCATCTCAAGTCAATTGATTAAACTAGAACCAGGTGAAACAATTTTAGATCATATTGATTTTCTCAACATGCATTTACCGTATAGTAACATGGGGAAAAAGGCACTTGCATATCTTGTGAGACATGAATGGCGACAACTTCCTAGATGGAAAAAAATTATTCAAAGTATTGGTATAGAAGAACCAATTCCAAAAGATCCTCGCGGTACTATCGAGTCAGTATTAGGAGACCAAGAATTCATGGCAAAAGATCATGCATTTACAAAGTTATTTACTAAAACATCAGAATTTCAAGAAGTGTATGAAGCAAAGCTTTCAAGCTCTTTAATTGCATCAAAGATGATTGGCAATTTGTATACTGCATCACTTTATCTAGGATTTAGAAGTAGTCTGGAATTTGAATTTCAGAAGGGAATTGATTTAGCAGGCAAGAGGGTTGGATTTGGTTCATATGGTAGCGGTAGTAGCGCTATGGTATTTAGTGGAGTAATACAACCAGAATACAAAGAAATCGTCAAAGATATGAATCTAGAATCAGAAATTGGTGAGAGAAGAAAGCTAACCCTTAATGAATATGAGGAATTGCATGAAAACAAATTAGGTCCTGAAGAATCTATGGTACATTCAAAGCATGAATTTGTTCTAGTAGATGTAAAAACAGATGCCGAATTTAGAGGGGAAAGACGTTATGTGTTTAATGCATAGTTCAACTAAATTTTCTTTACAATATTTGATTTGGCATAAGATATGACTAATTTACATTCAAAAATGATTCAGAACACTATATAGTCAGCAACACAATTCAATCACATATTTCATATAACAAGTATTCTAATTTAAACAGAATAATGCAAGAAGAGTCAAATCCAGTCAAGGATTATCTATTTGAATACATATCAAAATCAGAAGAAAAACTTCAAAAATTAATCGTAGACAAAAAATTTTCAGAAATAATTGATGATGTAATAAAAAATTGCTATGACAATATCATCACAATAGGAGAAAAAGGAGAAAGCATAGGAGTTTTAGCAACAGGATTACTTCATTTTCTTCTTACTAGTGCGTTATTGACTAGCCAACGAAAGATAGTGTATCATGAAATAGACATAGATATTGTAATTCCAGACTTGAAAACATTAGAAAAAGATCCTAAAAAAACTTTGATCATATATATTATAAAAACAGCCAATAAAAATTTAATCAAACAGAAATTAAATAAATTAGAAAAAATCCAACCTGAAAAACAAAATATTTGGTTAGTTTCATCTCAAAGTCTTGATTTTAAAAATAAATCTTACATAATTGATAAAGAAAATAACACGTTCTCAAAAATCATCTTTGATATTGCACAATTTGTAAATGTGCAAGGACAAGATAAATTTAAAATTTTAAGAGTGTGAAATTTGAAATAAAATTAGTTTAACAAAGAGTTCAAGTCTAGATTTTTCTTAAATATGGCATTTAATGATGTGTCACTCATATCATTGATGAAAGGAATTGAGCCTAAAATTTTTACACCTGTAAGATTTTTTAAATCACGCTTTAATTCATCAATAGGATAACCATCATCAAAACTATTGATGATGATTCCTTTGATTGGAATTTTATATTTCTCACACATTTTGCAAGTCATGATAGTGTGATTGATAGTTCCAACTTTGCTCCTTGTGACAATGACTGTAGGGATTTTCATTTCTTTGATTAGATTTGCTACATAATAGTCCCTTAAGATAGGGGTCATAATTCCACCTATTCCTTCAATTAGAAGCATTTCATGAAGAAGAGATAGTTTTTTGAATTGTTCAATGACGTGTTTAATTTTGGGTTTTATCTTGAGATTTTTCCATGCAGTATATGGAGATGCAGGTATTGGGAAAAATTGTGGGTTTACTAAATATTCAGGTTCAGATACATTTGCTGCCTTTGACAAGATTTCAATATCCTCTGACTTGTATCCTTTTTTTTGAGGGGTTCCAGCAGCAAAGGGCTTCATCACACCTACATCAATTCCCTTTTTACGAATGGCTACTGCCATACCTGCAGTAATGTATGTTTTTCCAACATCAGTATCAGTGCCTGCAATAAACAAAGATTTCATAAAATATTATGAGCATGTTTTATTGATTAATTATTCGGTTGATTATTAAGAATCAAAGCCAAAGAGAATTAGTTGAAAAGCTCTGTTTGGCATCCAAACACCCAGATGAAAGAATGGAAAACATTTGATAAAATCATCGAAGGTAAAGGAATGTGGCTAATTGACTCTAAAGGAAATAAAATGTTAGATGCAGTAGCATCAATGTGGTGTAATGTATGGGGTCATTCCAAACCAGAATTAGTTAAAGCAATTACAGACCAAAGCAAAAAACTCCAGCATTCATCGATGTTTAATCTAACTAATGAGCCATCAGAAAAACTAGCCAAAAATCTAATAAAAATATCACCTGGAATGCACAAAGTGTTTTTTTCAGATAATGGATCAACTGCAATGGAGATTGCATTCAAGCTAGCATTACAGTATTGGCACAATATTAATGAAAAAAAGAAAACAAAGATCATTACTTTAGAAAATGGTTATCATGGAGACACATTTGGTGCTATGGCTGTAGGATATGTTCCAGAGTTTTTTGGCAAATTTAAAAAACAATTATTTTCTACTATACAAGTTCCCGTTCCAAATAACTATCGTCTTCCAAAAGGACATAGTTTCCTGGAATACCAAAATTTCTGTCTTGATAAAATTGAACAATACATGAAAAATGATGATAAAATTGCAGCTTTTGTCATGGAGAGCGGAGCACAAGTTGCAGGAGGGGTTGTAATTTTTCCAGATGGTTTTCAAAGAAAGATAGGTCAGTTATGCAAAAAGCATAATGTTTTGTTTGTTTTAGATGAAGTTGCAACTGGATTTGGAAGACTAGGTTCTATGTCAGAATATACAAAACAAAAAAGTATTCCAGATATTGTAGCATATGGAAAAATGTTAACTGGAGGTTACTTAACAATGGCAGCAACACTTGCCAACAAAAAAATTTATGATTCATTCTTGGGTGAGTTTAACAGATGGAAACATCTCTTTCACGGTCATACATTTACTGGAAATCCAATTGCAGCTGCAGTTGCAAATGAAAATCTGAGACTATATCAAAAAAATAAATTAATCAAAAAAATCCAAAAAACATCCAAGATATTTGAGAAACATTATAATGAAATCTCAAAGATAGACATTGTAGGAGATATTAGGCACAGGGGAATGCTAATGGGAATTGAACTTGTCAAAGATAAAAAGAAAAAGACATCAATACATCCTAAAAAGTCAATCAACAAAATTTTCTATGAGGAGGGAAAGAAAAATGGAATTTATCTTCGCACACTTGGAAATATTGTAATGCTTGTACCTCCGTTGGATATTTCTGAGTATGAATTAAATTTGCTCATTACAAAAACCATATCTACCATAAAGGGTGCAAGAAAGCAGGTATTGTGACTACAATTCTAGATGAACATATGAATTAGAATAAGGTTCAAAGTTAGTCAAGTTATCAACATGGATTTTGTCAGTCAAGTGTTCTCCTCAAATATCTTTCATAGCATCCGTTGTGATAAAGAGAAAACTTTTGTTTTTTTCCTTTGTCATCTACTTTAATCTTGAGATTGGTTGGATCTGAAAAGTTAATCGCAACATTACAATAACTACATTTTCCAGAATAATCAAATCCACTGGTTTCACTTAAAGCTGGAAAGTGTAGTCTTTAGATCCTCAGAGGGGATTATTTCATCATCGCCAAAAACATCATCCATATCATTATGTTTCCTAGTTGACGGGTTCATTTTATTTTCTTTCTCAAATTTCCTCTTTTTATGCACCAGTTAATTTAAGAACTCTTGTTTTGTAGTTTCTATATATTGGTTCATTATTACGTCAGCAAAATAAAACACATATCATATAGACCATCTTTATGCGTTAATTGCGGAAAATCAGATCTTAAGGATGATGCAGTTTTGACTACAACTGGTTCTTCTGAGAAATATGCTGACTATGTACCATCCACTCTTTGTCTATCTTGTGAAACCTTGATGATAATTACCACCCATCCAGGCGCCATAGTTGGAATCAATCATTCCGTGGGAAATCAAGTTACTGTACGTGATACCTAACACTAGACAAACAATATGAGTTTCTTTGAATATGCAAATTTTTTCATAGTTTAAGTTAGGTTGGATTTGATTTGGCCGATTTTTATATTATTTTTTGCATATAAAGAACAGAATTTTTCATTTTGAGGTGTTAACCCTCAAAATAGTCAAGGTTAACTATTCCAATATCTTATTTAAGTGGAATTTATTAAGAAAAATTAGATGAGTTCTGCATTAGAGTTTATCAAAGAATGTCAAGAAAAAGTCTTTTCTGGAATTGGGTTATCCAGAGAAGAGGCCCAAAAATTATTCAATATTCCTGATGAGAATATCAGAGATTTGGCAAAAGCTGCAAATGAGATTACACGTGATTTTAATGGAGACAAAGTAGACGTTGAAGAGTTGAATAATATTAAAAAAAATGCATGTAGTGAGGACTGTTCATTTTGTGGACAGTCTGCATTTTTTGATACAGGTATTGAAACATACCAGCTACCATCTCCTGAAGAAGTTGTAGTAAGAGCTCAGATGGCTAAACAAGATGGTGCAGAATCATATTGCCTTGTAGCTGCATGGAGAGAACCATCTGCAAAAGACTTTGAGAAAGTTTGTAAAATTATTTCTCAAATAAACAAAAAGGTTGGAATCAGTGTGGAATGTAGTTTGGGATTTTTATCACAAGAGCAAGCAAAGAAACTAAAAGATCTCAAAGTTAAAAGATATAATCATAATCTAGAAACTGCTAAATCAAAATTTGCCGAAATTTGTACAACTCATACATATGAAGACAGACTAAAAACATTAAGAATTGCAAGAGAAGCAGGATTAGAATTGTGTACAGGTGGGATTATTGGGTTGGGAGAAACAAGAAAACAAAGGTTAGAATTAACATTAGAATTAGCTGAGATATTTCCTGAAGAAGTAACAATAAACATTCTAGTGCCTATTCCGGGAACGCCTCTTGAACTTCAAACACCTTTGCCAAACTCAGAGATTGTCCGAATGTTTTCAGTAATCAGATTTTTGCTTCCAGAATCAGTCATAAAGATTTCCGGAGGGCGTGAAACTAATCTTGAGGATTCTGGAGAAGAATTGCTACAAAGTGGTGCAAACGGAATCATAACCTCAGGATATCTGACAATGAATGGAAATGATGCTGAAAAAGACATGAAAATGATAAAAAAGATTGGTCTCGAGGCCTAATAGTGCAGTAAAAGATCTTTGTGTTATTTTCTTTCAAATTCTAAGATAAGATTTAGTAGTGATACTTAAAGGGTATTGAGAAAAATTGTAGTATGTACGAGTATTCACAGTCTTGGAGAAAAAGACTGAGATTACAGACACTAGTAGACATTGCAAGAGAGGAATTAAAATCAGGAAAAGAATTTGATGAATTTTCTGAAAAACTAGATCACGAGATGCAAAAACGATGGAGGCTTGTCTCAGGAACTAGAAAACAATATCTTGTCAATGTAAAAAAGATTTTAGAGAATCAATTTGTTTTGGCACACTAGAGTTAGTCATCATATTTTAATCAAAAAATAAAATGATGATAATTATTCAGAAATTACCCTTATCTTGCTGATAGAATGTTTTGATATGTCCTTATGGATACTTGATATTGACTCATCTTTGAAGGTCAGATCGCAAACATAACATTTGAATCCAATACATGGCATATACATATTTTACAATTTTTGTATTAAAGCAACACGAATGAATCATCAGTGAATTTGAATATTTTTTAAAAATAAATTATTATTTTCTATGATCCCATGGTTCTACATTAAGTGGCATTAGGTAACAGTATAGCTCATACCCTCTTTTTGCACAACTGTTACTCATGCACCGCAATCATAATTCGAATAAATAAAGCATTCTACTAATTTTATTGATTTATCTGGTCTTGTTTTCAAAAATAGTAGACTTTTTGTAATTTTATACAAGATTATGATACATGTTAAAAAAGAAAATTTGTCCTAGAGTTTAATAGATCATTTCAGTTAATAATTTCATATCTTGAAGCATAATCTAAAATTTATCGATAAAGAACTAGCCCAGATTAAAAAAAATCATATCTATAGAAGTTTAAAGTTTGAAAAATCTTGTGGAGCATACATAACAATTAACGATAAAAAATTACTAAATCTATGCTCAAATGACTATCTTGGAATTCCTGCAACTAAATTTCAAGTCAAACAAATTCAATCAAGTTCAAGGCTTGTTTCAGGAAATGATGAACAGTTTAGAATACTAGAGGAGAAATTGGCAAGACACAAATCACAACAGAGCAGCTTGGTGTATCCTACAGGATACATGGCAAATTTGGGAGCAATATCTGCAATCATAAAAAAAGGAGATCTTATACTAAGTGATAAACTAAATCATGCAAGCATTATTGAATCTTGCAAGTTATCAGATGCTAAGATTTCAATTTTCAACCATAATGATGTAGATGATCTTAAAAAAAAACTGCAGCAAAAAGCAAACCACAAATTTGTAATTACTGAAGGAATCTTTAGTATGGATGGGGATTATTCAAAAATGGATCAAATTACAGAGATTGCACAAAAAGCAAATGCAGTTACAATATTAGATGATGCACATGGGGATTTTGTAATAGGTAATGATGGGAAAGGAACTGCAAACCATTACAATGTTTCAAAAAAAATTGACATATACATTAGCAGTTTAAGCAAAGGACTTGGATCATTTGGAGGATATGTTGCTTCACAAAAAAACGTGATTGACTTTTGTATAAATAAATCAAAGTCTTTTATCTATACTTCGGCACTTCCTTCATTTTTGGTAGAATATTCAACAAAAAGATTTGACTCAAACAGAGAGAAATATAGAAAAAAACTTGAAACCAACAGAAAACTCCTATCAAGCGGCTTGAAAGAAATTGGATATGAGGTTAGATCAGATAGTCATATTATTCCCTTAATCATAGGAAATGAAAAAAATGCAATGGAATTTAGCAAATATATTTTCAAGAATGGAATTTTTGCTCAACCCATAAGATATCCTACGGTTCCAAAGGATCAGGCAAGATTAAGAGTAACTGTAACAGCGTGGTTGTCTAGAAAAGATATTGAATTTACATTATCTGTTTTTGAAAAGGCATTAAAGCATTTTGTGCATTAGTCACTTGAATTAGAAGATTTGCACTATCCATTATACCATAATAAAAAAACTAATTTTTGCTGAGAAATATACATCCAAACTTGATTTTCATGTATAGAACATCAATTGGAAAAACAAATTAAATAAATTAATTCTAATACTAAGGAATTTAGAGTAAATGATTTAGAAATTATCTGAACTTATCAAATCCAATAGGACCGGCTGGAGAACCTATTATGACTGCAATTGTAACTATTATTGCCAAGACCAAACCCACAATCACAAATCGCTTGTTCATGACAGAATTGAATATAGCCAAGATAAAAACGAAATGTCTTGACACTGTTATAATTTGGAAGAAGCCTTTAAAGTAAAATTTTGGAATAGTTATTGTGGCAGAAATTACATTTGCAGTAGCTGTATTGGCAGGAGTCAGTTCTTTTGTTGCACCATGTATTTTGCCAATGATTCCAGCATTTTTGGCATATATATCAGGAACAACGCTTAGTGATCTAAATCAAAGTAAAGGATCTAAAACGATTGTAATTAATCGTGTAAACATCATTTTAAATTCAGTATTTTTTGTATTGGGATTTTCTATAGTGTTTTCAGTTTTAGGAGTAGTCATAAACAGCGTTCTTTCTAGTTCTTCGCTAGTAGAAGGATTGAACCAAATTGGAGGAATAGTCATAGTCGGGTTTGGTGTTTTTTTGTTGCTTTCAAGTAAAGTCAACAAACTAAATTTTGAAAAGAAGTTTTTCCCAAATAGAACTAAAGCAAGCTATCCAATGTCATTTGTTTTTGGATTGGCATTTGCCGCAGGATGGACACCATGTGTAGGACCAATACTTGGAACAATATTAACTCTTGCTGCAACGACCCCATCTATTGCATTTAATCTTCTTTTAGTGTATTCGTTGGGATTGGGGGTCCCATTTATTTTAATTGGGATATTTTATTCAAGAGCAACTAAAATAATTAGAGCAATGAGTAGACATCTAAAGTATTATAATTTAATTTTAGGTGGGTTTATTGTAATTTTAGGAATTCTCGTATTTACAAATCAGCTTGCATACATTGCAAATTTTCCATTACTCAATGAATTGTTATTTTTAGGATGAAAAAATGAAATCAGAAATAAAAACAGCCCTGATATTTGGATTGATAATTGGAGTGATAGTAGTAGCAATAAGTGTATTCTTGTCTACATATGATTCAGAATTTGAAGTAGAGCAGATTGATGAAAAATCAGAAAGAGTAATTGACAAATCAAAATTCAAGATGGCGCCAGAACTCGTAGGAATTTCTCATTATCTAAATACAACCCATGAAGAACTCACAGAGCAGATTAAAGACAAAGTTGTATTATATGACATATGGACATACAGTTGCATTAACTGTATCAGAACTTTACCCTACATTACTGCATGGAATGAAAAATATTCAGATGATGGATTACTCATTATTGGCATTCATTCTCCAGAATTTGAATTTGAGAAAGAGCCAGATAATGTTCAGATGGCAATTGATAAACATGGAATTACCTATCCGGTAGTAATGGATAATGAAATGGAGACATGGAAAGCATTTGAAAACAGGTATTGGCCAAGAAAATACATTGTAGATCATGAAGGTTATATCAGATATGATCACATTGGAGAAGGGGCATATCAAGAAACTGAAAAAGTGATTCAGAAATTATTAGAAGAGAGGGCAGCATCTATAGGACTGCAAATTGCATCTACTGAATCATTAGTAGACATTAAAGAGTTTGATCACACAAATTTTAGAACACCTGAATTGTATTTTGGTTATAAATTTGCCCAAGGGAGAAATCAATTAGGAAGTAGTGAAGGATTTAATCAAAATCAGATTATAAAATATTCTGAACCTGAAAAAATCGAGTTACACAAGTTCTATCCTATAGGAGAATGGAAGAATCTTGAAGATAGTATGGAGATGATATCAGACACAGGTTCTATAAAGATACAATTTAACGCAAAAGAAGTAAACATTGTAACTGCAAACTATGCAAATCTGGAGATATTTCTTGATGGAAAATCACTCCAATCAAAATATGCAGGAAAGGATCTGCAAACAGAAAATAAAATTACAGTAACAGAGCCAGGTTTATACAATATTATAAACAGCCAAGAATCATCATCTCATATTTTAGAAATCAAAGTCAGCAATCCAGGATTTAAAATATTTACATTTACCTTTGGATAGTGTAACCAAACTCTACTGTAACTCCAGTTACAGATGTACAGGTGACAAATTCATTTAAAAGAAAATTTTAGATCTAGATTGAGGAAATAAAGGTTTGATTAGTAACTCTTGGAATAGAACTGAAAGAGAGAGTATCTCTCAGAAAGTAATTGGAAGAGTAAAGCCAGACATACCTTTAAAAAATAAAATTGATGTTGCACAAAAAAAATTACAATTTCAGATTTCTAAGTTAGAAATTATTAATGAAAAATTAAAGAAAAAACATGATGGTATTTTTGAGAAAATCATTAAAGCGCAAAAATTACACAATAATGCATATGCACAGGCATATGCATCTGAACTTGTACAAGTAAGAAAAATGAAAAATATGGTTAATGGTGCAAAATTATCAATGGAGCAAATTCAACTTAGACTAAACACAGTTTCAGAACTTGGAGATGTAGTAGTTACTCTAAGCCCATGTATGTCAATAATCAAAGGTCTCAGTCCATCATTAAATGGAATAATGCCAGAGGCAAGTGCATCAATGCAAGACTTGTCACAATTGCTAGGAGATGTGATGTCTGGTTCTTCGATTGAAGGTGGAGACATTATGAGTGTTGGAAATCATGAAAATGCTGACACCATGGCTATTTTAGAAGAAGCACACTCTGTAATTGCAGGACAGACAAAACAAACAATACCAGATATTCCAGACAATCTAAAGCATGAAATTGTTCAGAAAAGGAATTCAGATATCTTCATTTAAATAAAATTCATTTAGACTTTTTACTTTTTTGAATTAGAATTTTTTTGATTCTTGAAATGGTAGGATAGCTATATCCTCTTCTACGATAATTTGTAATCATCATTTTCCAGTTTTTTAGTCTCCATTGAGCTTGCTCAGAAGTTACTGAATGAACCTCTTTCTGAATT
>Ga0224497_10002365_pt1 | contig 11268 bp, 9 predicted proteins | sample SF_Jul11_sed_USG_4_FD_167970 | JGI IMG/M metagenome (GOLD analysis project Ga0224497, IMG submission 167970) | Sediment microbial communities from San Francisco Bay, California, United States - SF_Jul11_sed_USGS_13 | ecosystem: Environmental > Aquatic > Marine > Sediment | place: USA: California...
ATCTCCACCGGGCAGCACATAACGGCAATGGGTTCGGATTCCGAGCACAAGAACGAGATCGATCCCGAGATCGTCGCCAACAAGGCGCAATACTTCTGCGACCGACTGTCGCAGGTAAGGGTGCTCGGCGAATTGCACCATGCCATCGAAAAACAGCTGGTGGCGCCCTCGACCGGGTTCCCCGAGCTGGGCCAGGTTATTGCGCAACAAATGCCGGGGCGCAAGGACAGCAACGACATCACCCTGTGCGATCTGACCGGCACCGGGATTCAGGACACGGCGATCGCGACGCTGGCCTTTCATCGTTGCCAGCAGCACCAGGCTGGCACCAGTATCGTCACCTAGAGAAAAAACAGATGCCCAAAGACGCCAAACTCAATTTCTCGCTGGCCGAGTACGACCAGCGGCTCGGCAGGACCCGGGCCGCGATGGCACGGCAGAATATCGATTGCCTGGTCGTGGTCGATCCGTCCAACATGGCCTGGCTCACCGGCTACGACGGCTGGTCGTTTTATACCCACCAGTGCGTCATCGTGCAGCACGACGCCGAACCGATCTGGTGGGGGCGCGGCATCGATGCGCCGGGCGCGGTGCGCACGACTTACCTCGACGGCGGCAATATTCTGAAGTACCCGGATCATTTCGTGCAATCCGACAGCTGTCATCCGATGGATCATCTGTCCGAACTGCTACGCGAAATGAAACTCGACCGCGGCTCGATCGGCGTGGAGATGGAAAACTTTTATTTCTCGGCGGCGGCATTCCGCTCGCTGCAGACGCATTTGCCCGATGCGACCTTTATCGACGCAACCGCGCTCGTTAACTGGCAGCGCATCGTCAAGTCGCAACAGGAGCTGGGCTACATGCGCAGCGCCGCGCGCATCGTCGAGTGCATGCACGCGCGCATCTACGAGATCATCGAACCCGGCCTTGCCAAGAACCAGCTGGCCGCGGAAATCTTCCGCACCGGAATCGCCGGCAAGGACGAGCACTGGGGCGACTACCCGGCGATCATGCCGTTGCTGCCGACCGGGATGGATGCCACCGCGGCGCACCTGACCTGGGACGACTCGAAACTGAAACCAGGCGATATCACCTTCTTCGAAATCGCGGGTTGTCATAAGCGCTACCACTGCCCGCTGTCGCGCACGATATCGCTGGGGCCGCCGCCGCAGAAATACCTCGATGCCGAAAAGGCGGTGCTCGACGCGATGCATGCCGGCCTCGAAAACGCGAAACCGGGCAAGCTATGCGAGGACGTCGCGATCGCGTTTTTCGATACCCTGGAAAAACACGGTTTCAAAAAGGAAAATCGCACCGGCTACTCGATCGGCCTGTCCTATCCGCCGGACTGGGGCGAGCGCACGATGAGCCTGCGCCGCGGCGACAAGACCGAGTTGGTGCCGAACATGACCTTTCATTTCATGCCGGCGCTGTGGCTCGACGACGGCGGCCTCGAGATCACCGAGTCGGTCGTCATCACCGACGGGGGCTACGAAAGCCTGGCCAATGTCGAGCAACGATTACTGGTGAAATAGACATGGCAAACCCGATAAGCGCCACCATCGACTTCGACCGCGACGGCCTGCAGCACGGCTTTCTACAAATACCCCATTCGCGCAATGATTCGGCCTGGGGCTCGATCATGCTGCCGATCACCATGGCCAGGAACGGCCAGGGTCCGGGCGCAATCCTCACCGGCGCCAATCATGGCGACGAGTACGAGGGCCCGATCGCGCTGCAGCACCTGGCCAATCATATCGATGTCGACAAGGTCAGCGGCCGCGTCATTATCATTCCGGCAATGAACTACCCGGCCTTCCAGGCCGCCACGCGGGTGTCGCCGATCGACCAGCTCAACATGAACCGGATATTTCCGGGCAGCGAAAGCGGTACCGTAACCCGGCTCATCGCCGACTATATAACGCGCGTGCTGCTACCCATGTGCGATTACGTGCTCGATATCCATTCCGGCGGCAAGACGCTCGAGTTTCTGCCTTTCGCCGCCTACCACGAACTCGAGGACAAGACCCAGCAACAGGCCTGCGAGGCCGCCACCCACGCCTTCGCAGCGCCCTACTACCTGAGCCTGCTCGAAATCGATGCCGGGGGCATGTACGACACCCAGGCGGAAGCAATGGGCAAGATTTTCGTATCGACGGAGCTCGGCGGTGGCGGCACCAGCACCGCGCGCACCGTCGAGATCGCCAGGCGTGGCGCGCATAATTTCCTGGTCCACGCCGGCATTCTCGACGCGCCGCCGCTTCGGTCCGCGGACGGCAGCGTCAAGCTCGACATGCAGCAGGACGACGCCTACGTATTCTCGAGGCACAATGGCTTGCTGGAGCCCTGCGTCAGCCTCGGAGACGCGGTGCAAAAAGGCGACCTGATCGCGCGCGTTTATGCCACCGAACGAACCGGCCAAAAACCAATCGAATATCATGCCGCAAGTGACGGTATAATCCTGGGCCGCCACTTTCCATCCCTGATCAAGATCGGCGATTTCATGAATGTCATCGCCCGGATTGTCCAGGAATAAACTCAACCCTGAAGGAAAACTTAATGAAATTTAAAGTACTCTTGCTGCCCGCCCTGTTACTCGTGCTGACAGCCTGTGACAAGAAAGAATCGATGCCGAAGGAAATCACCCTCGCAACCGACGACGATCGGTTCAGCTACGGGCTGGGCATGCTCGTCGGCGAGCGCGTACTCAAGCAGTATGGCGACATGGACTATGATCTGCTGCTGGCCGGCATGAAGGCGCAGCACAACAGCGAGGACACGCTGATCACTCTCGAGGAGGCCGGCAACGCGCTCAACGCCTACATGGAGAAGCAGTTTGCCGAGGAGTCCTCGGGCAACAGGAAACGGGGCGAGGATTACCTGAAGGCCAATGCCGAGAAAGAAGGCGTGCAGATCACCGAGTCCGGGCTGCAATACTCGATCATCACCTCGGGGGATGGCGCGAAGCCCAAGGCTACCGACCAGGTCACGGTGCATTATCGCGGCACCCTGATCGACGGCACCGAGTTCGACAGTTCCTATTCCAGGGGTTCACCGACGAGCTTCACCCTCGACCAGGTGATTCCCGGCTGGACCGAAGGGGTGCAGCTGATGAGCGTCGGCAGCAAGTACCGCTTTGTCATACCCTACGACCTCGCCTATGGTGAACGCGGCGCCGGCGGATCGATCGGCCCATTCGAAACCCTCATTTTCGAAGTCGAGCTGATTGAAATCGGTTCCTGATCGGGTAACCATTATCCCCGCGAAGGGATAACGCGGACATGCCCAGCCAGGCACTATTGCTGCGTGTGGCGCCGCTACTGTTCGTCTCGCTATGGAGCACGGGCTTCATTGCGGCGAAGTACAGCATGCACAACGCCGACCCGTTCGTGTTCCTGTGCCTGCGTTTCAGCATCACGGCGCTCGCTCTGGTGCCGATTCTGCTGGTTGTAGGCGCGGCGCTGCCGCGCCGTATCTGGTCGTTTCGACACGACATGGTCACCGGCATGCTGTTGCACTGCGGCTACCTCGGTTACCTGTTCTGGCCGATCAAGAACGGCGTTCCGTCCGGAATTGTCGCGATCATCATCGGCATACAACCGATACTGACGATGGCGCTGGCGTCGCTTTATATCGGCGAGCATCTCGATTTTCGCAAGGTCGCGGGCTTGCTGATCGGCTTCGTCGGCATCAGCGTCGTCATCATCGGCAAGTACGGTATCACGCTCGGCCTCAGCGGCGGCCTGGACCTGATCGATCTCGGCATGTGCCTGGTCAGCCTGCTGTCGATGGCGGTCGGCGTGTTTTATCAAAAGAAGTTCTGCGACCAGTCCAGACTGTTGCCGGGCACGCTGATGCAGTACGTCGCCGGCGCGCTGGCGACCGCGGGTTTCGCCCTGCTGTGGGGCGAGTCCTGGACCATCGACTGGACACCGACCTTCGCCATCGCGCTGACCTGGCAGGTGCTGGGCCTGTCGATCGGTGCCGTTTTGCTGTTGATGTATATCATCAGGAACGGCGAAGCCGGACGCGTATCCAGCATGTTCTACCTGGTGCCGCCGCTGGTCGTGGTCGAGGCGCATTATCTTTTTGGCGAAACCCTGGGCCTGTTATCGATTGGCGGCATGCTGGTTTGCGTGATCGGGGTCTACGTCGTCAGTCGTTCGGCCAAAGCGTGATACGGCCTGCCCCGTCATTCAAATCCGAAGACCGGTAACGGCAGCGCGCTCGCTACCGATCATGCCGATTTAAGCGGATGCTGCAGATCGATACGCTCACCCGGCCGCGGCCTGATGATCCGGGTACCGAGTTTATCGCGTATGCATTCGGCCAGCGCGTCCATCGAATCGGGCTCGCCGTGCACCAGCGCCAGCGGCGGTTGCCGGTCGAAATGCCCATACCAGTCCAGCAGTCCCGCCTGATCCGCATGCGCCGATAATCCACCTATCGTGTGCACATGGGCCTTGACGGCGATCTTTTCTCCCCACAGGCCGATTTGCGTTGCGCCGTCGACCAGTTTTCGCCCCAGCGTGCCACCGGCCTGGTAACCGGTGATGACGATATGGCAATCGCTGCGCCAGACGTTATGCTTCAGATGATGTTTGATTCGCCCACCGGTACACATGCCGCTTCCCGCGATGATAATGGCGCCGGAGCGGATCCGGTTGAGGCTCATCGACTGGTTGGCCGTACGACACAGGTGCAAATTCGGAAGCAAGGTTTGATGGCTGTTTTTACGCCAGAGCTCGGCCGACTCTGCATCGTATAACCCGGTGTGACGGGTATAGACCTCGGTAGCCTCGATCGCCATCGGGCTGTCCAGAAATACCTGCCAGCGGTCCAGCGACCAGTCATGGTAGTGTTTGGCAAACTCGTAAAGTATGTGCTGGGTACGGCCGACGGCGAACGCGGGGATTAATATGTTTCCCCGGGCGGTTTCCGCCTGGCGGACGATGCCGATAACCTCGTTACGGGTTTCCTCCCTCGAGCGATGCAGGCGGTCGCCGTAGGTACTCTCCATCAGCACCAAATCCGCGCTTTCGATATATGCCGGGTCACGCAGAATTGGCCGGTCGCGAGCGCCCAGGTCTCCGCTGAATACGAGCTTGCGTTGCACACCGTTTTCCTCGAGCCACAGCTCGACGATCGCCGAGCCGAGAATGTGACCGGCATCGGCCAGGCGCAGCGTGATACCGGGCAGTATTTTCTTCTTCACGCCATAGTCAATGCCTTTAAACTGGCGCATCGCCACGCGCGCATCCGCCACCGTATACAACGGTTCCACCGGCTGCAATGCCTTGCGCTCACGCTTGCGGTTTTCCCATTCGGCATCTTTCTCGTTCAGGAACGCGGAATCCCGGAGCATGATCCGGCATAGGTCGCGGCTGGCCTTTTGCGTGTAGACGGGACCGGTGAAACCCGATTTAACCAGGAACGGTATCCGTCCCGAATGGTCGATATGCGCGTGACTGAGCACCACGGCGTCTATGGCGCCAGGGTCAAAGGCAAAAGGCAAGGCGTTACGCGCCTCGGCTTCGCGTCCGCCCTGAATCATTCCGCAATCCAGCAATATTCGGTGTTTCCCGACCTCGATCAAATGGCAGGAGCCGGTAACCTCTCCCGCCGCGCCATGAAATTCGATATGCATATGCTTTTCCGAGATAAATAAGTTCTGCCGGAGCGGAGGCCCGGACTAGGCCTGGCTCAGAACCGCGTCCTTCAGTAAATCGACGAGCGGGATCACGTTACTGTCATGCGTGACGCTGTCAGTGCTCCAGATATGCCGCACCCCCGCCTCGTTCATGCGTCGCACCGCGTCGTTGAAAAACAGCGCGTGGGTGACCAGCACATCGACCTGCCTGGCCTGTCGCGCCAGGCATTTCTTCGCGGCGGTCATCAAGGTCTGCCCGCTGCTGGCGACATCGTCGACCAGTACGACGTTGCGCCCCTGCAAGCTGATATCGGGTAACTCGATCTCGACCTGCTCGTCCCCGAGCCTGGTTTTACTGCAGACGTCGTAAGGCCAATGATTAGGGTCCGCAACCGAGCTTACCCATTGCTCGGCTTCCTTGTCCGGCCCCAGCAAAATCGGGTCCTCGGCCCGCCCGCGCAGAAACTCCGCCATCAACGGCGTGGCCGTCAGCGCCAGCGCGTTAGTCGCCGGGACAGCCTGGTGGAGATGGCGGATGCGATGCAAATGAGGATCTACGGTAATGACGGTATCGAACAGGTCGGCCAGGAATCTGCCGATAATGGTCTGACTGACCGCTTCGCCTGGATGAAACGCCTTGTCCTGCCGCATGTAACAAAGGTAGGGAGCGACCAGGGTCAGGATTTCGGCGCCGAGTTCCCGCGCCGTTTTCGCGACCAGCAACAATTCCAGCAGTTTTTCGTTCGGGTGATTCAGGCTCTGGCAGATTACGACCTGCCCTGACAGGGCCGGCGGCAGCGTAATCTTGTACTCGTCATCCGGAAATCGGTGTCGCCGAATAATATGCAGGGGCATTTCCAGCGCCTCGGCAAGCTTGCGGGACTGCGTTGCGTAATCGTCGAAACCGAGCAGCATCAAAATTCCACGAAAGCGGCCGGGATCTGGTCTTTGTCACCGATCGCAAAGCCGCTGTCGGCTTCGCACAACCTGAGCGCAAAATTAAAGTCGGAGGTAAACTCGGCGTGCACACGATACAGGGGCTCGCCCCTGGCGACCTTGCTCCCCAGTTTCCTGAACAGGTCTACTCCGGCCCCTTTATCCCTCGGCGCCCCGGCGAAGCTGGCAATTTGCGACAGCCTCAAATTATCGATATTGACAACCACGCCATCGGCCGGTGACAGCACCTCGTGGGTGAGCTTGCCCGGTTCGTAGCTCATCTGCTGCGCCCCTTGCGCGTCGATAATCCGGTTCATCATTTCCAGCGCGCGGCCCGAATCCAGGATATCGCGCGCGATGGTGTATCCGCGTCCGCCCCGAACGTCCGGGTCGAACTCGAGCACCCGGCCGGCGAGACGCAGCGACTTCTGCCGTAAATCGTTCGGCGCTTCGGGCTGGTTTTGCAGCACCTGCATCACATCGCGCGCCTCCAGCACCGGGCCGATACCGAAACCGATCGGCTGTCGGCCGTCGGTAATGATGACCTCGAGCTGGATCCCGAACTGATCGCCGACAAATTCGAACAGCTTACGCAAGCGCTGAGCCTGGCGCATATAGCGAATTTTCGCACTTGGTCCGACCGGGATGTCGATCAGCAGGTGCGTCGACCCGGCCGCCAATTTTTTGGACAGGATGGACGAGACCATCTGCCCCAGCGAATCGATTCCGAGCGGTCTCTCCACGGTGATCATGATATCGTCGGCGGGCGATAACTCGGCGGTGCCGCCCCAGGCCAGGCATGCCCGGTGCTTGCGCACGATATCGTGCAGCTTGCCGATATCGAGCTCCACGTTTGCGAGCACCTCCATCGTGTCCGCGGTGCCTGCGGGGGACGTAATCGCCCGGCTCGACGTCTTCGGGAATAACATGCCGTGCGCGGCGACGATAGGCACCACCAGCATCGAGGTGCGGTTACCCGGAATACCGCCGATACAGTGCTTATCTACGACCAGGGGCTCGTTCCAGGACAGTTGTTCACCGGACTCGACCATCGCGCGGGTCAGGAAATACACTTCATCGCGATCCATGTCGGACTGCCCGGTCGCAACCAGGAATGCCGAAATTTCGGTTTTCGAGTAACGCTTGTCGGTAATATCTCCGATGATGTCGTGAAAATCCTGCTGGCTCAGCCGTTCGCCGGCGATCTTGCGTCGCACCGCGCCCATCGACTCGGGCCGTTCGGCATGCTCGATGCTGACCAGGCTGCCTTGTGCGAGGCCCAGCTTGCTGAAGGCTTCTTCGGACAGGCCGAGCTGGGTGGGCATGACGATGCTTTCATCGTCGACGACATTGAGCACGGCGAGAATGCGCCGATTGTCCGCGCATATTTTTACCTTAGACAGCGCCTGGAAGCCCTCGGCCCGGTAGAGTTCGCACTCCCGGTGCAGGTAGACGACGTTTTCACGATAGGTGTCTATGCCGAGCCGCCGCAGCTCGAGGGTTTGCACGGCTATTGCCGGTTCAGATTTTGTGGTCATCAATAGTTAAAAAATCTCGTGGTATGGATGACAAGGTCGAGGAACTGTTTTTCCTTTTTCAGTTTAACCGCATGTGTCATTTGGCGGCAATTAAGATCGCTTTTTTTTACCCGCAAACAAAGGCAAGAATACAGGAATCGAGACCTGATTGAACGAGCGCCGTCCTTATCGCCCCGACTGATCGCCTGCATTTACGACAGGCTGGTAGCGACGAACCGCTCCCATGAAGCGGCAGATTGCCACACTGATCGAAGGCCCGACGAGGGCCGTCCCGGAAAATCGTTATTTTTCCGATAGTTGCTATACTCGATTGACACATAGTCAGGCGCGTGCCGATGAAAAAACTGCCCCTGTTAATTACTAGCCTGTTGCTGGTCCTGTCGATCACGAGCCCGGTAATCCAGGGCGACCCCTACAAGTGGGTCGACGACCAGGGCAAGGTTCATTATGGCGACGCCCCGCCGGAAAACGCCAGGCTTAAAAAGATTACCGGTAACGTCAGCAGCTTCAGCTCGGTCAGTGTCGAACCTTTTGTCTTCGACCCCAAAAACATCACCCGGCGAAGCACGTCCAAAACCGTAGTCATGTATTCGACCAGCTGGTGCGGATACTGCAAAAAAGCGGCACGCCACTTCAAGAAGAACAAAATCCCGTTTACCGATTACGATATCGAGAAATCGGCCAGGGCCGCGACCGAATATAAAAAGCTCAGGGGCCGCGGCGTCCCGATCATACTGATCGGCGAGCAGCGCATGAACGGCTTCGACGCCGCAACCTTCGACAGGATATATTACGGCAAGTCATGACGCCCTGGCTCAAATCGCGATTGAGCCCTACCGCTAAATCACCTAGAATGGCGGCTCATTGCAGTCGGGGCGTGGCGCAGCCTGGTAGCGCACCTCGTTCGGGACGAGGGGGTCGGAGGTTCAAATCCTCTCGCCCCGACCAATTCAAGCAAATAAAAAAGGCCTCTTACCCCAGTATGAGGCCTTTTTTATTTGCTTGAATTGGGCGGGACGGTGGAGCCGTATCCGAGGTTCACAAAATCGCATGAATGCGATTTTGCACAGCGCGCAGCGCCGCCCGCAGGGCGCCCGCCATGGATGGCGGGCGTGAAATCCTCTCGCATTCAGATCAGGATCCCGCGACCTGCACGGCCCGACCAAGCCGCGGGATGACAGAATTCTTCAGCAGCCTCTTACCCCGTACGAGACTTTTTTTATTTCTTTAAATTGGGCGGGACGGTGGAGCCGTATCCGAGGTTCACAAATTCGCATGGATGCGATTTTGCGGTGCGCGCGCTGCCCGCAGGGCCGCGCACAGGGATGTGTGCGCCAAATCCTCTCGCGGTGATCACACCCGCAAATGGATCCCGCGACCTGCGCGGCCCGATCAGGTCGCGGGATGACAGTATGCTGCAGAAGCCTCTTACCCCAGTACGAGGCTTTTTTATTAGCTTCATATCATTGGGACGATCGAACTACAGACTGACGGCACCCGCCGACCCCCTGTGATATTCTCTGCGGCAACTCAAAATGGAACGACGAGTAACCGTTTTCAAATGGCGATTATAAGTATTATCCGGCAACATAACCTCGACAATAAGAAAGCCAGGAACGAGGTTCAAAAACTAGCCGATAAACTTGCCGGCGAACTGTCTGCCGAATACAGCTGGCGCGGCGACAGGCTGGAATTCAAACGCAGTGGAGCCGACGGATTTATCGAACTGGCCCACGGTAAGATTTTTCTGGAAATAAAACTGGGGATTCTTCTGACTCCCCTGAAAGGCCATATCGAGTCCACCATTCACAGTTACCTGGATCGCAACCTGTGCTGAGCCGGCTCTGATTCGAGTGATTGCCCGGGAATCGGCATCGGGCCCGGAAATGGAAGCATGCCGAGACGCTATCGTTCCGAATCCATATTAAAATGGCGGTTGACGGTTGTTGATCTGAGTCAAAACATTCGCATGGACACTTCACCAATGATAATGGCAGTTTAACCAATCCCTTTTCTGATCCCGGTCATGAGCCTAGTCGAATCTCCCCACAGCCAGAGTATTGAAACGGTCGCCGCCGCGATGGGCGTCACACCGGAACACGGTCTGGAAATCGACGAGGCCGCCAGCCGTATCGAGAAATACGGCCACAACATCATCGAGGGCAGCGCCAGAACCTCCTTTCTGCAGAAATTCATCAACCAGTTTCGCGATGTCATGATCGTGATTCTGCTACTGGCAGCGACGCTCGCTGCCGTCATGGGAGAAATCAGCGATACCAGCGTCATCCTCGTCATCGTGATCCTCAACGCGATCATCGGGTCAGCGCAGGAATTCAGGGCCGAGCGCACCCTCGACGCGTTACGCAAGATGACTTCTCCCAATATAAGCGTTCGCCGCGGCGGACACCTGCACCACATCGATACTGCTGACCTGGTTCCCGGGGATATCGTTTACCTCGAGGCGGGCAATATCGTTCCCGGCGACCTGCGTCTTTTCAAGACCGTCGACCTGGAAGTCGACGAGGCCCCGTTGACGGGCGAATCGCTGCCGGTTACCAAGACCACGGTAATCCTCGATGACAAAGATGCCATGCTCGGGGACCGGCACAACATGGCCTACAAGGGCACCAACGTTACCCGTGGCCGCGCTATGGGGGTAACCGTCTCGACGGGCGCAGAAACGGAACTCGGACGCATCGCGACGATGTTGCAAGATTCCAAAACGGTAATGACGCCGCTACAGGTCAGGCTCGGCCATTTCGGGCGCAGGCTGGCGCTTGCCGTCACGCTTATCGCGGCCCTGGTTTTCGTAAGCGGCTTGTTGCGCGGAGAAGAATTGATGCTGATGCTGCTGACGGCCATCAGCCTCGCGGTTGCGGGGATTCCCGAAGCGCTACCCGCGGTTATTTCGATATCGCTCGCAATCGGCGCCAACAAAATGAGCCGGCATAACGCGCTGATGCGCAGGCTGTCCGCGGTCGAAACGCTGGGCTCGGTAACTTTTATCTGCTCCGATAAAACCGGCACCCTGACCCTGAACGAAATGCGCCTCGCCATCTTGCAGGCCGACGGCAGGCAGATCGACAGCCTTAATCAAGCTGGAGACCGCAACGAGTTATGGCAACTACTCGGACAGGCCAT
>Ga0224497_10002370_pt1 | contig 11254 bp, 8 predicted proteins | sample SF_Jul11_sed_USG_4_FD_167970 | JGI IMG/M metagenome (GOLD analysis project Ga0224497, IMG submission 167970) | Sediment microbial communities from San Francisco Bay, California, United States - SF_Jul11_sed_USGS_13 | ecosystem: Environmental > Aquatic > Marine > Sediment | place: USA: California...
CGGTTGGTTCGAAGTCACTCGCTAACGACAGCGCCAACGGGTTACACGTGAGCTACCGTCGGGGCGATGGCATCGTGTATGCCACCAATACCTCGGGGCAGTGGGCCAGTACTTTAATCGACAACGCCACCGGTGGGTTCGACAATCCGGCTATCGCCTTGGGCACCACGGGCGCGATTCACATTAGTTATAACGATCCTGCCAGCGGCGCCTTGAAGCACGCGACAAACGCATCTGGTTCGTGGGTCATCTCGCCTATTGATACCACCGGTTCTGGAAGCGCGATTGCGCTCGACAGCGCCAACCACATTCACGTTAGCTACGTGGGAAATAATCAATTCGGCAGCTTCTTGTCCTATGCGAATAACCTGGCCGGATCCTGGAACGTTGAATTCGTGACGCCGGCCAGTGGGGTCTCAAGCACGGCGCTTGCCATTGATGCCGGCGGCGCGGCCCACGTGGCCTACGTGGAAGGAAGTGCTCTTTGCTACGTGCGATATGCTACAAATGCCTCGGGCACGTGGGTAGACAACACGGTTATTGCGAGCAATACGGGTTGCGCCGCCGCAATCGCTCTCGATGCCTCTGGCAAAGCCCATATCGTATATAGGCAATTGTTTGATCTGATTTATGCGACCAACGCCTCGGGCACGTGGGTAACGATTTCGGTAGATCAGCTCGAATGGGTTGGAATTCCCGATGTGTCAATAACGAGGGATCTCTTAGGAGCCTTGCATGTGAGTTATGTGGACCATAACGCCGATCTCAAGTATGCGACGAATTCCTCGGGTTCCTGGGAGAAGTTTTACATCGATACGCGCGGTTATGTTGGCATGGGGAATGCGGTCCGGGTCAACAATAACGGCAGCGTCCATATCACTTACTACGACACGACCAACGCCAAGCTCAAGCACGCCGCCGACCGCTAAGCTGACCATGAACTCCGGGGTTACCCATTTCCCCGCAAACCCTGCTACAATACGTCCATCGGCGCAAACGGTCTGCACCGATCCCTTCGCGGTTATCCATCCTGGTTCACCTCGAACAACTAAACTTATATTAGGTAGCGCCTAGACCGACCCATATTTTGGGTAGGCCATCTTGGAGCAACCATTCGTTATGTCATTTTCATCCCTCGGCCTGTCGGCCGAATTACTCCGTGCTGTGTCCGAAAAGGGCTACACCCAAGCCACCCCCGTTCAGTTGCAGGCCATCCCCGTCATTCTCGAGGGGCGCGATATTCTCGCCGGCGCGCAGACCGGCACCGGCAAAACCGCCGGTTTCACGCTGCCGATGTTGCAACGCCTCAATACCCAGCCGCCGGGCGCGCCGCGCGCGGTCCGCGCGCTGATCCTCACGCCCACGCGTGAACTTGCCGCGCAGGTGGAGGAGAGCGTGCGCACCTACGGCAAGCATGTTCCCCTGAAATCCACCGTGGTTTACGGTGGTGTCGGCTTCAATCCACAGGCTGATAAATTACGCCGCGGCGTGGATATCCTGGTGGCGACACCAGGCCGTCTGCTCGACCACGTGAGCCAGCGGACGGTGAACCTGTCCCAGGTTGAAATCCTGGTGCTGGATGAAGCCGACCGCATGCTCGACATGGGTTTCATCCGCGATATCCGCAAGATCCTCGCGCTGCTGCCCAACAAGCGCCAGAACCTGCTGTTCTCCGCCACCTTTCCCGACGAGATCAAGCAGCTTGCCGACAGCATGTTGAATGCGCCCGTGCTCATTGAAGTGGCGCGCAACAGCATCGCCGCCGAACTCGTCTCGCAGATCTATCATCCGGTGGATCGCGTGCGTAAGCGTGAACTGCTTTCGCATCTCATCCATTCGCAGGGTTGGAAGCAGGTCCTGGTGTTCACCCGCACCAAGCACGGCGCCAATCGCCTGGCCGATCAGCTGGACAAGGACGGCATCCGCTCCTCCGCCATCCACGGCAACAAGAGCCAGGGCGCTCGCACCAAGGCCCTGGCGGATTTCAAAAAGAATGAAGTGCGGGTGCTGGTGGCCACCGACATCGCCGCGCGCGGGCTGGACATCGACCAGTTGCCGCACGTCGTGAATTACGAACTGCCCAACGTGCCGGAAGATTACGTGCATCGCATCGGTCGCACCGGCCGCGCCGGGAAGGAAGGGCAGGCGGTCTCGCTGGTGTGCGTGGACGAGAGCGATTACCTGCGCGACATCGAGCGCCTGTTGAAGCGCGATGTCCCGAAGGTCGTGATTGAAGGCTTTGAGCCGGACCCGTCGATCAAGGCCGAGCCGATCAGCCACGGACGCGGCCAGCGTGGTGGTGGCAGGCCGCAGGGCCAGCGCCGTGGCGGTGAGCCTCGCCGCCACCAACAGCCACAATCCCGTTCGCCTGCCCGTGCCGGTGGTCAGCGCTCGCATTCGAATTCGCCTTCCCGTTCCGGCGGCCAACGTCCCCACTCGGATTCGCCCCCGCGCGCCAATGACCACCGGCCGCACTCCCATTCACAGGCCCGGGCCGGTGGCCCGCGCTCGCACGCGCCACATCACGCCCGGCCCGCTGCGACGCATCATGCCCACAGCCATACCCCGCGTGAAGACGTGGACGGCAACCGCCGCATACCGGAGCATCCAAATAAGCAAAGCCAGGTGCGCAGTTCGTTCAGCAAGTCAGACCGGCCTGCACGTCACACCCGGTCGACCGCGAGCAAAGGTACCGTGCGTCGCTCCTGGTAATTAATCGTGATCGCCACCGCCAACCTCACCATGCAGTTCGGGGCCAAGCCCCTGTTTGAAAACATCTCGGTCAAATTCGGCAATGGCAACCGCTACGGCCTGATTGGCGCCAACGGCTGTGGTAAATCGACGCTGATGAAAATCCTCGGTGGCGACCTGGAGCCAAGCTCGGGCAACGTTTCGGTCGATGCCAACGAGCGCCTGGGGAAATTGCGCCAGGACCAGTTTGCCTTTGAGAATTTCACCGTGCTCGACACCGTGATCATGGGCCACGCCGAATTATGGCGTGTGAAGGAAGAGCGCCACCGTATTTATGGCCTTGCAGAAATGAGCGAGGAAGACGGCATGAAGGTCGCCGATCTCGAACACAAATTCGCCGAGCTCGACGGTTACACCGCCGAGGCGCGCGCCGGCGAATTGCTGCTGGGCGTCGGAATCCCGCGGGAGCAGCATACCGGCCCCATGAGCGCGGTGGCACCGGGCTGGAAGCTGCGCGTCTTGCTGGCGCAGGCGCTGTTCGCGGACCCGGACATCCTGCTGCTGGATGAGCCGACCAACCATCTCGACATCAACACCATTCGCTGGCTGGAAGACGTGCTGAACGCGCGCAACAGCACCATGATCATCATCTCGCACGATAGGCACTTCTTAAACGGCGTGTGCACGCACATGGCGGATCTCGATTACGGCGAACTGCGCGTTTATCCGGGCAATTACGATGAATACATGACCGCCGCCACTCTGGTGCGCAATCAGTTGTTGTCCGACAACGCCAAGAAAAAGGCGCAGATCGCTGAGCTACAGACCTTCGTCAGCCGTTTCTCCGCCAACGCCTCCAAGGCCAGGCAGGCCACGTCACGCGCGCGCCAGATCGAAAAGATCGAGCTCGCCGAGGTCAAGCCCTCGAGCCGGCAGAATCCGTTTTTACGTTTCGATCAGGCCAAGCGGCTTTATCGCCTGGCGCTGGAAGTAAAGAAGCTGAGCCAGGGCTATGACGCCACACCATTGTTTAAAGGGCTCAGCCTGTCTATCGAGGTAGGCGAGCGCGTGGCCATTATCGGCCCAAACGGCATCGGCAAGACCACCTTGCTGCGTACCCTGGTTGGTGAACTTGCGCCTGCAAGCGGTGCGATCAAATGGTCGGAGAATGCCCATCTTGGTTACTACGCGCAGGATCACGCCGCCGATTTCGCCAGGGAGATGTCCTTGCTCGACTGGATGAACCAATGGAAAAAACCAAGCGACGACGAACAGGCCATCCGTGCCGTGTTAGGCCGGTTATTGTTTTCCCAGGATGAGATCAAGAAATCGACCAAGGCGCTCTCCGGTGGCGAGCAGGGGCGCATGCTGTTCGGCAAGCTCATGCTGCAGCAGCCCAATGTGCTGATCATGGACGAGCCCACCAACCATCTGGACATGGAATCCATCGAGTCGCTCAATAACGCGCTGGAAAAATTCCCCGGGACCTTGATCTTCGTCAGCCACGACCGTGAATTCGTCTCGTCCCTGGCGACACGCATCATCGAGATGACGCCGCAGGGCATCGAGATCTACGGCGGCAACTACGAAGACTATCTGCGCAGCCAGGAAGAGCAGGTAGCACCGGCGCCGCGCCGATTACAAAGGGTTCGATAATCCTCAGGGTTAGCGTCCGTCGCCGCTGATATCAGCGACATGATCAATATCGAACAGCACCCCCGGATCGTCCACGTCGATCAGACGTAATTCATTCGTGTGTTGCGCGAGGATATCGCGTCCGCCGCTGTCTCCTGCCAGAGATGTCAGTTCCGTCTGGAACTGGCGCGCAAAGCCGATGGGATGACCACGTTTCCCGTGGTAGATGGGTGCGGCAAGTGGAGCGCCGGCGGCAATAGCTTCGGCGACGACCTGTATTGTCGCGGGCTGGATGGAAGGCATGTCGGCCAGCGCAATGATCCAGCCATCAGCCTCCTCTCCGGCAACGCCGCGCGCAAGGCTGGTGCCCATGCCGCCATCGGCAATAGGGTTGACGACAATACGCAGACCTTCGGCCGCCAGCAGTGTTGCAAGTATTTCATCACCGGGACGCAGCACGGCGATGCAATCGGGCAGGGCGTCGATCAGATTTCGCGCCGCGGCGACACCCACGACCGTCCCGTTGGGTAAGCGTGCCAGCAATTTGTTTTCACCGAAACGCTGACTGCGACCGGCGGCGAGCAACACACCTACGATCTTCATGTTCATATCAATAATCCCTCTATCGCAAGTGAGGGCTGATCGATCGTTCTACCCGCTGACCTGAAGCTGCGCCGGTTCCTGCTCCGGCTTGGCCTCGAGCGCGATCCCATGACGCGCGGCAGTGACCCCCGCAAGCACGGCGACCGCGATTTCCGCCGGGGTCTTGCTGCCGATCGCCAGGCCGACCGGCCCGTGCAGGCGTGCCAGGTTTTCGGGAGTCACGCCAAGCGTGGCCAGCCGCGTGCGACGCTTGTCGTTGTTGGCGTGCGAGCCGAGTGCCCCAACGTAGAACGCCGGAGACTCAAGCGCTTCGAGCAGTGCCATGTCGTCGAGTTTGGGGTCGTGCGTCAGCGCCAGCACTGCGCTACACATGTCAGCCAGGAGCCGCACCGCATCATCCGGCATGCTTTTATTGATTATGGCGCCGTCCACATGCCACAGGCTTGCCAGCTCTTCGCGCGGCTCGCATACGATCACTTCGTAGTCGAGTGCCATCCCCATCTGTGCCACGAAACGTGACAGTTGTCCGGCGCCGATCAGCAGCAGCCGCCAGCCCGGACCGAACAGTTTGCGCATAAATTTCCCGTCGCAGGAGAACTCCTCGTGCGCGGAGGCCGGGTGCAGGTTTGCTTCGCCGGTGTCGAGGCACAGTTGCCGGATCGCGAGCTGGCGTGCGTCGATTTTCTCCAGAATATTTTTCAGGGGCGCTGTGCTTACCAGGCGTTCGAGCACCAGTTCCAGCTTGCCGCCGCAAGGCAGGCCGAAGCGATGCGCTTCTTCCTGCGTCACGCCGTAGGTGATCAAGGCGGGAAATTTCTGCGGCAGCCGGTCGTCGCGCAGTCTTGCCACCAGGTCTGCTTCCATGCATCCGCCCGAGACCGAGCCGACAAAACGGCCGGAGGCCACGAGCGCCGCGAGCGATCCCGGTGGGCGAGGCGATGAGCCGAAGGTTTTGGCGACGGTCGCGAGATACACCGTCTCACCCGCCGTCAGCCAGTCGATGGCGGTGCGCAGGACTTCATGATCGGCGGTTTCCATGGTTAGATCCGGATCGGCAGCCGCCGCACCGGCTTGCCGGTGGCGGCGAACACGGCATTGGCCACGGCCGGCGCCAGCGGCGGCACGCCCGGCTCGCCAACGCCGGTCGGCTTGGCTTGGCTCGGCACGATGTGCACCTCGATCTTCGGCGTCTCGGGCAGACGCACGATCTGATAATCGTGGTAGTTCGATTGCACCACCTGGCCGTCCTTGAGCGTGATCTCGCCGTACAGCGCTGCCGATAATCCGAAAATAATCCCCGATTCCATTTGCGCCCGCACCATGTCCGGATTGACGGCCACGCCGCAGTCGACGGCGCACACCACGCGCTCGACCTTCGGTTTGCCGTCGGCGAGGCTGATCTCCGCCACCTCGGCGACATACGAATTGAACGATTTGTGCACCGCCACGCCGCGCCAGCGTCCCTTCGGCAGCGGCTTGCCCCAGCCGGCCTTCTGCGCGGCGAGGTTGAGCACACCGAGATGGCGCGGATGGTTCTTGAGCAGCGCGCGCCGGAACGCGACCGGGTCTTGCTTGGCCGCGATCGCGAGCTCGTTGATCATGACTTCCGTGGAGAACGCCGTGTGCGTGCTGCCCACGCTGCGCCACCACAGCACCGGCACGCCGACCTGCGTGGTGTGCAGATCCACCAGCATATCAGGAATGGTGTAGGGGAGGTTGGCGGCGCCCTCGACCGAGGTGAAATCGACGCTATCCTTGGACGGCGCCCTGTTCGCCATACCGGCGAGAATCGACTGCCCGATGATGCGATGCTGCCAGGCGAGCGGCCGGCCGCGCCGGTCGAGTCCGGCGGCGATGGTGTGCACATACATCGGCCGGTAGTAGCCGCCACGGATGTCGTCCTCGCGCGTCCACAAGAGACGAATCGGTGCATTCAGGGCGCGTGTCGCCTTCGCCACCTCCACGCCCTCGCGGACGTAATCCGCAGTTGGATTAGCACGTCGGCCGAAGCTGCCCCCGGCCAGCAGCGTGTGGATCGTAACCTGCCCGGTCTTAAGTCCCGAGACTTCGGCGGCGGTGGCCTGGTCGTTGGTCTGTGCTTGCGAGCCGGCCCAGATTTCGCAGGCGTTGTCGCTTAGCTGCACCACGCAGGCCAGCGGCTCCATCGGCGCGTGCGCCAGGTACGGGAATTCGAACGTGGCTTCGAGTTTTTTCGCCGCGCCGGCCAGCCCCTTGGTGATATCGCCGGACTGGTGCGCGACCACGCCGGGTTTTTTGGACAGCTCAAGATACTGCGCCAGAAGTTCGTCACTCGAACGTTTCTCGGCCGCACTGTCGTCCCACTCCACTTGCAAGGCATCGCGCGCCAGTTTGGCCGACCAGAAATCGGTGGCCACCACCGCCACGCCCTGCGGGATCGCCACCACGGCCTTCACGCCCGGCATCGCCTTGACGGCGTCAACCTTGAAGCCTTTGAGCTTGGCGCCGAACAGCGGCGAACGTGCCACCAGTGCGGTGAGCATGCCGGGCAGACGCATGTCACCGGCGAAGATCGCCTTGCCGCTGGATTTATCGACGCTGTCGGTGCGCGGTACGTGCTTGCCGATGAGTTTCCATTGCTTCGGGGTTTTGAGTTTCACGTCCAGGGGCGGCGTCAACGTCGCAGCCAACGTGCTGAGCTCGCCGTAGCTCGCGCGGCGTTTGCCCTTGGGGTCGATGACGTAACTATTCGCGGCGCGCAGCGTACCGGCTTTTACCTTCCAGGTATGCGCCGCGGCAGCGATCAGCATGGCGCGCGCGGTCGCGCCGGCGCGGCGCAACTGCTCCCAGGAATTGGTGACGCTGGTACTGCCGCCGGTGCCTTGCGTGGTGCCGCCCCAGGCGAGATTGCCGTAGCGCGTGGCATCCGCCGGCGCGGACTCCACGCGAATATGGCTCCAGTCGGCGTCCAACTCGTCGGCGACGATGGTGGGCAAGCCAGTGTAAACGCCTTGTCCCATCTCGAGATGTTTGGAAATTACCGTGACGGTGTTGTCCGGCGCGATGCGCAGGAACGCGTTCGGCAAGAATTCCTCGGCAGTTGTATTCGTGGCGGCCTCGAGCCGGCCTGGCAGATACAAACCGATCAGCAGCCCGCCACCGGCCGCGGCCGAGACCTTGAGAAATTCGCGACGATTCAGGGTGACGAATCTGTTCATGCCACGTTCCCCTTCGCCATCAGTGCCGCGGCTTTCTTGATGGCGCGGCGGATGCGCACGTAAGTGCCGCAGCGGCACAACACACCGCTCATGGCCTCGTCGATGTCCTCATCGGTGGGCTTGGGCTTGGCATTGAGCAGCGCCACGGCGGAAAGGATCTGGCCTGACTGGCAATAACCGCACTGCGGAACGTCTTCGGTGATCCACGCCCGCTGCACCGGGTGTCGATTTTCCGCTGACAGGCCTTCGATGGTGGTGATGGGTTTGCCGCTGACGGACGCGGCGGAGGTGATGCAACTGCGCACCGGTTGGCCGTCGACGAGTATGGTACACGCGCCGCAGGCGGCAATGCCGCAGCCGTACTTTGTGCCCGTCAGACCGACATGGTCGCGCAACACCCACAGCAGCGGGGTATCGGCGGTTACGTCCACTTCCTGCTGTTTTCCGTTGATGAGCAGGTTAACCATGGCATGCCTCCTTTCCCTAGTGGTGATCCGAGTAGCGTGTCCATGTTAGAACTGTCACACGGCGCGGACAACTGGACTGGAAAAAACTCTAATAATCAGTGGTCGTCGACATTATCATTCCGTGACTGGAGCGTGGAAATGCGATGTATCGAAACAGAGGAAACAAACGGGACGACTCACATTGTGGCGCAGGCATGATAAATCTGGCCAAGTCGCGGCTCTTGCCGCACAGGGGCACGAACACCGAAGCAATCGGTGCCAGCCCCAGCGTGGGCCAGAACTCCTTAAGGTGCGAGGTGATCTGCTCCTGGTGGAAACCGATGGCGTTTTTCTGCCAGCGGTCGTGCCAAAAAAACTGCGCGTCCCTCAACTCAAAGCTTGAACGACCACTTTTGGTCGACGTGAACGCGTACTTCTGGCAGAAACCAGTTATTTGTGAACGTCCGTATCCTTTTGTTTAACATCTGAGACCTCGGGAACGATACCTTGCGATTGCCAATAGGCTATTTCCACTTGGGCGCTCACGGCATCGTCTTCAAATACCTGGACGGCGGTTATGCCGTTAACTTCGATTTTTATAATGGTTTCCATAACACCACACTCTTAAAGCTAACTGGTGACTTATTCCTTGCAGTTAGCATGCCAAGTCTGACAGACGGTAAAGATCATTAATAACATTAATAAACAATATTGTGAAATATCCGGGAGGCAGATTGTTGAAAGTGCTGTATTTCAAGGGGGAAACCCGGGTTGGATATTTTTAGACTTTCCAGAACCACAGGTGACTGCGCAACGGGAATAGCGCTTGTGCCTCTCCATGGCGCTCAGAGCCTACGGGAAGGCTCCTGGCCGAAACTGCATATTCATGAACGGCTGCTTTCTATCCGCTTCAGGCTGAAACCGGCTTGGTGCTACTTGCACCTTTTGCCCCAGCGCAGGAATATCGGGACGATGAAGCAGCTATTAACAGGCATTATTCTGCTCCTGGCAGGAGGCACGGCCGTGGCGACCGAAGAGCCGAAGTATGAAGTGATCAAGCAGTACGAAGCGTTCGAGCTGCGGCGCTATGCCCCGCAATTGCTGGCCGAGACCGAAGTCACCGGCGAGTTCAAGGATGTGGGCAATCAAGCGTTTCGTATCCTCGCGGATTTCATTTTCGGCAACAACCGCCAGCAGGAAAAAATCTCGATGACCGCGCCGGTGAGCATGCAGTCGACGGGCGAGGGCGAGAAAATTGCCATGACCGCGCCCGTGACCATGACGCCCAAGGCCGGTGACGCGCAGAGTGGCACGTATGTCTTCAGCTTCGTCATGCCGGCGCACTTCACGCGCGAGACACTTCCGCAGCCCGTTAACCCAAAAGTAAAAATCCACGAAGCGCCGGCCCGGCTTATGGCCGTACGGCGCTACTCAGGCTTTTGGAGCGAGTCGCGCTATCGTGAGCAGGAAGCTATTCTGCTTAAGGCCGTGGCGCAGGCCGGCCTACCAACCACCGGCCAGCCGGTGTTCGCCCGCTACAACCCGCCGTTCTCCCTCTGGTTCCTGCGCCGTAATGAAGTGCTGATCGAAGTGACCAAAGCACCGTAGTGCCAGCCTGACCGGCCGTATCATGCCGTGGATCAGATTATCGCTGCTTGAAAACCGCCCCCTTCGCCCCTAAATTCCAGCACGGGAACAACCATTTGCGAAAAGGGGAGCCGCGCCATGGGTGTGGACACGCACAAAGAAACCCTGGGATTCCAGGCCGAGGTCCGGCAGCTGCTGGACCTGATGATTCACTCGCTGTACAGCAACAAGGAAATATTCCTGCGGGAGCTGATCTCCAACGCCTCTGATGCGGCCGACAAGCTGCGCTTCGAGGCGCTCTCCGACCATAACCTGTACGAAGGCGATGCCGATCTCAAGATCCGCATCGCCTATGACAAGACCGCGCGCACGATCACGGTCTCGGACAACGGCATCGGCATGAACCGCAGCGAGGTAATCGACAACATCGGCACCATCGCCAAGTCCGGCACGCGCCAGTTCCTGGACGCGCTCACCGGCGACCGGTCCAAGGATCTCAAGCTGATCGGTCAGTTCGGCGTCGGTTTTTACTCCTCCTTCATCGTGGCAGACAAGGTTACGCTGACCACGCGCCGCGCGGGTCTCGGCCCGGAACATGGGGTGCGCTGGGAATCCAGCGGGGAGGGCGAGTACGTCATCGAGACCATTGAGAAAATGACGCGTGGCACCGAAGTGACCCTGCACCTGCGCGCGGACGCGGACGAGTTCCTCGACGGCTTCCGGCTGCGCACCATCGTGCACAAGTATTCCGATCACATCACGCTGCCCATCGTCATGAAGGCCGAGGCCAAGGACGAGGACGAAACCGTCAACAAGGCCTCGGCGTTGTGGGCGCGCCCCAAGAACGAGATCACCCAGGAAGAGTACGACGAGTTCTACAAGCATGTGGCGCATGATTTCGAGGCGCCGCTGGCGCACGTGCACAGCCGCGTGGAGGGCAAGCAGGAATACATCTCGCTGCTTTATATTCCGCAGCGCGCGCCCTTCGACCTGTGGGACCGGGAAAAGCGCCACGGCATCAAGCTGTACGTGAAGCGCGTGTTCATCATGGACGATGCCGAGCAGCTGATGCCGAATTACCTGCGCTTCGTGCGC
>Ga0224497_10002372_pt1 | contig 11247 bp, 11 predicted proteins | sample SF_Jul11_sed_USG_4_FD_167970 | JGI IMG/M metagenome (GOLD analysis project Ga0224497, IMG submission 167970) | Sediment microbial communities from San Francisco Bay, California, United States - SF_Jul11_sed_USGS_13 | ecosystem: Environmental > Aquatic > Marine > Sediment | place: USA...
CGCGTTCGGGACGCGGGGGTCGGAGGTTCAAATCCTCTCGCCCCGACCAATTCAATTTCCTCTGTTATTTTCCTCTTCGTCGGTGGTTTTTCATCTCTAATTCTTTAAATTGTTGAAATGAGTGGATTTGGACTCATCGTAAGTATTGGTAGTCTGTTTGTCGCGATGGTGGCATTGTGGATAGTTTGGCGATTACGGCAGGAAATCTCGATTATCAAAAGAGAGCGATATTATTTGGAGCAAAAGCTGAAGTCCGTTTCCCCACAAATTGAAGCCACAGTTGAACCATTGCGTATCCAAACGGCGCTTCTGGCTCAAGGAAAGCCCGTGTCCAATCAATTAATTCGAACTGGTCGGTTGTATCATGAAATTTCTGTTAAAGAGGCCGAAGAACTTTTGACCCTAGCTTTGAGAGCTGATTCAATATTCTGGTTGGATGTGCGCACGAATGCCGAATTTTCTAAACGACATATTCCTGGGGCCAAGCTCATTCCGGTTGAAGACTTAGAAACGCGGTATCAAGCAGAAGTTCCATCCACAGTTGAAAAAATATTTGTGTATTGTGCCGGCGGTGATCGAAGTCGATTAGCCTGTGATTTTCTGAGCCGACATGATTTTGGCAACGTATATCACATCAAGGATGGGTTACAAGCTTGGTCTGGACGGACGGAAGGGAATGAGGCTGGTGCATTAATCCAAATAGCCTCGAAGTCGAAGCAGGCAAATCACCTGGATGCGACGATGTCAACTTCGGTTCATTCATCATGACAGGAGAATACATAGAGCAATGCCTTCCGATTTAACTGTTTTAAATGTGATGGGCCCCTTTCGGGAGCCTCAAGAGCCGGCCTTTTCCTATGATTATTCTGTGCAACGACCCAATTGGGCCACGGCACAGGGTGTGAGGATCAAGGTTTCCATCGAGCACGAATTGGATTACCTGAAAAACACCGTTCTGGCTTTTTCGGGTGGATCGGTTGGGCAGCAAATTCGGTGCACTCAATTACTGGTGCGAGCGATTGCGGATCAGAAATTAAAAATTGTTGATGTCGACGGGCAGTTAGCTGAACGGTTGGATATTATGATTGGCCCATTTGAGGGTGATACCTTTGGGCATCTCTTTCCATTGCTCGATCAATGGATGCAGGCTGAAAAAGTCGCTCTGCGACAGTTGATCAAATCCCAAATTGGGATTTAAAAAACTCCTCAAATCAATTAATTTGGCCTAGTTTCATGAGTTTCGATCGAGCCCATTTCTCCCATTACCTTTAAAAGACGCGCTGGTAACGTTTGGAATACACGCCAGTCGCGTCCTCGCCAAATCCAAGAGACGCCTGTTCGGGATTCGTCTTGTTGTACAAATCAATGACATAATGGCCACGGACTTTCTCCATCGCCACTTCATACGGAATCGAACTTGGGTAAAATTCTCCTGGAGCATGTGCCCCACGACTTAACGCTTTGGCCGATTCCACGTTGGCATACTGTTCTTCCGAAAAAATATAAATATCGGCAATAGCAAAGGCTCCCAGCTGATCCTCCGGCGTAGTCGCGGGGAGGAGCCCTTCGAGGGACTCGTTGATCCGGCCTTTTTGGAATGACTGAAGGAGGGCGATGACTTGGCTATCGGTTGTCGCCGGAGGTACTAAAATTGTCATGGCATTCATCCCAACAATCGTTCCCGTAACGGTAAAGCTGGGGATGAAATCACTGGAGACGATACCCGGTAAGGGCGCCACGGCATTGGGTTGGGCGCCAGGTCCATGCGTTGGGGCATTTTTGGATTTGGGGATAATGAGGGTGATAAACAACCACAGTCCAAAGATGACACCAAAAATTACAATGAGGGGATGTACACCGACCCGGCGACCTTCTGTTGGTTGTTCGTCACTCATGGTATCGGTGTGTCTCCGGTTTTCACTTGCGGCGATGAAGCGGCCTCCTGACGCTTGGCGGCCTCCCACCATTGATCAAGTGTGTCTGGCGGAAAATCTTTGACGTTCATTTCCTGTGCAATGGCTTGGGATTCGACGTATTGAAAGCGCTTGATGAATTTGTTGGTCGCTTTTCGGAGGGCGTTTTCCGGATTTATTCGGAGAAAACGCGAGACATTGACTAGGGAAAATAAGACATCACCCAACTCGGCTTCAATATCGGAACGTTCCTGGGTTGTCTTCAGGGACACCTCCAGATCCTCTGCCAGATTCCCTGATGGTTGGGTGGCGTTTGTTGTAGCCGCATAAAGTTCATCCAGTTCTTCTTTGAATTTCTGAAGCACGGGCTCAATGGTGTTCCAATCAAAGCCCACACGCGAAGCCCGTTTTTGTACCTGAAGGGCTCGTTGAAGAGCCGGAGACGTTTTGGGGACCGTGGCCAATATGGAGGGTGTGCCCTGGTTTCCTCCTTTTTCCTCTTGTTTCAGTTGCTCCCATTGGCGTAAGACCTCACCAGAGGTTGTCACAGAGGCCTTGTCAGTCTTTTGGAACACATGAGGATGGCGCCGAATCAGTTTTTCGCTCAATTCCTTATTGACGTCTTGATAAGAGAAATCGCCTTTTTCGGATGCGATTTGACTATGAAAGAGGATTTGGAGCAAAAGATCTCCCAATTCTTCCTTTAACGCGGAAGGATCCTTCTCATCAATGGCTTCTAAGACTTCATAGACTTCTTCTAAAAGATAGGGTTTCAGCGATTCAGTTGTTTGTTCCCGATCCCAGGGGCAGCCTTCAGGTCCCCGCAACGTGGCCATGATGTCAACGACTTCGGATAAGGCGTTTCCGGAAGATTGAAACGACGAAGATTTACGGGACGGTGCTTTCATAAAATCAGATAGGTTGAATAAGTACGCGCCATGGACTGGGAGGTATTATACTGGTTTGAAGCTTCCTTGTAATCTCTGGATTCTTGATAGCAACCCTCTGATAATGATACTGTTTTTCTCTACAAGGAGGGTGAAGGATGAGCGAAGAAGAACAAGGGTTTGTGGTTCGGGATAAACGGGGACGTTCGACCTCGGAAGAACCGACGCCTCCGATGCCTGAACCTCCAAAGAAAGCGGAATCTCAGGCCTCGCCAACAGCGGCGGACTTTTTTCCTCCGATGCCTCCTCTCTCATTTTCTTCATTCGTCTTTTCGCTCGGAACGTCTTCCCTCATGTTAATGGGCGAGTCCTTAGACCCTCAACAACCTTCCCCGCCGGTCAATTTGCCTCAGGCCAAGGAAATCATTGATATTTTGTCGATGCTTGAGGAAAAGACAAAGGGAAATCTGTCGTCTGAAGAAGCATCCGTCATCGGGGATATGCTGTATACCTTGCGGATGAAATATGTCACGGCCACCTCAGGGGTTTCTTCAAAGTCTTAAACGGCGTTTCCTGCGCTCACCTTCGTTTCAATTGAGCTATATTCCGGGAGAGAGATGGCGTGAATGATCGCCACGTTTCGGTCCCGTGACCTTGCGAAGTCCTCCATCTTCATTAATAATGACTCTATAGGCGATTACATCAAGAATCGCTAGGCATGCACGGCCCTGTGAATCTCATCTCCGAACATGTACCTGAGTCGCGGAAATTTCCCCGCGCCACCGCTCCGTCTGAATCCGTTTCACCCAATTCACCCACGCAATCATCGGCCCCTAAGCAAAGACGACATCACTATACTCCCGTCTGGATTGTCTTAGTCTTGTTGCTGCCGTGTATTGCGTTGACGATTTATTATGCGCGGTATGGGCTCTCGGGGCCTCTCCTTCCTGATTCAATCCTGCCCAGTCCCAGTTATGCCTTGGTGCTCTTTTTGGTGTACTTGGATAGTGTGGGTCTGGTGGCGCTCACGCTCTTGCTGTCCCGGAATTTAATCAGGGCCTTTTTTGAAAAACGCCATCGCATGATGGGCAAGGGGTTCCGGTCCAAATTAGTGGCGGCGTTTATTGGGTTTGCGTTAATTCCCACCGTGCTGCTCGCGCTCGTGGCCAGCGGGGTGATCAGTGAAGTGATTGACGTGTGGTTTAGCGATCAGGTGATGCAAGTGTTGCGAGATTCAGAAGATGTCGCGAATTTGTACCAAGAAGAGCGCGAAGCTTTGGCGTCTGATACGGCCAGGGTGATCAGTAAGGAAATTTTTCGAGAGGATATTTTAAAACCCGAACATCGGGAATTGCTGAAATCAATGCTGGCCAGGATGCAGCATGAATATCATCTAGCCGGGGTGGAAGTGTTTTCTCCAAAAATGGAAACGTTGGCCCGGATGATGGACCCGCAATTATCCGATGCGGTGCTCAGTCTCCCTGTTGGGCAATTGGTGCTGCAAGTCTTGGATCGGGGAAAAGCGCAGTCCTCGACGCAAGAGGCCCCGGTCGGAAGATTAATCCGCGCGGCTGCTCCGATTTTAGGGAACGGCCGTACCGATCAAGTCCGAGGCGTGGTGGTGGTGTCGAATTATGTGCCGGAATCGTTGCTGCGAAAAATGGATGCCATTGCCAAGCAATTTGAAGAATATTCTCAGATTAAATCTATGAAAAATCCTATTAAAGGAGGGGCCTATCTTTTTGTGGCCGTAGTGACGTTGCTCATTCTGTTTGGCGCGACGTGGTTTGGGTTTTATGTGGCTCGAGGCATTACCGTCCCGATTCAACGCCTAGCCGAAGGGACGGACGCCATTGCGAAGGGCAACTTAGATATTCACATTGATGTAAAAGCCACGGATGAAATAGGTACCTTGGTACAATCGTTTAATCGAATGACCACTGATTTACGCACCAATAAATCTCGATTAGAAGAAATGAACATGTCGCTTATTCAGTCAAATGTAGAAATTGATCAACGACGGGCCTATACCGAAGCGGTCGTCGAAACGATTGCTGCTGGAGTCTTGTCCATTGATATGGCCGGCTTGGTGACAAGGTTTAACCCCTCGGGAGAACGTATTCTCGGGATTAAAGGTGAAGATTTACGCGGTCAACCGGTCTATGAAGCCTTTAAGCACTTTCATCTGTATTTGTTCCAAAAAGCCTACGATCAAATGTTGGTCGAGCAAACAGATAGTTTGTCGATGGAAGGTCAGATGGAGACACCGAATGGACGACTCTTGACCTTAGGGCTCAGTATTTCAAGAATGCAAAATGAGGCTGGCCATGATTTGGGATTTGTGTTTGTGTTTGAAGATCGAACGGAGTTCATCAAGGCTCAGAAAACCGCTGCCTGGCAGGAAGTGGCGCAACGTATTGCTCATGAAATCAAAAACCCGTTGACGCCTATTCAATTGTCGGCACAACGGTTGCGGAAAAAGTTTTTTGAGAAATCAGCAGATTTTGAAGAGATTTTCGATCAAGCGACCGGCGTGATCATTAATGAAGTGACTAGTTTAAAGGGCATGGTCGATGAGTTCTCGAAATATGCTCGTATGCCGTTGCCCCAGATGTCACGACAATCACTGCATGACATCATCCACAAAGTGATTTCTCTTTATACTAGTGCTCATCGTGATGTGAAGTTTGTCCTTCAGCTGGATGAAGGATTGCCTGATCTGAATTGTGATCCCGAGCAAATGCGTCGGGTGTTTGTGAACTTATTTGATAATGCTATTCAGGCGAGTAATGATCAAGGCCATGTCTGGGTGACCACTGAAGCCGATTGGCGCCGCCATCGAGCCATTGTGCATGTGGCCGATGATGGCATTGGCATTCAATCTGAAGATCAAGAAAAATTATTTGTGCCCTATTTTTCAAAGAAACGAACAGGGACAGGGTTGGGCTTGGCGATTGTGCATCGAATCATTTCTGATCACAATGGGACTATCCATGCGGAAAATAATCATCCACAAGGTGCGGTATTTCGGTTCGACTTACCTCTGTGAAGCAGACGATGGCCCCTGGCTGACTTGTCGTGTTGGGAGTGGGTCGAATCGGTACGTGGTTATGAACGGACAATATTCACATCCTTGATGGAGGAGATCTAGTGGCAGAAACAATTTGTATCGTCGATGATGAACCAGCCATTTTACATTCGCTGAGAAGTATTCTCGAAGACGAAGGATATCAGGTCATTGTCGCCGCCAATGGAGTTGAGGGGATGAAAGTCGTTCGGAGCGATGCTCCTGATCTCGTTATCCTCGATATTTGGATGCCGGAAATGGATGGGCTGGAGACCTTGAAGCGATTGCGTTCGCAGTTCCCAGGTATTCTCGTCGTAATGATGTCGGGGCATGGTTCCATCGAAACTGCGGTGAAAGCCACAAAATTAGGGGCCTATGATTATTTAGAAAAGCCATTGGATTTGGAAAAAGTCACCATCCTGGTGCGCAATGCTCTGCACCAAAGGAAGCTGGAAGAAGAAAACCTCAATCTCCGAATCCAAGTTGAACGACGCTTTGAGTTGATTGGTTCCTCTGCAGCGATGAACAGGCTTCGAGACATGATAAAAATGGCCGCACCAGCCAATAGTCGCGTCCTGATATCCGGAGCCAACGGAACAGGAAAAGAATTAGTGGCCCGGGCGATTCACTTACAAAGCCCTCGGCACAATCGACCATTTGTCGAGATTAATTGTGCGGCCATTCCAGAAACCTTAATTGAAAGTGAATTGTTCGGTCATGAAAAAGGAGCCTTTAGCGGGGCGACCTCAATGAAGCGAGGGAAGTTTGAACTGGCGGATGGGGGCACCTTATTTTTAGATGAAATCGGTGATATGAGTTTGGCCACACAAGCCAAAGTTTTACGCGTGTTACAAGAGCAGCAATTTACCCGGGTGGGTGGGACGAAACTCTTGAATGTCCAGGTTCGAGTCATTGCGGCCTCGAATAAAGATTTGGCGGATGAAATCGGCAAAGGAAATTTTCGAGAGGATTTGTACTATCGCCTCAATGTGTTACCTATCGTTGTCCCGACATTAAAGGAGCGGCGTGAAGATATTCCTGAACTGGCCCAGCATTTCCTCAAAATGCATTCCGAGGAGCAGGGCATGAAACCCAAATCGTTTAATGCACAGGGTCTTGAAGCCTTGCAAAAGCATGATTGGCCGGGGAATATCCGTGAACTTCGCAACCTCATCGAACGCCTCTTGATTATGGTGCCTAAACCCGTCATTGATGCCGGAGATGTCGAAATGTTTTTACAAGTTCGAGCCCCAACGGGTGTTCCCGCGCTATCCATAGGGACGAATTATGATTCGCTTCGGGAAGCCCGAAATGTGTTTGAGCGAGAAGTCATTTCGCAAAAACTCAGAGAAAATAATTGGAATGTTTCCAAAACCGCCGATGAATTAAAAATCGAGCGTAGTCATTTGCACAGAAAGATTAAACTTCTCAATGTCGAACTCCGACCTGAACATTAAAACAAGCAAGCCTGCCTTTTCTTCTGAATCGTTACCCCCAGGATCTTCCCATCTCCTCCAAATTGAAAAATTGGTTGCTGGCGGATTCAGCCTCGGGCGTCTGAATGGACAAGTGGTGTTGTGTGATGGCGGCATTCCAGGTGAAGCCATTGAGATTGAGATTTTTCCCCGACGGAAAGGCGTCACTCAGGGGAAAATTCTCAATGTCCAAGAGCCAGCTGACAGTCGTGTTGTTCCAGTCTGTCCCGTCGTTGGACGATGTGGCGGGTGTCAACTTCAGCATATCCAATACGAAGAACAACTTTCCCAAAAACGATTGATTCTGGAGGATACCCTCCGCCGTATTGGCAAGATGTCCGAACTGACGATTTCTCCAGTCATTCCTTCTCCCAGGCCGTATGGTTATCGACAAGTTCTTCGTATGGGAATTGGGGAGGGACGTGACGGAGTATTTCTAGGATTTTTCGAATCGGGGACTCAACGACTCTTACCAGTGGGAACATGCTTTTTGGTAGACGAAGAATTTCGGTCCATCATCGATGGTGTTCGAGCTGGGCTTCGCTCCTTGGTCATTGATGGGATGAACCTAGAAAGTGTAGAAATTCGATGGTCTCAATTGGATGAGGGAGGTCTATTGGTATTCCGAGGCCGAGCGTTAACGAAAGAACATGTTGAGCGTCTTTTAAATGCGTGCGCCGAGATACCCAATATCAAGGGGTGGATCTATGAACGCGTCGATCCAGCAGAACAGGATTCGAGGCGTCGGGTCAGGCAGGAGCCAATCGTGCGGGGCAAGGATCATCTATGGGAAGCCTATGGAGGATTGCGTCTTAAAATGGGGTACCGATCATTCATGCAGGCCAACTGGGAGGTCTTTAAGTTGCTGGGTAGGACGGTTGGGGAATGGCTGGGGAGCCTGAAGGGCCAACGTATTTTGGAGTTGTATGCGGGAACCGGCCCATTAGGTCTCAGCCTGGCGAATCAAGGTGCACAAGTGACCTGTGTGGAGGGTAACCCGTTTGCGATCCATGATGCCCGCGAGTCGATACGTGTCAACAAGATTGTCGGGTGTCGGGTGAAAATCAGTTCAGTCGAATCGTATCTCATGACGGTGCAATCTGGAGCCTACGATGTTATCCTCCTGGATCCTCCGCGGGCGGGGCTCACTCCAAAAATTATCGACCAATTGGGAGCGTTACACGCACCTCAATTGCTCTATCTTTCTTGCGACGCGCCGTCATTGGCTCGGGATATCAAATCGTTGTGTGAGAAGGGCTACGAGATTCGCCGGATGCAACCATTTGATATGTTTCCGCAAACTGCGCATCTGGAAACGTTAGTGGAACTTCGCCTTACTCAGCCATTAAAGAGTTCGAACAAGTAAAGGGACAAGGGTATGACCACCTATCGCGAAGCCGGTGTCGATATTCAACGGGGCGACGAGTTCGTGAAACGAATTGGTCCATTAGTGCGTTCCACCTTTCGTCCGGAAGTCATGGGAGACCTAGGAGGCTTTGGAGGCCTGTTTCGATTTCCCTCTGAGAAATTTCGCGAACCAATTCTAGTTTCTGGCACCGATGGGGTCGGAACCAAAGTGAAGCTTGCCAGAATGATGAATCGCCACGACACCATTGGGATCGATCTCGTGGCCATGTGTGTGAACGACATACTGGTCAGTGGGGCAGAACCACTATTTTTTCTGGATTATCTGGCAACGGGACATTTGGAGATCGATGTAGCAGAAGCCATTGTTCAAGGGATAGCTGAAGGGTGTCGGCAAGCGGAATGTGCCCTTATTGGTGGAGAAACCGCTGAGATGCCGTCCTGTTATCCTGGCACAGAATATGATCTCGCGGGTTTTGCCGTGGGTGTGGTTGAGCGATCAGCAATGTTGGGAAAAGAAAAGATTCAACGAGGGGATGTCGTGATCGGGGTGGCCTCAAGCGGCCTGCATAGCAATGGCTACTCCCTGGCGCGGCGTGTGTTATTTGAAGAACAAGGATGGACTTCTGAAACGCAGGTGCCGGACTTATCTGAATTGCTCGGAGAGACACTGCTTCGACCAACCACGATTTATGTCAAATTAGTGAAGGCCTTATTGGGCCACAGTCAGATGCATGGGCTCGCGCATATCACCGGAGGAGGCATCACCGGCAACCTTCCGCGTATCCTTCCTGAAGGTTGCGGCGTTGTGATTGATCGGAAAAGTTGGCAACCCGCACCCGTTTTCGCCGTTATTCAGCAAGCAGGAAAAATTGATCAAAAAGAAATGTTCCAGGTTTTTAATATGGGTGTCGGTCTCATAATTGTGGCGCCTTTTGATGAAACTGCAAAAATCTTAGAGACTATTCAAGGGCAGGGGATGGCCGGGTGGGTGATGGGAGAAATTCGGCACTGTATCTCTTCCGAGGCCAAGCTGACCTATTCAACATAAAATTTTGAACCGATGACACTAGCATTAGGAGTCTTAATTTCAGGACGTGGGTCAAATCTGATGGCCATTCTTGATGCCATTCACGAAGGCCGACTTGATGCGACTGTCAAAATCATCATTAGTAATAAAGAGAGCGCAAGAGGGCTTGAATTGGCTAAAGATCGAGGTATTCAGACGTATTTCCTTGACCCAAAGCCGTTTGCACATGAAAGGAATCCACGCGAAGCCTATGATTTAGCTGTGGGCAAAGTGCTTCAACAACATGAAGTCGATTGTGTGGTGTTAGCGGGCTATATGCGAATTGTCACGCCTGCGTTAATTCGGATGTTCCCTTCGAAAATACTGAACATTCATCCGTCCCTTCTTCCAGCATTTCCAGGGTTAGATGCTCAACGTCAGGCTCTAGCGTGGGGCGCCAAAGTCAGTGGCTGTTCAGTACATTTTGTAACCGAAGGTGTCGATGAAGGGCCTATAATTTGCCAGAAGGCCGTCGCGATCAATGAAGGCGATACCGTGGAGACCTTGTCAGCTCGTATCTTAGAACAAGAACATCAGCTCTATCCGCAAGCCTTGCAATTCATGGCACAAGGGCGGTTACAAGTTGAAGGCCGAACGGTGCGAGTGCTTGCTTGATAGGGAGTCAAATCGTTCAAAGGAAACGGTCTACAATCTACTCGTCCTGCCCGCGGAGGCGGGCACCCAGGAAAACAAGAATAGCACTAGATTGCCGGTTCCACGAGAATGACCAACATACAACAAGAGTCCAGGTGTTTTCAGGTTTCCCCCTCCTTTGTAAGGAGGGGATAGGGGAGGTAGAGTCATGGAGTTGGGGGAACGTAAATTCTAATAAAGAAAGCATCGTTTGAAGTTTACGGAACGCCGAAGGACAAAAAATTGAGCTGACAAAAGTTTTTGCCGAAGAGATAGCAAGATACCCCAGTCTTCGTTATAATTCCTCTTCACGAGTGACGTAGTGTTTCTGTTTTGCACTTCATATCCCATCGTTCCAAAAAGTGGGGGGCTAGCTCAGTTGGGAGAGCGCAACGTTCGCAACGTTGAGGTCGGGGGTTCGATTCCCCTGCCCTCCACCACTTCAACATCCAATACAATCCAACCACATCCAAAAGCCAGCGTAACTGCTGGCTTTTTTAAGTTGGACATACAACGATACCCTGCTCCCAGCTTTACTCCCAGTTCTAAATCTACCTGAATCATGCTTTTTGTAAAGTCCGCCAGATGGTGGTGCGATTCACATCAAAAAGTGCCGCAATACTTCCTGTCGTTTCTTCCTCACGATCCAGCATTTTTCTGGCATGTTTGATTTGTTGAGGAGTGAGTGATTGAGGACGGCCAGGGTATTTCCCCCGCCGTTTGGCAGCAGCTAAGCCAGCCTTAGTGCGTTCAATGATTAATGATCGTTCAAATTCGGCTAGGGCACCCATGATATGGAAGACCAGTTTTTCCCCCAGTGTCGTCGTGTTAATCCCAT
>Ga0224497_10002373_pt1 | contig 11246 bp, 10 predicted proteins | sample SF_Jul11_sed_USG_4_FD_167970 | JGI IMG/M metagenome (GOLD analysis project Ga0224497, IMG submission 167970) | Sediment microbial communities from San Francisco Bay, California, United States - SF_Jul11_sed_USGS_13 | ecosystem: Environmental > Aquatic > Marine > Sediment | place: USA...
AAGCCATATATATAAATCAGGAATGGAGGTAGAGAGAGGGAACTTCCTTGTTCCCTCAGTTGGTATCAGATGAGTTTGCTGACATCTTGTGCTTCTACCTTGTTTTCGTCATACTCGCCATCTACGAACATAGTGTCGATAGGGACAAGGTATCCCTCTTTAACTTGTCCAGTTCGTATATTGAAAAGAGTGGCTTTGATTAAAGTAACTGAAACGCTCCCTGCTTGCGGATCGTCTAGCTCTCCTGTTTCAAGCACCTTGATTTCTGCCATTGCCACAACAACGAGTCCGCACTTGAACTCACCCTTGTTGTCCACCCCCTCGGCTCGGATAGCTCGGAGTTTTGCCATTGTTGCTGGCATCCCCGATTCAATGAGGGTAGAGAATATCAAGCGTGCGTGTACCTCCTCATCACAGACAAGTGTGTTGATGGGTAAAATTTGAGCAGTCCCCGTATAGAACACACGATGATCTCTAGTGTGATGAGCGTTGGCGAAACTGCCGAAGAAAGCGAAGGTGAGTATCGTGATGCACAACGCAACAATCAAATACTCCCCGATTGTACCTAGAGAAGTTCTAGGCTTATCGTCATAATTCGCATCTTCATCATTCATCTTGAATACCTCGTATAAAGAACTTGGTGGAAAGAACGACTGTGTTCTCGTAAGTACAAGTACCTACGCACAGTCGCACTTTCCATAGAACTCTCTATAAACACTTAGACAAAGAGACAGGATTCTTCGTAGATTGGAAGACGATACTTAGCCGATTAAAATAAATTACATCATTTTTAACTATGACGAAGCTGGAGCATAGCCGTAGCCGTCTGTCTCTTTGTCTAAACGTAGAAACCACCCAAACGCCAGTCGAGGTGGTTTCCACTTACATAAACTTACGACTGGCACTTCTGAATATACTCTTTTGAAAAAGAGAAAGCAAGAAAAGTTATCCACACAAAAAGCACCACCTGCAGATGGCACTTTTTGCTCGTACGATATTGACGGGGCTCTACTCCGAAAACGTTATTGGAAAACGTTATTGCGGTAACGAACCGCATTTCTATGCTAACAAGCAAAGAAACCCTAGTCAATTTAGACTAAGGCTTCCGTGCTTAGATAACTAACCCATACAAGAGTTAGTATGTGTTGCCAGCTTACAAGATACTGGCGTATTAAAACTAAACTATTTCAGCACTTTTTTGTTTTGGACATCGTAAAGTCCTGATGCTGTGAGTCCTATAACCGCTCCATAAAGAACACCACTTATTATATCTCGTCCTTGAGACAAGGTATAAAGGACATTCAATAAAATACCTAGAATTAAGGACAAAAGAGGTACATATTTCTTTTCAATGTGTCCTTTTGCGAACTGTGTAAGTCCTATCACCAAAGCTGTTATTGCTCCTTCATCTAATAGTTCCATAACAAATTTATATTGGTTTATAATTATTGTTAAGTATGTTTCGAGTTTTTGGTCCAACTTGGAAAGCTGGTTTTAATCCATACTTACGTTGGTACGACCTTACACTCTTTAGTGTCTTTGCTCCAAAATATCCAGTAGGATCGTAGTCAGCCAAATTCTCATTCCACATAGCTTTCTGTAACATATACACCTCATAACCTGTAGAGCCTATACTTAGAGTTTTTTTAAAGAGTGGTGCAGTCCAGTCAGTACAACCAGCATAGTCTTTATGGGGGAATACATATTCGTAGTAAAAACCAAGTCTGTCTTTGTAGATACCTTCTGTGGTGTGTAGGTACATTCTAAAAGGACTTATTTCCGTCACTCGGTATAAAGGTCGTTTTTGAACATGTCTGTGAGATCCTCTTGTACTTCCTCTCTTTTTAGAGGACTCACTTACAAGTATATTACCAGAATACACTGTTCCAAAGTTTCCTTCTTTACCTATTACTTGTCCTTTAGATACTCTAGTATTGACCTTTACATCTATCTCAGAGACATGTCCTATAACAAATTCAAAGATTTCTGTTTTTGTCTCACATATCATATTGATAGATGAGTAGTCATTTGGTTTGTCCTTGTTGGGTTCACGAACACCATATACCCAACCATCAACATAACTTTCTATATTAGACCCATAACCACAAGATTCATCCCATGCAGGATGTCCTTTAATACCTCTATAGGACTCATTGAAATTTTGTCCAAAACCTTGTCCTATAGGACACTGTAATGGATCTGGGTATGCTCCTAGTTTTTCCAATTCCATAAGAAATTCTTAAACCTCCAAGAGAAGGTGCTTTTAATTTTATTTGGGTCTTCGTCTATGAACATCCATGCTCCGTATCTCTTAACAAAGTGGTTGATTGTTTCTCTTGCTACTAAGTGTCTACCACCACCAGTACCCGTATCACCGTAAGAGTTTTGTATTACCATGTGTTCTTTTTCCCAGCCTAGTATATAAACAGCGTGACCGAAACCATAGTCTTGTGTTCCTTCTAGTATAGCCTGATTCAAGTTCCAACTCCATATAAGACCAGTCCCTACTGCCCTTTTTTCATCTCTATATTTCCAAATGGCTTTCTTCACTATATCAAAAGATTCACCCCTACCATTTACCTTGAAGTAAGACTGTTTGCGATGTTTCTTAGCCTCGTCAAAGAGATTATCGTTCCAGTTGTTGATGTCCCTAGCTTCTGTAGCTGTTATTGATACTGGAGTGTGTTCTATCGCTCCATACGGTTTGAGGTGTGCTTTCAAGGCAGAACGTATGTCCTGTCCCCAGTCGTCTAGCCCACCGCTTATCTTCTTTGAGACAGCAAAACTCCACCAAGGATCTAGCTCTACACCTTCTTGTAACTCACTCATACCAGTGGACATATAAGCAGAGCAGAAGTCTGTGTCCCCTTGATTCTCTGTTCTTAGTGGCTTTAGTTCAAAGCTCTCTGGTAACTCTGAAAGGTCTGGTAAAGAAGTATAAGCTCCAAGATTAAAGTCTCTATCATCTCTAGGTGTATCTCTCAAGCCAAATTTAGTTTTACTCATGTTAAATGTCTTTTACCAATAATCTTCTTCTTTTATTCTACTACTTCTAAAGAACTTTCTAAAAGATTTGGTAATTCCTTCCGTAATATACTTGTAAATTCTTTTTGTAAGTTTGCCTGCGCTCTATCAGTTACAAACACAGCTACAAAAATAGTAATAATTGCACTACCTATTAGAGTTGCCGCTATAGTCAAAAGCCAAGCTATTAACTTTCCAAATCTACTGCTTAAACTAATAAACTCATTCCTAGTCACAAAGTTAATCCCCATATTTTCGATAGTCTTTCTTGTTAAAAGCGATTCTCTGACTAGGTTTGCAACTTCAATTTTTAGTCCAACAAGTTCCTTTCCATTAGATTGATATTCCTCAATATGATGTTCGAGATCCTTTCTCAGTCCCTTGACGTATTCCAACTCAGAATCTAACTTTGTAATATTTTTTTCAAGTTCTTTTTTGTCATTCATGTTCTATCTTGGCGGTAAGATAATTATTTGAGATTGTATATCTGCTTCAATAGCCTGTAATTCAACAAGTTCTGCGCTGAATCGAGCCGTACAATTAGCAATCTTGTCGGTAACTGTGACTATCCTAGCTTGCACATCTTCAAGAGACATATTATCAACTTCGTCTCTAGGTATCGTTATTCTTGCGTTTAATTCCTCTATTTTGGTTACACCATCATCCTCAACAAGAACTGTTGGTACTCCTTGTGCGTTTGATATGTTCAATAAAATGCCTCCAATGATAAAAGAAGTAACAATTCCTGCACCTACAACTACATGTTTGGTTTGTAATGTTTTCATAATTTTCAATTTAATTATAATAATTTATTTAACTCTTTCTAATTCCCAACCAACGGTCACTGGATCTGTGAAAGACGATCCATTTCTATTTAATTGAGCATTTGCGGTATTTGCCCGTGCCTTTATAGCAACAAGGTCTGTTGCCGTGAGACTGACAACACAATCAAATCCAAAATGTCCAGTTATATTATCAACTGTGATGTTTTGTTCAGAATCACATCCTGCGGTATGCACATTGTTCACAAACAATCCAACTTCAACAAGTGCATTTGCTCCTCCAGTCTTATCTGTATGAATCCACACACTTGCTTCATAAGTTCCTGTTGTCGGTATTGTTGCTGTTGCTGTTTGTGCAGTAAATGTCATATTTCCACTTTGGAGAGGAGCTACATCAAAGATAACTGCCCCAAACGATCCATTTGGAATCGCTCTTGTTGTTGTTGCATACACAGAAAGAAAATCTGCATCTTGGGTAATCTGTCCAGTAACTGTCAAATCTCCTGAAAGGCTTACATCTCCATTTCCATCTATAACAAAATAATCTGTCCCTGCGCTATCTTCTACAACAAAAATATCATTGGTTTGTGTTGCATTGGCTTGTATCCTCGTCTGTACTTCATCAGCACCCCCGTCTACGCTGAATTTTGCACTTGACACATTGCTTCCAACAGTTAAGGTATCGTTGTTTGGATTTGTATAAATGAGAAAATTATCCGTTGTTCCACGAACTTGAAAGCCCATATTATTGTTAAAGCGGTTATATATCAAAGTTATTGCCCCAGATGATCCAGAAGATACTCTCCAAGCCTCAACCCATGCTCCATTGGATTTAATCCTCACCAAATATTCTCCATCTTCACTACCAGCCGTAACATCATTTACTTCAAATCTTTCTTCTACTATTGGTTCTTGCGCCCCCGAATCATTCTCAAGATAATACTCCATTGTGTAGTAGTCATTTTGAGCTGGCGTTGTTCTATTTGCTCCAAAGAAAGCTAAATGTTCATTTGAAGCCGAATCCACAAGATTACGAAACCGAACAAAATCAGAACCATCACTACCTTGTATTGCCATTATAGGGTTTACTTGTCCTTCAGCTCCTTTTATTACAAGTTGTCTTACATCTGATTGACCAACTATTTCTAAAGTTCCTGTCACTGTGGAACTTGCTTGAGAGATAAAACCTCCGTTTGTTGTGAGCAATCCTGTTGAATCTACTGTAAATAAGTTAGAGGCAGTATCACCATCAACAAACCTTAAAAAATGTCCTGCATAACTAGGTGTTGATGAGGCTAATATTAGTGTACTAGAAGCATCTGTGCTTGTTGCATAAACACCAAGTAATGTATTGTCTAATTGCCAACTACCCGATGCAGGAACTGGAATGTTTGCACCATGTATGATAAGACCACCTTTTGTGATTCTATTACCTTGATCAGACCTAAATTGAATGACTTGATTATTCCCTGTTCCTGTTGTGGAGTCAAAAGTAACTCTCCCGTTAGCACCCATACTTAAAGAGGGAACATAATCTCCTCCTCCTGTGTCACCAGTATTGGCGTAAATAGACATTGCATTTTCAAAAAACAAAGATTTCTCACTTGATCCTGTTCCTCCTATTACTAATCCAGTTCCAATCCAGTCATCAGACCTTAATGTAACAGCAGGACTACCTAATTCAATTAAACCTCGGTCTGGTAATTGAATCCCATGAAATGTTGTGGTAGCTCCAGAAAATGTTGAACTAGCTTGTGAAATAAGACCTGCACCAAATTCAATAAGAGTAGATGTAGAAACACCATCGGTAGTAGGTGTCCATGCGAACGCTCCACCTGCGCCAGTTCCACAAGCACTTCCTGTTATCCAAACTAACCCTGTAGCGGTTGCCTCAAGACAACCAGTTGTAGTAGTAGAAAAAGTAAAACCATCTACATGTAGAATCCCGTCAACTGTGGTACTTCCTGTTATTACCGCTCCTGCTGTCATTTCTAGTAAGGTTGAAGTAGACACACCATCGGTAGTAGGTGTCCATGCGAACGCCCCTCCTCCACCTCCGCCATCAGCAGCACAATCCCAATTATTTGCTCCTGTCTTTTTTAGAATCTGTCCGTTAGCACAGGTAACACCATCTGGTTTAATCTCATCATTGAAAAACAAATCTCCTGTATGAACTTCTGCAAAAGGATCTGTTGAAGTTCCTACTGTGTCTGTGGTACTTGCTATTGGTATCAAAGAACGATGAAAAGTCAGAAGCGTACTAGGCGCACCAACATTCAATTCATTCTCTTGTCCTAAGAAAGATTGCCATAAATTAGTTAGTGTTTCAGTTAGTGTTTCCATAGAGAAACTAATTGAAATATCATTACTCCCTTGAGCATTGACTTTGTTGTAAGTAAAAAATCCAATAGTCACGACTACTAACAAAATGATTATAATGATTGATTTAAATTTTCTCATATTAAGCTGAAACTGCTGTTATTATACATGTTTGACCAGTTGCTAATGATGTTCCTGCGTCTATTTCACTTGTGAAAGTAATTGAAGTTGGTGTATAAGTATAGTCAACTGTTTTCCTTAAAGCATGTGGAAATGATGACAAATCAACTGTCAATATTTTCCATGTTGCAGGTGTGTTGAATGTCTTAGTAGAACCATCTAATTGATCCGAAATATCAATCTCAACTACTAAGTCTCTAGCTCCTACTGCCCCTGTTCCAGATGGACGACTTGCAAACTTGTCTACTTTCTCAAATAAATCCTCTAGTCCTTTAATAGCCGACTTGTCTAGTCTATTATCTCCTTGCAGAGCTTCTAACGCATCTCTATGCTCCTCTGGGGATGGATGTTCTGGTATTTCAATTTCTGGTATAGGTATTTCAATACTGTCTACAATAGGTTTTATAAGAGATACCAACTTTTCATCATCTGGTGTCTTTCCATCTTTAGGTACAGGAATTTTAGCCACAACTTCATCCACAGTAGGAACATGAAAGTCGATTCCTTCTTTTGGTGTATGTCCATCGTCTCCGTCTTTTGGCTGTTCAAAATCTACTCCGACTTGTGGCTTTTCTCCATCTTTTCCTTTAATCAACTCGATACCACTCAAGTCAAGTTTTGTTAAAGAATCAAGATGTTTCAAGAAATCTAATTTCTCGTTAAGTTCTTGTATTTCTTCAAAAAGAGCAAAATCCTTGTCGTCAACGAATCCTGCGGTCTTTAATGATTTTTTTTGTTCAGGAGTTAATGCCATATTGTTTTTATTATATAATGTGGTATAATGTGGGTATGATTAAAATTATATTAGCAGTAATTCTTGGTATTTTTATTTTCAAAATACTAGATGCCCTCATAATATCGTTTACCTCACACCGATAAGTTTTGCCAATGCCTCTATCTTCGCTTGTTGGTTAATGCCTTGTAGTCGTTCAACGGCTTTCATAGTTAGTTTTCCTAATCCAGCAACTTGTTGTCCTTGACCAAAGTCTTGTACCACAGCACCAGCGTCACCAATAGCCCTAGTTATCTGCCCTCTGAAACTTCTCGTGGCTTGTGTTCCGAACGCATCTTCAAGAATGTCTACAAACACAACTTCCGAAATAATATCTTTGTCCGTTTTGAATCCAAACTCTTTAGCAAGTTTCTGTAAATCATTTAATACTCTCAAAACATCTCCACGATTAGGACTATTGCTTAAGATACGATTAGCCACTGTCCCAGCTTTTATTTCAGCAAACGGAGCATTTATCTTAAACTTAGAGCCGAGAATGGTGTGCAAATCATCAAGTGACTGAATTGTTTTTGATAGAGTAGTGTTTACATTATTATATTGTACGAACTGCGAATCAAGAGCTTCATCAATAGTTCTTCTCCAACCTTTCAAAATTCTCTCTGCTTGACCAGTCAGACCCTCACCGCCTTTCCCGAAATCAACATTGGAGTCAATAAATCTTTTTAGTCTGTGGTAGTCATGTGCATCTTTTGCTGACAACAGTCGTCTATACACATTTTGTAGTAGTTTCTCATTTGAACCTAAACCTTCCAAGTCTGAACCAGTAAAAACAATCTTTCCTTTATCATCAACTCTCGCTCCAATACCTGTAATATCGTCATTTATTGACGAAATCACCTCGTTAGCTCGATTGACTGTCTTTCCTTTCAATCCATTCGCAACATCATCTAGCTTTCTAGCTGTAGTTTGTAAGGTCTTGTTTATAAACTTAGCTGGCTCTAGCACAGTTGTCCCCATCATGTCAGATGGTCTTTCAAGAATCTTCCTATCTCCTTTCGCTTTTTTGGAAAGATTGAACATTTCTCTAAAGATTTTCTTATCTCCCTCACTAGCTGTTTTAATTACCACAACATCTGCATCATCAAGCCCCTGTTTGACTGCCTCTTTTGCTACTTTATCTTTTGGAAAATCCAATTTCGTTTCAATCTGACCCGTTTTTGTATTCTTTACCTGTTTTGAAACGATGTTCACTCTTGCTAGTTGTGTGTTTGTCAGTTCCTCATTTTTAATCAAATCAACAAGTTCTTGCTTTCTAAGTGCTTTTCCTCTAAATGCACCCGATACTGCGCCTGTTATTCCGCCCAAGACACCTCCCGCCACCCCACCAGCAACACCACTACTTATTGCTTGAGTGGCTAATTCAGACCCTTGCTTGTCTTCTTGTAGACCTCTCGCAAAACCTTGTGCAGAGCCAAATCCACCACCTACTAATGCACCAGTGCCAGCCCCTTGCAATCCACCCTTGAAGAAAGACGTTGGTTTTGTAACCACTCCCGCTCCTTTTGTTGCTAAAGTTCCAGCCCCAATAATATCAGTTGCTACTCCCAACCCTTGTCCCACAACTTGTCTTGTTGACAGCCCAGCTTGTCGTTCAAGTAGTTCGTCTTGACCAACTGATGTTCTCGACATATCTTTCAAGAGTTTCTGAAAACGAGAGGGGTCTTCACCTTTGTCTCGTTTCTCTTTGATTACATTGATTAGTTGTGAAATCGTTTGTGCTTCTGATGTTTGTGCTTCTTCAAACCTTTTGCCCCCACCCAATCGTCCTCCCGAAAATATATCAGCAGCTCCAGCAATACTTTGACCAAACTCTGTTTCACTCTTAATCAGACTTTTTCCAATAGTTTTCAAGAAAGAATCTTTCTTAGCTTTTTGTGGTTTAAGTCCTCTTTCAGTCAGAACCGAATCAAACTCGCCTGTCGAAAAGCGTTTGCGTAACTCAATGTCAACATCAGAACCAGGGTTCTGGTTCGCATAATTCATCGCATTTAATAGTTTTTGTTCATCCATAGTTATCTGTTTATAAAGCTATTAAACGACGTGTTGAAGTCTTGAGGTGACACCCCAACAAAGCCTTGTGACGGTGTTTGCGTTGGTCCTTGTGGGACAGAATCGAGAAATTCCTCCGAAGAAAGCTCTGCAAGAGGAGTCACCCCTAGTTTTCTTTTCTCTGATGAGATTGTCCCTAACACAGAATTATAGAGGGGAACAAACCTAGACACATTTTTTCCGTTGAGTGCATTACTTGTAAGTGTGTTTTCTAGTGTGCGTGCTAACGTGTCATACATTATGAGCGTGACTAGTCTATTTTGTTCTTCTGGAGATGTGAGGTTAGGTAAAGTTTGAACATAGTTCTTTATATCCGTATCGGTAAGAACTCCAACCTCACCAAAGATACCTCTCGCTACTGTTGGAACAAGCCCTTGAATCTGTGCGGCGATTGCCCCAGCTTCAGCGTCAGAACCTAGTGCGTTTACAACCTTCCTAACTGTTCCAGTCAATCTACCAGTATTAGCGAATGAAGAATCATCACTACCTAGCATAGCTTGTAACGATTGAAGACCACCTAATGCTGTTTGTGCTTGTTGTATCTTTTCGAGCTGTGAATCTGTCATTGATTTCTCTCCAAACTGTGCAGATCCTTCTAGTACTCCTGCAACATATTCTGGTGTACCAAACACAGCTTCAGGTACTCCTACACTCGCTCCCCCTTCCGATATTTGGTTAACAAATGGAGTGAACACCCCACTTGTAGGATCAAAGATCCCACCTTGTTGTGTTTTCGTTCCACTAACAAACTGGAATGGTTTTTGTTCTGAAACTTCTGTAAGCAATCCTCTTTCAGACGCTATCCTTTGTGCTTCAAATGAATCTCCGGAGTTTTGTATTTGAGCTAGAATATTTGACTTCTCCTGTGCATCAATATCATTACGTCCTGAAAGATTCTCTGCTACGTTTGCATAGACTTCGCCAATCTGTTCTTCTTTTTGCCTCTCTGCATCCGTTACTCTTTTTTGTTCATCTAATGCAAATGACAGTGCTTCTGCTCGTTCTCTTTCTTCTTTGTCTAAATCTTCTTCTGTAAACTCTAACGCAAACTTAAAGAACTCTATTTGTTTATCTATAGGATCGTATTTCAAATCTATTGTGTCTTGAATGGAGGTACGCACTTGTTCAATATTTCCCTGTAAAGCAAGAGATCGAGTAAATAATTCTCTTGAACGGGTAGCGTTTCGTCTTAACCTTGCCATTTCCTGTGGTCTAACACCACCAGCCGTAACACCACGCCCCTCAAACTCTGTTTGTATATCATCTGGTATAGCTTCTGTTTCTGCTTTAATTGCAAGAATCTCTCTGTTAAGACGATCTAACTCTGTTTGAAGTACCGGCAAACCTCTTTCTTGTTCTAGTCTCTTTTGTTCAGTTTCTCTTTCTTGTGCCATTCCAAAAGACTGCAAAAGTCTTTCTTTCAAACCAGAACGCTCCTCTTGAACTTTTTGTACATCTTCTGTTTGTTTTTGTAAGTTCTTTATAAACTCACTTTGATCTGGTATTCCTGCAATAAGGCTTTTAAAGTCCGGCTGACTTGGTTGCCGAGAAACATCGAATGGCGCACTTGAATCTTTATTTAAACCATCAATCGAAATAGCTTTAGGCGCACCACCAGCTTGTCCTGCAATTATTCTTGCTCTCTCTGAAGCAAAGGGGTCTTGTGTTACGTTTTCTTCCTTCCGTGGAGTTTGCCCGTTTACTAATACTCCACTACTCGCTTGTGGTGAAGCTCCTGCTTCAGCGAATGTTCTTCTTCTTTGTTCTGCTGTCTGTTCAAATCTTGCCATATTATGTTTGTAATAGCCCTATATCTTTTAATGCTTGTACGACCTGTCTTATTGTATATCCTCCGAAAGTTGAATCATCATTTACTGCTGTTCCTGCGTTTGCTACAAAGTTTGTTTCCGCCACCGAGTTAGTCGGTTGAATTACTGGTGTTGTATTCCAAAACCCTATCTTATCATTTGTTGAAATTCCTATTCTTGTTCCATCTGTTCCTCCTGTGGTAATAAACCGACCATCATTAATTTCAATATCTTTCTGGAAAGTAAATCTATCGCTTTTCTCAAAAGCTCCTAGTTCCTCTCTTATTATTT
>Ga0224497_10002377_pt1 | contig 11234 bp, 9 predicted proteins | sample SF_Jul11_sed_USG_4_FD_167970 | JGI IMG/M metagenome (GOLD analysis project Ga0224497, IMG submission 167970) | Sediment microbial communities from San Francisco Bay, California, United States - SF_Jul11_sed_USGS_13 | ecosystem: Environmental > Aquatic > Marine > Sediment | place: USA: California...
ACCCGCGCCATTAGCACGTCATCCACAATCCCGCAGCACATATTGCCAGAGTGCATAAATGCTATTCCACCGAACATCTTTTTCTCGACGATATCGGATTGCCCTTCAAAGAATTCTCGAAGCCGCTGTGCAACCCCTTCGTCATAAGCCATGACATGCCACCTAATCAGAAATTACTATGCGAGAGTCATGCGTGACGTGATTTTACTCTTTAAGTCACCAACGTCGGCTATAGGTCAGCAGGAGAAATTATAGCCTGATCTCAGCGACCGTCGCGTTACGGCCAATAGCGAACGCCGAGCTGTCCGCTCCATCATATAGTTAGACGACGGGGCGATAGTGTGCCCACGCCCAACCAAACATCGTTGCCGCCAAAAGCGGGTACGCAAAGAACGGTAACGGCCTCGATAACGCATCTAGCGGCTGCCCTTGAAATAGTTGCACAGCAACAGCAGAAAATAAGACCGCAGCCATTGTTGCTACCCCTCGAACCCAAAGCGGCATCACGGCAGGAATGCTGATCAGAACGAGGGACGCTGCCCACAGAGATGCACCAGCGGCAAACACCGGCGCGCCTGAATCAAGCGGTGTCGCTGCTGTCGACAGAATCAGGCTTTGGCCGGCAACAAATACTAAAAACCCAACCGCCACAAGATTGTTCTTTCGGCCGAGGTGATAGATTGTGAGCAAGGCGCCGGCTACAACTAGCGCCACACCGTCGATGCCCCACAGTAACCCACGCAAGGATGCCGATGACGCAAAAGTTCCAGCAACGCCAAGAATTGCGCCGACGACGAGCCCGCATGGTGCTGCTATTTGGCGATGAGACTCACTCATTTCATTCACTCCCGGAACTTCCGCTTTGGGTCATTTGCGGACCCCCATGATACGCCGAAAGCGGCCGTTCGACCGGCTGGTATTGACGGTATAGCGGACCTCGCTATTCACGGAGAGCAGCCATTTGTGAGCGGCAAGTTTTGGGATCAGAACGAAACGCCGAGCGGAAAGTATTGGCCGATAAACCACTTTGTATCCGCCTGCCGCGTTCCAGCCGCATCAATCCGAAAAGTGCCGGAATTTCGGGCCAATTCCGCCTAATAGTGACGGAGTTATGTCCTGAGGTTCAGCAGTGGTTGCCTCAAATAAAATTTTGAACTGAGCTCGTACTTATTCAGCGATTTACTATCTGCCAGAAGAAGCGGAGCATCTTAATAGTCTTGAACAAATGCCAGAAGAGCAACCTCTAGGCGCGGCTTTCGGGAATAAAACTTTGAACCACTGCACGAGCCATCAGCGTTTAGACGATTTCTCGCGGCGGCGTGCGACGCCCTTATGACAGTTTCTTCCCTATTGCGTTCTGAATCTGTCGGGTCTTTGGCCTCAGCGTAAAACCTCCAACCAGATCATCTTTGGACAACGATCCTGCCGCAGGAACATACCAAAGCCAATCTCGGCGGACACGTACGCCTGTTTTTCGAAGGCCAAATAATGCCCCTTTACGGTGCCATTTGGACTCGCGATCAACTTCATTTTGGTTCAAACCGTAAAATCCGCCTTCTAGGAAGCTCAAAACGTTGGCCAACGTCCAGCCGCGATAACCAGACAACCGACGAAAGGCGGGATTACTCATCTGCTGCGCCGTCGTGAACAGTCGATCAAGCAAGAGCACTGCATACGCTGCACGTTTTACGTCCTTCATTGCTCCTTTAGCTCGATCTTCAGCTCCACGAATAAAACGGTCAACATTGACTTCTTCTTCTGGGAGCAGATTTCGCAGTCGCTTCTCACCACTGAACGCCGACATCGTCGCGGCTACAAAATAGTGGTACCAATCACCATGATCAGTCGTTCCGAACTGTTTGGCTGAGAATATGAGGTAAAAAATCGATTTTCGCCCCTTCTTTGTGATTAGTCGGCCGGCCGGGTGTTCCTTTTTCGGAATAAAGGTCTTCTTACCATCTGTGTAGTGATTCTCGTTGTCCTCTTTTCTCGACCACGTGATGGCTTTTCCGCCTTTACTGAAGGCTTTCATCACATTCTGCGCTAACAACAGAGCAGTCGGCACATCGCCACAGAGTCTATACGCTTCCCTATAGACCACGTTGATCGTGGCCGGCGGATCTCCGTTTCGCCAGCGAATTAGCAATTTGTCGCGGAGACTCTTGCCCATAGACAATAACGGGGCGTCCGTCATGAACAACTTCAGATGCCGCTCGGAAATGACGTCGGATGACTCATACTGACTAAGGAAAACCGCAAGATCGCCAGGATTCACTACCTGCTGCGACAACATTCTCTTTGCCAACGGGCGTACTTCTCTATCTCTTATTTTCCGCCATGTCCGAGCCTCCCGTGAACTCAACTTGGCCTTACCAATCAAGCGAGGATTTCGAGCCAAGAAAGCGATGTTCGTAACGTCGTTCTCAGAAAATCCTTGTCGAATCAGCGTACGGATTGTCGTCGCGTCCTGCGACTTTTCGCCTTCGGATAAGATTTCCTTAGCAATGACGGGCGCATCATTGTCGGCCACTGTGTCCATTTCTTCGCCGAATAAAAATTCTTCCTCATAGCCCTCTGGATCGCCAGCAGATTCGTCGTCCTCAAGGGCTTCTCGGTATTCCGCCGAAGTGAGTAGTTCTCCCGCAACTTCATCATCATTCTCGTCGGCGAAATACTCAGGTTCGATGCCCTCGTTGTCCCACATTTGTTCCGTTTCGAAGTCCTCAAGACCTTGAAGATCGAGAATACCCTCTTCAAGCGGCTCTTCTTCTGGAAATTCGTTGGCTGGCTGCATCGGTCCTGCATGCTCCCATTCATCTTCGTCTTCAGCCAAATAATCATTTAGAAAACTTGCTTCATCATCATCAGGTACATGATCCTCGGCTAGTAAATTCAGTTCGTCTACGACGAACGGTGAGGCTTCATAAGCTGTTGTTTTCATTGTGATATCTCTCGACTGGATACTTTCATCAAGGCAAACGGGCCTCGAGCGCTGTAACTTCGCTGATCACTGCTGGGCGAATCCAGACTGCGTAATTCGTCTCACCACGACTGCCACCAGGGAATGTAAATTGTCGGTCGCCACCGGCATGAATACCCACAACCCATCGTTTCGGACATTTGTTTTTGCTGTCATACCAGTAATACCAAACCGGCGATCCGCTCTGGCCTCCCTTTGCGTCACACGAATGCAGGATAAAGCCTGGCGGGTAATTTGGTCTCTCAAGCGCACCTATCGAACGCCACATAGTTGACGCCCAGTCGCCAGGTGTATTTTGGGCACAAGCATCAATGGCTTTCTTGTTGGCCAAATGCATTCGCCCGCACTTGTCCAGCGGGTATCCAGCAGTAAACAGCTTCCATTTCTTCTTCCGCAACCAGTCCAACCGAAGAGCTTTCACGAAGGTGTCTGAGCTTCCCCACGAGCCCAGAGCCTTGTTTCCTAATGCTGGAAATCTCTTTTCCCCAATAGCCGTGTTCAGCCTGATTACTGCGAAATCCCAGGGGCTTGGAGGTATATCTACTTGTCTGGGATTTTGCGGAGGCCTCCATTGAGAGGCGGTGAGCCAACGTCTTGCCACAACGGATCCAAATGGCTCGTCTCTTTCGTTAAGCCCCGGTGTAACGATGATGCGATCGAAACTTCTCCAGCGGCTACCGCTGCTAAACCAGAGATTGTGCGCGGCCGTAAGTACGGATGAAGGCCCTATGAGAAACCCAGTGGCTTTTCTTGCCAACTTCCATCGAGGCCGGCCTGGACCATATTGTGCATTTTTAACCATACACTGCATGGAACAGATCCATCTGTATGGAACCATTGACGTCTTCGTGAAAAGCGATCGATCGTCATGTCCGCCAAGTATCAGTTCTTCAATCGGCACTTCACCCGTTTGTGGGGTCGTTTCATCTGCTATCACAGAGTGATCGAAGACTGTCTCCTCGGCAAAGGGGGATTCGTACACGGCTTCCGTCCGAGTATGATCTACGCCGCGGTCTGTCTGACTACCGGCCGAGGCATCTTCTTCAGGACCTTTCCAGTCGCTCGCGACCAGTGGTTGATGATGTTGTCAATCGGTGCGAAGCCGAGGAAATCAGCGCGATTGCTGAGTGTTCCATCTTCGATAAGCTGGAGTAGAGTCGACATCGGATAAGCCAGTTCGATGTAATCATCCGACTTGCCATGCGAAGGCAGTCCAACTCTTTCGGCAATTTTCTTGAGCCGCTCGGACTCGCTGGCAGCCGTCGCGCGCAGATCCGTTACCACGTCACTGTTGGAAGTGACAGCCAAGCGCAACCAGTCCATCGTATGGACGGCGGCAAACTCCTCTCTTGTCAGCGTGCCCTCAAGTCGTCGGTTGGTGAGCATTACCCTCAGGCGTCTAGCCAGGTGCTCAATCTCTGCCTCGTCGGTCGGGTCTCCGGTCGTCGTGCCATCGTTTACGATAGCGATCCAAACCTGTCGAAGTAGCTCCTCAAGTGTTGCGACGAAGTCCTTGTTAGACGCCTTCGGCTTCGTGTATGGATACGGCTTGTTGGCGTCCGTACCGTGGTTCAAATCCATTCCGAACATCCTGTAATAAGCGTTGCGCCTGATTGCGCGACCGTCATCCCGTCTATCGCTAGTTATCTGTAACGTAGAATGATCATGTGCGCTTTGTTGCCGGTAAAAACAAGCCTCTGTTGTAGTTAGCCATGCGCGTGTCGCTGTGCCTGCAACTCCGAGTGTCTCTCCGTCGTTGAATGCTTGTAGGACTCTCCCGAAAAGCTCGTACATGCGGGTGTTCTCGAGGAGGTAAGCATAAATCAGGTGAAAGTACGTGAATCCGGTCGTGGCTTGCGCCTGCACATTCGCGGACACCATCGCAAATGCGACCCTATTATGAGCACCTGCAGGGAGTGCTCTCGGCTGTGCATTATGACGTTGCCACATGTAGTCCATGTATCGACAGATTTGCTCGTGATTCGCTCGCATCACCTGCTGTGTTATGGCCTGCCTTACATTTGGCGGGATAGCGCCACTGGGAACGTTCACACGAGTGGGCAGCCGCGGCCCTAACTCTCTTATAAACTGGTCATTTGAAAACATTTCAGTATCTCCGAAAGTCCTTGGCGATCTAGTTCGTTGTCATGCCGTCGGGGTCGATCTTTCCCGATGCTGCCATTTGGTCGAGCTTCTCGAATTCGTCGACATCTGATGAGCTGTCTGTCAAGCCAATTGGCGTAACCGTGCTGCCCTGAATGAGCTTTTCGATACGTTTCTTTTTTTCTGGATTGATCGGTTCAAACGCAGGTCGTTGTCGATGTCGCGGCACCTGAGAGCTTGATCCGCTCATTTGACTAACCTTGTACTTTAAGTCTGCGATGTCTGAAGTGTTGACGTCGATTTGCCCGCCCAAGACCTCGAGCATCGCGTCGTAGTGGTCGCACAAAAGCATTGTTAGCGCGCCTTGCGCAATCTCCGCGTCAGTTCTCTGCTCACTAATTTGCCTGCGAATGTCATCGCTAGAACCTTCCAAGATGGATTTCATTTCAGTCACGGCTATTTCCTCAATTCGTCCTAACGGTATGCTTAAGCTGCCAACTGTTGCTCACCCAGCACCTGCAAGGCTCTGTGTTGCTTTAGATAGTATTCCCGGCCTTTATCGGGATTTGTAGCGATCCTGAGCCCGGAAAGGGCGAGTAACCGGATCGGATCGCTCTTCACAATGTACGGAAGCTCAAACGCCCTCGGCCCGGCCTCGTGCTCAAACCTGGTCAAGGCCGCCGGTGAGACGTGCCTCGGATCGATCAGCTGCGTTAGGGCCTTCCCTCCAAGCGCCTTGTACTCTTGTTTCAATACGATATCCGCGATGTTTGGCAGGAGCGGTATGGAGTAGTGGATTACCTTCCCTACCATGCGGCCGGCTCCGTTGAGTGGGTATTTCTCTCGCCAGGATTGCTCCAGCATTAGCCAAGGTTGTTTGTCAGGCGCGTAAAAGCCGCTCCTCTTATCTTTGCCCATAGTCTGCTTACAAAACGCGCTGACCATAAGAACCCGCACCATCCCGATCGGATGTGGATCGCCGGGAATAAACCGGAAGACCCGAGATCGCCCGCCATCGACGACATTCCTCAGCGCTGCCAGGCTGGCATGTCCAGCAAACACAAAAGCGATCGCGTCAGCTGCAATTTCGCTCGACCACGACGACCAAATTTTCCCAAGCGCTCTTGGCAGTCCGCTACGGAGCGCAGTTCTTAACTCGTCGTTCCATGCTGTCTGAAAACCACACTGGTGACCTATCTCATGGAGAATGGAGGTCGCCGTGAGAACGTTGTGTCGTACGACCTTCACGCTTGCCGCCGGGTTTATGCTTCGTCGGTCCCATAATCGCAGTCCCGCTTTAAGTATCGAAGCGCCCAACCCTTTGTCGATATAGGTGATGACAGGCGGTGGCGAATGGCCCAGTGGTTCCAATACCTGCTTCATGCCATCCGTCGCGATTCGATCTAATCCTCTAAGAAGCCTTCCCGTTCCTTCGGAGGACCGCGAGTTAATCGCGTCCGCGAAGAAATCCAGCATCGTCTCGGTTCGCAGGTAGTCTCTGCGGACATTATGTATGCCCCTCGTCACCTCGGCTAATGGCTTTTTGTCTATAGTCCGCCGGACATTGGCCGCTTCCTGCTTTAGCTCTCGAATAGATTTGCTTATCGAGCTTCTGAGCACCGCGCCGGTTTCACGCTCCAGCCGACTCCAACCCTCCGGGGACGCAATTTCATCGAGCTCCGACAGCCTGTCGATCGCGAGCTCCCAGTGAAGGAGCTGGCCCGATAACTGTTGCCGATGTAGCTGAATCGATTCCACAAGGGTGTACCCTATTGCTTGTGAAAACCAGGTTTGATCTCGATCTTCATTTCTCCGGACACCCCGGTGGATCTGAGCGCTGCCAGCGCCTTCACGCGTCTCAGTGTGTTCCTGCTGAGCACGTCAAAGACTTCGCCAATGCTCGATAGTGTGAAGATCACGGTCACACCATCCGATTTGTCGTCCGCCGCCTTAACGAAGCTGGCGCCGAAGGCCTTGCCTGTTTTCTTGAGCTCCTCGAGGAGCTTCTTGACAACAAATTGCGTGACCTTCTGCGACACGACCCTTCCAACGAAACGCAGAACCGGAGCGAGTCCCGCGATCATCTCTTCCTCTGCAGGCGCTTCTCGGCGGATCTTCAGGTGCTTGCCCGGTGTCTTGGACAGGATTGAACGCAACGCTGCCGAAATCGTGCTACTGATAGTTCTCACGATCGCGACTCTCGATTGACCTTTTCGTATTCCTTGGGCGATCTCTGAAGACTTGGCTTCACTCAGGAAGTCATAAATGCGGATCTCTTTGGCGCGGAAGTCTAACGTGATGTTGACCTCACTGGCTTTGGCCGGCGTCGGTTGTTGAGGTTTCCGCGAACCCACCTTCTCAGGACTTGCGGTGGGCGCCCTCACGATCCGCGCTCCGGGCACTTCAAGATAATAGAAACGTTGTCCAACAGCCGTTCTCGTTCGTTTCTCGAGAAAACGTCCGTGCACGTTTCGGCCAAGCCCCACGTTGCTCGGGATCAGCACCGCGGCGGCGTGGCGGGTGAGGGGGTGAATCTTCATCCAAGCTGCACGTCTTCTGGAACCTAGCCCATCGACTCTCTTTTCCAGATGGCTGATATCGCTTAGCGACGTTCCGCGCAGTCCTTGGTAGAGGTGTAGCTTTGCCTTAACCGGACTTCGATCGATCGGTAGACCCAGCTGATCTTTGAGAAAACCGTACAAGTTCTTACCGCCGAATGTCCTGATGCTCTTCGCCATCGGTGCGGAAATCGATACGTTGAAGACTTCCGTGAATTTCTTGTAACGCTTCTTGCGGCGGCCGCGGGGAAACGTCATCCACATGCCGCGAGACGCCGACGTCTGACGTAGCCGGCGGCGGAGCAACCTAGGAGGGAAATTCCTCGCGACTGCGTGATCGAAGGCATCTTGCACATAGACTTCCATCAGCTCGTCGTCTTCGAAAGCCTCTTCAGGTGTGCTGGTCACGAACTCATCGATAGTATCGACAAGAGAGTCGGCAATGACTTCCCCCGCCGCGTATTCTGCATCCTCAGGGGCTTCCAGGCTTATCATGCTCAATCCGGCATCGACCAGTGCCCTTGCTAGCGGCACGGCAGCTCTTCGGCCGACGAAGCGACGAATTAACTTCGCAACCAGTTTCGCAAGGAAGTTTACGACTCGCTTTCGACCGATAATTTTGATCCCGAGCTTGAGGCCCATCAGAATTGCCGGAATAAAGTGCTCGACTGCTGCAACCGCCTCTTCTTCGGTCTCTGCCTTGGAAATCTCCTGTATAAATCGCTCGCGAGCTTCTGCAAGCTGGTCCTCCGCTTGCTCACCCTCAAAGTATTCTTCGTTTACGTACTGCACAACGGCGGGCTCTCTATCGAAACTCTCCCCGTCGATAAGGTAGCCCGCAATAAGCGCATCAAACTCTGCCGCAATCATCGCTGGAGAAGGCGCTGCAGATTCGACGTCAGCAGCCTCAAGGTCGCTCTGCTCTACCGGCCCTTCAAGTGACATCACCTCATCGTCTAGTTCCGATTCATCAATTTCGCCCAAAGCTCCCTTGAAGAATCGCCGCGCCAGACGTTTCGCGAGCGGCCGGAATCGTGCTGGAACTTTGTTCAGCGCGAACTTGAGAACGCGCTTCAACAACGGCCGAACCAGCTTCTTCAGTTTTCCGAGAATAATGTGGATTGGTGACAGTTTTTTCAGGACCTTCAGTCCCTTTTTCGCTACCTTCTTGACCTTCTTCCAGATCTTCTTGAAGAAGGCCTCAAACTCGGGTTCTTCGAAATCTGTCTCATACTCAAAATTTTCGAGGTAGCTCTCGAGTTGCGCTTCTGTCAGCAGCTCGTTGTCGATCCCGACAAGGCCGTCGATCAGCTGATCAATGGCGCCGGTTATTTGCTGATCAAGTGGCGCCAAGCTTTGCCACATTTCCTGCTCAACAGCTTCGGAGTTAAGGCTAAGCTCGCCCTGATATCGTTCTTCATGGCGTCCCCGTATTTCGTTAATCAGATCAGCAATGGCATCCTCAAATTCTTCATCGTAGAGCTCCTCCATGATCTCCCGATGCAACACCGATTCGGCGCTTTCTAAAGCCTGGCCTTCGAGCTGGTATTCGGTAACGAAGGGTGTCTCTACAGTGTCTTGATATCCGCCTGCCTCCTGCTTGTAGCCGACTACAGTCGCGTCTACCGTGCTCTCCATATCGTATTCCGGCTCCGGCAAGAACGGAGATTCCGGCCGGTAGGCGGTTTCTTGAACCGGTAGCCGTTCGACCAACGATGGCTCGTCGGCACGATCCTCAAACTGGACTATTTGTTCTGCATGCATGTTGACGCCCCGATAGTGTCTCCAACGGAAGTGGTGCTCATCGGCATTTTCTAGTCACAGATGACCATGCATCAATCGCGCCACGGTTTACATTGGGCGTATGACTTAGCTAAATAGGCTAAGTAGTAGGGAAAGGCTTAGTGTCTATGTCCTAGACGGGGGATTAGTTATTTCGGTGAGGCCGCGGGCCGCTCGCTCGCTGACCAGGCTCCACGCCTTCCCGGAAAATGGCTGCAGCCTCACTTCGTCGATGCACGTTGTATTTACCGAGCACGGCCTGAACGTGAGCTTTGACAGTGGAGGGACTGCAATTGAGCTCACGCGCAATACTCTTTGTGCTTAGTCCTCGGTCAACCAGGCTGAGCACTTGTCGTTCTCGAGGTGTAAGACCCGCACGTCTTGCAGAATCTTCGATTTTCTTGGATACGGCCCACGACCCAGTCGCTTCGCTTGCGGTCTGCTTCGGATGATTGGTTCCGGGCCTTCCAAGGTACGAATTGAGCAAACCGCCTATTGTGCCGTCAGAAATTTTTCCATCGGTAGCATCAATTATTGTCTCGGCCCATTGTTCGCTCGTCGCGTCCAGCTGAATGTAGCTCGCAGCCCCTGCCTTTGCACATGGAATTATCGTTTCTTCATCAACTTTAATGCCCGAGATGACAATCGCGGTCTCCCCATGAACTGCCTGTGTCGCGTGAATGGCCTCTATCGTATTTGAGAAGGAATAATCGATTACGACGACGTCTGGCTTGTTTTCAACTATTGACGGAATCGCGGATTTTAGTTGGCCATGGTGCGAGCAAACGTCGATCTTCTCGTGCGTGCTCAGCAAGCTGGCTATCCCTTCTCTGGCGAGCCGGGATTGATTTACGATTATTATTCTTATTGTCGTCAAATCGCTGCGCTTATTTGCCGGCCGGTCGAGGAGATTTAAGTTGGGCCCACCAGTGAAACCTGGTCTGTACCGCCCAATAATGCCGGCCTACTTAAGTACGGAATATAGTACATGGCGCCCATATGTCGAGGACCCATAGCGCCTCTCGCCGCCATTGGAACCTTAACTTATTGATTTATTGGCCATAGCTATTTCGTACGAGACGTTCCGAGTCGAATCCGCCCGCATGTGAAAGGGTGCTTGTCCGGCCAATTGTGATTTAGTCGCACTACCGTCGCGCTCAACGCTGCAACTGCGCGAGTTGACTGCTTCCATCCCGCATCGACGAATCGCGCAACGCGATTGGGAATTTGGGCGTGAGCACCGTTTGAGCAAAGGCATCGACGCATTGTTCGTTGGTCGTCCAGGAACTGGCAAGACCATGGCTTCGCAGATTCTGGCTAATGAACTCGGTCTGGACCTCTACCGCATCGACTTGGCCGCTGTCGTCAATAAGCACATCGGCGCGACGGAGAAGAACCTGACTCATATCTTCAGACAGACTCAGGCCGGCAAGGCTGTTTTGCTCTTCGATGAAATTAGCACTCTGTTTGGGAAACGCTCAGATGTCGACGACATTCATGATCGATTTTCTAACGTTGAGATCGCGTACGTGTTGCAGCGGCCGGAAGAGCTTGACGGGATCATCGTCATGGCGACGGATTCTAAGCGCAACGTAGACGCAGCATTCACGCGCCACATGCAGTGTATCGTGGACTTCCCAGTTCCCGGCGCGCGACGCCGTACACGAATCTGGGAACAAGTGTTCCCCATTACGGACAACCAGACAGGTCGCGGACATGCTCAGGCTACTCGACGGTCACCGACTTAGCGAGATTTCTCGGCTGATCGATGTCGGTGCCTCTGAGTACCGCAACGTGGTAGGCGAGTAGCT
>Ga0224497_10002378_pt1 | contig 11233 bp, 10 predicted proteins | sample SF_Jul11_sed_USG_4_FD_167970 | JGI IMG/M metagenome (GOLD analysis project Ga0224497, IMG submission 167970) | Sediment microbial communities from San Francisco Bay, California, United States - SF_Jul11_sed_USGS_13 | ecosystem: Environmental > Aquatic > Marine > Sediment | place: USA...
ATGCGTTATGCGTATACAAACCACAGATCCAATCAATGGCAAGGACGTCACCGTCACCGAGCGTACACCGTTTGTCATAGAAGGTAGCGGTGAAGATGCGCTCAAGATCTATTTCGATTCAGATGAAAACCGGCAGATCTACCTGGACGTCGAACTCGAAGCCCTGGGTGGTCACAGCGTCGAAGTCTTTAACCGGACCACGGCCATGGGCAGGGAAATGTAGTGGCCGTGGTCACCGGTCGACACAGGAAGCAACAGCCATGCGGGTAACCACGCGCGATCCCATGACAGGCAACGACGTGGCTGATCGGGAGACGGCGCCCTTTGTGATCGAAGGCAGCGGTGACAATGCACTCAAGATCCACTTTGAGTCCGAGCAAAGCCGGCAGGCCTACCTCGAGATCCAGCCGCGCCGGCCCTGGCCCTGTTCGCTGAACCTGTACAGAGGCTTCGAGGATGACGAAACCATTCTCTGGGATTAACGGCGGCTCTGCAGGGCGAAACCGGGTGGGGTGATAAATCCGCCGGAGTGGCCTTGATTTCGGCGGCCCTGACTATGACCGCATCGTTGTACTTTTAGCATTGACCAGGCGCTTCATCGTCGCCTGCCGGTTGCCGCAAGCCGTCTGCATAGCGTCCGGTATCCTCACCAATGTCATGCCGTCGTCGATGGCGCTGCCTTCTCTCCAGTCGCCCCGCTAACGGCCTTATGCATGGCTCCATGGCCCGCCTCCAGACGGGCATCTCGGCTCGCCAATGCACCCTGTGCCGGGTAAGGCGCATGTTCACCCGGACCCCTGCTGTCCTGCCGGGGCGGAAGCGGCCCCTGTTCAAACATAAGGAAATTCTGATTAATCCGTCATTGCGAGAAACGAAGTGACGAAGCAATCTCCAAACGATTGATTCTAAATCCTGAGATTGCCGCGCTGGCCGTTCCCGGCTTCCTGCCTCCCACGGCACTTGTACATCCCTGTACATCGCGCTCGCAATGAGGTGATGCCTCAATTAATCAGAGCTTCCATAAGTTTAAGACGTACATTTGGAGCGTAATCATAGACGGATCCGATAATGGTATTTATATTCATGCCATGAACCTGCGTGACCTGAAATACATTATCGCGGTGGCCGAGACCCGCCATTTCGGCAAGGCGGCGGAGCGCTGCTTTGTCAGTCAGCCGACCCTGAGCGGACAGATCAGAAAGCTTGAAGACGAGCTGGGGGTCGCCATCTTTGAACGTACCAACCGTTCGGTGGAAATAACCCCGGTGGGTGAGGAAATCGTCACCCATGCACGGCAGATGATGGAGCAGGCCGACGCCATAGTGCAGCTGGCACAGGCCCGTCATGATCCCCTGGCCGGGCCTCTGCGCATCGGTGCGATCCCGACCCTGAGCCCCTATCTGATGCCGCTCATCCTGGAGCCCCTGAAGAAGCAGCTGCCGCAGATCAAGCTGGTCCTGTCCGAAGAGCTGACCGATACCCTGCTCGAGCGGCTGCGCAATCATGAGATCGATGCAGCCCTGCTGGCAACGCCGGAAAATGATGCCGATCTGGAGGTCATGCCGCTGTTTGATGAGCCCTTCTGGGTTGCCTATCCGCGTAAACATGATTTCTACGCCAAAGACAGGATCGGGCTGCGTGACCTGCGTAATCAGAACCTGCTGCTGCTGGCCGAGGGGCACTGTCTCGCCGACCAAGCCATGGACGTCTGCCGTATCAAGGAACGCCAGACCCGGGGCGAGATGGCCGATCTGCGTGCCGCCAGTCTGGAAACCCTCATTCAGCTGGTCGGGGCCGGCTACGGGATCACCCTGGTACCGGCCCTGGCCCTGCGCGCTTCCTGGATGACCGGCAGCGGGGTCGTGGCGCAGGCCCTGGCAATGGGGGATGCCTCGCGCCGGGTGTCGCTGGTGTTTCGGCGCAGCTTCCCCCGGCGTGCCGCGCTGGAGGCCCTCGCCGGGATCATTGTCGCCAGGCTGCCCAATACGGTGTACCCGGTAACCGGAAAGAGACGACGCAAACGCGGCAGCACCAACACCCCATGAATCGACAGTCTGCCGTCGAGAGTGCCTACGGGCTGATCAGCGGTGACGAGGATGCGCGCGTCTGCAAGGATATCCCCGAGGAGGCCTGCAGGGATCAACCGCTCAACTTCGTGGCCTATTTGCTGGCCAATCTCGTCAACAAGATCGCCGATGAACTCTCCAGCGCCAAACTGGTCCTGCCCTGGTTGCTCGCCTCGATTGGCGCGCCGGCCGTTTTCACCGGTTTCCTGGTGCCGATCCGCGAGGCCGGTGTCTTGCTCCCGCAACTGGTGGTGGCCGCCGTTATCCGCCGTATGCCCATTCGCAAGACCGTCTGGCTGTGGGGTGCGGCCTTGTCTGCAATCAGTCTCGGGCTCATGGCGGGCGTGGTTATCGGCCTCTCGGGCAATGCCGCTGGCTGGGCCATCATTTCATTGCTCATCGTCTTCAGCCTGGCACGGGGTCTCTGCTCGGTGTCGGCCAAGGACGTGCTCGGCAAGACCGTGTCCAAGGGGCGGCGCGGTGTTCTGATGGGATACAGCGCCGGGTTGGCCGGGGTGGTGACCACGGGCTTTGGTTTTTACATCCAGTGGTTTTCCGCAGAGACGGCAACCACCACGTTACTGGTCGGCCTGTTGCTGGTTTCCGCGGGCTTGTGGATCCTGGCCCTGTTTGCCTTTGCCGGCATTCGCGAACAACCAGGGGCCACCGAGGGTGGCGGCAATGCCCTGACCACGGCCCTGGGGAGTCTCCGGCTGGTTGCGACCGACGTGCAACTGCGTCGCTACATCTTGACCCGCATCCTGCTGCTGAGCGTGGCGCTGGCGCCGCCCTTTTATGTGTTACTGGCCCAGAAACACACCTCGGGCGGACTGGAAGGGCTCGGCATGCTGATCATCGCCAGTGGTGTCGCCAGCGGCATCAGTGCACCGTTGTGGGGGACGCTGGGCGACCGCTCCAGCCGCCTGGTGATGGTGCTGGCCTCCCTGGCGGCGGGAATGCTGGGCATTGCGGCCTTTTTCATGGTGGAGACCGGGAGTTGGCTGGTCACGCAGCCGCTCTACCACGGCTGCCTGTTTCTCGGTTTGACCGTGTTCCATAGTGGCGTGCGCCTGGGCCGAAAGATCTACCTGGTTGACATGGCCAGTGTCGAAACCCGTGCCACCTATGTAGCCGTCAGCAATACCCTGATCGGTATTGCCATGCTGTTCGGCGGGGCCATTGGTATCGTTGCCGACCTGCTGGATATCCATCATCTCATCCTTTTGCTGGGGCTGGTCGGGCTGGTCGCCGCCACCTTCGCCTGGCGCCTGCCCGAAGTCAGTCACTGACCGCAGCCGTATCCTGGCCCCGGACGGGTTGGCCGCGCAATCTGTGCCGCAAATAGTAATAGACAAAACCTATCACTAAATTAGAAACAAACTATTTTATCTATCAACTGCCGGACCTGATAATGATTCCCGACACAGCAATACGACTTGCTGTTGAGGAGGGCAGGGTGATGACCAAGACAATGAGTTTTGCGGCAGTGCACTTCACGGTGGCGTTTACCGTGGCCTACCTGATGAGCGGCAGTCTGCTCGTTGGCGGTGCCATTGCCCTGGTCGAGCCAGTCGTCAATACCATCGCCTATCACCTGCACGAGAAAGTCTGGAAGCGGGTGCAGAGGGCGGGAGACGGCGTGCCACGCCGCTATGCACAGCAAGTCTGATTCCAATTTCAGAAAAGCCAAAGGAGATAAATCATGTTGAAAAATCGCGAGGGACACGCCGTCCCGCAAGTCACTTTTCGTACCCGCCGCGACCACGAGTGGGTCGATATGACAACCGACGAGGTGTTCAAAGGCAAAACCGTGGTGGTGTTTTCGCTGCCCGGCGCTTTCACACCCACCTGTTCGTCCACTCACGTGCCGCGCTACAACCAGTTGGCGCCTGCCTTCAGGAAGCACGGGGTCGACGAGGTGATCTGTGTCGCCGTCAATGACGCCTTTGTCATGAACGAGTGGCGCAGGGAACAGAAAGCCCTGAACCTCACCTTCCTGCCTGACGGAAACGGTGACTTCAGCCGTGGCATGGGCATGCTGGTTGCGAAGAACGACCTGGGTTTCGGCGATCGCTCCTGGCGCTATTCCATGCTGGTGAAAGACGGTGTCGTCGAAAAGATGTTCATCGAGCCGGACATTCCGGGCGATCCCTTCGAGGTGTCTGACGCAGACACCATGCTTGCCTGGATTGCGCCCGAGGCGTCCAGGCCGCTGGATGTCACCGTCTTCAGCCGTGAGGGTTGCCCCTACTGCGCACGCGCCAAGGGTTTGCTGCATGACGCCGGAATCAGCTTTGAGGAACTGGTCCTGAATCGTGACTACACCGAGGCCACGCTGCGCGCCGTGTCGGGACAATCCAGCGTGCCCCAGGTCTACATCAACGGCGAACACGTCGGTGGTTCTGATGAGCTGGAACGTCACATGCATGGGACGAAGGCCGCCTAGGCCGGCCCGCTGAGCAGACAGTATCGATAGCTGGCGGCCTTCCGGGCTGCCGTCGAGAACACGATCTGGCGGGAGGACCGCGTCCACCCGCCAGATCGATACAAGGAGTCGGTCAATGAACAAGCAAGATTTTGATCTCATCGTCATCGGCGGGGGCAGTGGTGGCCTCGCTGTTGCCGAAAAGGCTGTCCAGTACGGCAGGAAGGTCGCCATTATCGAGGCGCAGCGCATGGGTGGTACCTGTGTGAACAACGGCTGTGTGCCCAAAAAGGTGATGTGGTATGCCGCCGGCCTGGCCCATGCAGTCGATGATGCCGGTGATTACGGTATTTCCGCCCGGCGCGGCGCCACCGACTGGCAAAAGCTGAAGGCGGGACGGCAGCAGTATGTCGGCGATATCAATACCTACTGGGAAGACCACGCTGCCGGCAAGGGCATCGAGCGCATTCACGGCCATGCAAAATTCGTCGATGCCAGGACGCTGGAAGTCGCCGGAAACCACTACACGGCGGACCATATCGTGATCGCCACCGGGGGTCAGTCCATCGTGCCGCCGGTGCGCGGTGCCGAACTGGGTATTACCTCGGACGGTTTTTTCGAGTTGACCGCGCAGCCACAGCGTGTGGCCGTGGTTGGCGGCAGCTACATCGCAGTGGAACTCGGGGGTGTGCTAAACGCGCTCGGTTCCAGCGTGACCATCGTCGCCATGGAGGATCGCATCCTGGAACGATTCGATGCCATGGTGGGTAGTGTGCTGGAGCGCGAAATGCAGCGCCAGGGTATGCGTGTGCAGACCGGATTTCAGGTGGCTTCCCTGGCGCAGGGCGATGATGGCATTACGGTTTCTTCCAGTGATGGCAGGACCCTTGCCGGCTTCGATACCGTCGTCTGGGCGGTCGGTCGCCGACCCAATACCCGAAACCTGGGTCTTGCTGCGGCCGGTGTCGAAGTGATGCCCAATGGCGAGATACCGGTCGATGAGTACCAGAACACCGCAGTGCAGGGCATTTACGCCATCGGTGACGTCACGGGAAAGGTGCCATTGACGCCAGTGGCCATTGCCGCCGGCCGCAGCCTGGCCGAGCGCCTTTTCAACAACAGGCCTGACAGCAAGGTGGATTACACGAACATACCCAGTGTGGTGTTCTCGCATCCGCCGATCGGCACCGTGGGCATGACCGAGGCCGAGGCCCGTGCGCGCTTTGGCCGCGCGGTGACGGTCTATTCCAGCGAATTCACACCCATGCGGCATGCCTTGTCGACACACGCCCCGACCACTGCCATGAAACTGGTCTGCACCGGCGAGGAGCAACGGGTGGTGGGGATCCACATCATCGGTGATAACGCCGATGAAATGCTGCAGGGCTTCGCCGTGGCCGTGAAGCTGGGTGCCACCAAAGCCGATTTCGATGCCACCCTTGCCATCCATCCGACCAGTGCGGAGGAACTGGTCACCATGAAAGCCCCGGATGTGAGTGAGGCTGACCCGGGTAGCGGGGCGGCGGACATCGAATGGCGGCAGGCCGGCTAGCTAATATGGCGCAGTCACATCCTCCCATGGCCGCAGGCGAGATCAGGATACGCCCGGCAGAGTCGGCTGATCTCGATGCCATCAACCGGGTAATCGAGTTGGCGCTGATGACCTGGACATTGCCGGAACGGGTCAAGCGCCTGTCGCTGCCGGTTTACCGTTATACCTGCCAGGACCTCAGGCACCTGGATATGGTGGTGGCCGAGGATCGCCGGCGACATGTGCTTGGCCTCGCGGCCTGGGAAGAGGCCGGGCCAAGAGACACGCCTGCAGGATGTCGTGCCCTGTTGTTGCATGGAATCTATGTCGATCCCGCTTATCATCGTCAAGGTATCGGGCGCCGGCTTTTCGCTGCCGCTGAAGCCGCTGTTGCCCGGCAAGGCTGCGACGGACTGCTGGTCAGGGCGCAGCGGGATGCGACTGCCTTTTTTGTGGCGCAGGGCATGTGCCGATTGAGTGTCGATGAACAAGCACGACAGTACGCCAATCGTCTGTGGAAGGATCTGCATGTTGTTTCCAGCGCGGATTGCCAATCATCCGTTCACAACGAATGCATCGCCAATAATTCCTCGTCTTGATGATCTTCACCTGCTGCCACGTTGCGGCCGTGCGGATGATTCTCAGGCGTCACTGTTGAGGGCGACGCCTGGTCGTGTCTCGGTCGCGCTGGCGGCCCCTGGAGTGATTACCGGTGCCGCATGGCTGTACAGGTATTTTTCAAGGATGGAGCGCACGTCGATATTCGCACGCAGGCGTGCGGCCAGCAGGTACAGTCCACCGAGTTTGCGGTGCAGGAAGACGGCATCGGCCGGTGGCGTGTGCCAGTAACCCTGCGCAAAGCCAAGTGCCATGCCGGCATCCCGTATGCGCACGGCCAGGTCGCTGGTGCCGAAATCAAAGTGGCCGCGTGTCCTGGCCGGCTCCGTGGCCAGCCTGAACAGTTCCATCACGACCGTGCGTTGGTTTGAATGGATATCTTTCCTGAAGTAGCCAATTGCCTCTGCGCACTCAGACATGGCCAGTCGGTCTTCGCGTAATGCGGCGTCGAGCAGCCCGCGGTAGGCCTCGATGACCGTGCCTGAGTAACGCCGGGTGGCGCCGAAGTCGAGTAGTCCCAGCTGCCGTGTCCTGGCGTTGTAGACATAGTTTGCAAAATTGGGATCGGTCTGAATCATCCCGAACTCGAACAGCTCGCGAAACAGCAATTCGATCAGCAGGCCAGCGACGCGGTCCCGCGTCGCCTGGGTCGCCGTGGCCAGGGATTCGACGGGTTCGCCCTCCAGGTGGTCCATGGCCAGGATATTTTCCCGGGACAGGTCCTCATAAACGCCGGGTACCAGGAGCTCCGGCGTATCCTTCAGTGCCATGGCGAAGTATTTCAGGTGACCCGCCTCCAGCCGGTAGTTGGCTTCCTCGTGCAGCTGGCGCTTGGCTTCCTGCAGCAGGGGTTTCAGATTGAGGCCTTCGGGTAGCAGGCGCGAGATGCTCAGCAGCGTTGCGACGTTGTCCACATCGCTGTCGATACTCTGACCAATGCCGGGATACTGAATCTTCAGCGCCAGTTTGCGCCCGCTCTGCAATTGCGCCGCATGTACCTGTCCGATGGATGCCGCCGCCATGGGCGTAAAGGAGAAGCGCCTGAAGTGATGTTCCCACCCCTCGCCGAACGACTGCTGCATCGCGGCGACCACCTCGCTCATGGGCATGGGCCTGGCGTCGGCGCGTAGCCTGGCGAGAATGGCCGCCAGTTCAGCCGGCAGGAGGTCGCCGGCATCCATGGAGAGCAGCTGCCCCACTTTCATGGCCGCGCCACGCAGTTGTGCCAGTTTCTCTGCAACATGACGGGCATTGGCCGGCGTCAACACCAGGTCCGCCGGGCGCGGGAGATTGCCCTGAGCCACCTGGCGCATCCCCTCCGCCAGCATGCCGCCGGCGACCCTGCCGGCGAGCCCGCCGAGATGCGCCAGTCGCTCCAGGCGGCTGCGAGGTACCGGGGATGCGGGGTTCTTCGCTCTGCTCATGACCAATCTCCTGGTTAACAGGGCAGATTACCTGCCCGTTCTGGTTCCCCTGACGAGCGCGCCACCAGCGGCAGGCCCATTCGGTGAGAATTTCTACAAAATATTGTACATTTTTGTATAATTAATGTACAGTATTCGTCCAAGTACTGTTGAACGGTGCTAGGCTTTCTTACCACACGCAATAAAGGAGAGAATCATGACTGGTTCAATCAAGACTGGATGGAGTACGGGCATAGTGGTTTCACTGACAGCAGCGGCACTGGCCGTGCCTGCGATTGCCCTGGGCGGGCCGGGTTGCATGCAAAATCAACGCATGACACAGGGTTACCACCCGTACGGTTTTATGGCGCCGCAAGCGGCCTACGGGCCAAGAATGGCCTATCCGTACAGCGCGGCACCGGCCCCGTACGCGGGCATGATGGCTGCGCCCTACGGCCAGCCGCTGCCCGCGCAGCGCAGCGCGCCAGTTGTGGCAGCCGCACAGGCGTCTACAGAATCCGCCAAGGATTTACGTGCTGAACCGAGCCGTGCCGCTGCGGACAAGGGGAGCGATGTCGGTGGGGATAATGTGACGGTACGTATTGACGGCATGCGCTTCGAGCCAGCCGAGATCACAGTCGCGCCGGGGACCACCGTGACCTGGGTGCATGGCAGCCGCATGCCGCACACGATCAACGGCGATGCCGAGGGAATGCGCTCCAGCACCCTATACAACGGACAGACCTTCAGCTACACCTTTGATGAGGCAGGCGATTACCAGTATGTCTGTGGCCTGCATCCCTCCATGAAAGGCAGCGTGGTCGTGAAGGATGGCGGCGCCGCGTCCTGACAGTCAAATGATGCCGGGACCCTGTCTCCCCGAAACGGGCGCGAGGCAGGGTCCCCTCAGGGCAGCGTGTTGAGGATGAAAGCATGACTGGCACTGCTGGACGTCGGCCGGGTCGTCTGGTGCTGATACTGGGTGACCAGCTGGACCCGGGGCACAAGCTGCTTGATGACCTGGATCCAGACCGGGACCGCGTATTCATGGCAGAGGTACGCGAGGAGGCCACGCATGTCCGTAGCCACAAGGCGCGGATCGTGCTGTTTCTGTCCGGCATGCGCCATTTCCGTGACCAGTTGCGCAGCTGCGGGCTGACCGTCAGCTACCAGGCACTGGAGGACCACTCGCACCCTGACCTTGGCGCAGCGCTGGCTGCCGAACTGCGGGCACATCCACCTGACTGGGTGGCCATGCTGCAGGCGGGTGATGCCCGCGTGCAGGCGGCGATCGGGGAGACGGTGAAGGCGGCTGACCTGAAACTCGAGGTCCATCCCGATCCCCACTTTCTCAATGATGACACGTCATTCGACGCCTGGCTGGCAGGACGCAAACAGCCGCGCATGGAACATTTCTACCGCGCCATGCGCAAGCGAACCGGTATCCTGATGCAGGACGGACAGCCACTGGGTGGCAAGTGGAATTTCGATGCGGCGAACCGCAAGTCATTCACCCGGCAGGGGCCTCCGCAGTCGCCACGACCGCCGGCCATCGCTCCGGATGCGACTACCCGCGAGGTCATGCACCTGGTCAGTCGGGAGTATGCCGATCATCCCGGCAAGCTCGACAGCTTCGACTGGCCGGTCACCGGGGATGCGGCGCGTGACCTGCTGGAGGATTTCATCCGGCACCGGCTCGCGCTGTTCGGTACCTACCAGGATGCCATGTGGACCGACGAGCCGTTCCTCTACCACTCGCTGCTCTCCTCCAGTCTCAATCTGAAGTTGCTCGACCCGCGCGAGGTATTGCGTGCGGCTGAGGAGGCGCTGGAGGAGGGTGCCGCGCCGCTGGCCTGTGTGGAGGGATTTGTCCGCCAGATCCTCGGCTGGCGCGAGTATGTGCGCGGTATCTACTGGGCCAGGATGCCGGACTATGCACATCAAAATGGGCTGGCTGCGACCCGGGATTTACCCGACTTTTTCTGGACCGGTGACACAGATATGGCCTGTCTGCGCGCGACCATCGGGCAGACACTGGAATACGGTTACGCCCATCATATCCAGCGCCTGATGATAACCGGCCTGTTTTGCCTGTTGCTGGGTGTGCGGCCGCAGTCGGTGCATGCCTGGTACCTGGCTGTCTACGTGGATGCCGTCGAGTGGGTCGAACTGCCGAACACGCTCGGTATGTCGCAGTACGCAGACGACGGCTACCTGGCCTCCAAGCCCTATGTGGCCTCGGGAAAATACATCGACCGGATGAGCAATTATTGCGCGGGGTGCCGCTACGACCCGGGGCAGGCTGTCGGTGACGCTGCCTGCCCGTACACCACCCTGTACTGGGACTTCCTGGTGCGCCATCGTGAGCGCTTCGCGCATCATCCGCGTACGGCACTGCAGTGGCGCAACCTGGAGCGTCTTGCGCCGCAGCAGATAACGCGCATTCGCTCGCAGGCAGATGACCTGCGTGCCGTACTCTGACAGGCCGCTGGCAGCGGAGAGGGCATGAATATTGCAGTAACAGGGGGATCAGGCGGTATCGGGCAGGCCTTCGTAAGCCAGCTTGCTGCGCGGCCGGGGGTTAAATGTGTGGCGGCGACATACCATCGCAGCAAGCCCGATTTCAGCCATCCCGCGGTGTCATGGGCCGAGCTTGACATAACCGACGAGTCCGCTGTCCAGGCCTGGACGGAGACGCTGGGCGAGATTGACTGGCTGATTAATGCGGCGGGCCTGCTCCATCGGCCAAAGAACGGCCCGGAAAAAACCATCCGCCATCTTGAACCCGATTTTTTTATCGAGAACATGAGGGTCAACGCCCTGTCCAGCCTGCTGCTTGCCAAGCATGCCGGCAACCATTTCAGGCACGGCCGGCCGGGCATCTTTGCCGCCATCTCCGCCCGGGTAGGCAGTATCGAGGACAACTACCTGGGTGGCTGGATCAGCTACCGCACCTCCAAGGCGGCACTCAACATGGGCCTGAAGACCCTGTCCATCGAGTGGGCACGCACCCTGCCAAATGTGTGCGTGGCTGCCCTGCATCCGGGGACCACCGATACGGCCCTGTCGAGCCCCTTCCAGAGAAATGTGCCAGCGGGCCAGCTGTTCAGTCCAGAGCAGAGTGTCAGTTACATGCTGGCGGTACTGGATGGCCTGAAGCCCGCCGATAGCGGTAAATTCCGGGCCTTTG
>Ga0224497_10002382_pt1 | contig 11207 bp, 6 predicted proteins | sample SF_Jul11_sed_USG_4_FD_167970 | JGI IMG/M metagenome (GOLD analysis project Ga0224497, IMG submission 167970) | Sediment microbial communities from San Francisco Bay, California, United States - SF_Jul11_sed_USGS_13 | ecosystem: Environmental > Aquatic > Marine > Sediment | place: USA: California...
CATTGCAGCGCCCGGCGCGCTCGTCTCGTAAACCTCGATTCGCGCCGGTGACCAGTCGGATTTGTCCGCGGCATCGATGACGGCTTCCACGGAATCGACGAAGCTCGCGATCGGCTGCTGGGCATAAAATGCCTGCAGCGCTTCCTGCGCTGCGGCGCGTTGCTGCATCTGCACGGTGACGAACACGCTGAGGCTCGCGACGCCTGCAAGCCATAACCCGCTTTCGGCGATCAGCATCAAACGAGAGCGCACGCTGGGGCGTTCACGGGCGACGTCATGGTTGGGTACCCGTAGCCCAGCGGAGGAAGAGCCGGGATGCGGGCGCGCCGAAAGATCGACGCGTTTCGTCAAGTCTGTATGGGACAAATTTGTAGAACTTGCTAGAGTAGCAGGGTCCATCATTAGCACTCCACTGCTAGTGTTGGTCAGGGTTGCCGGGGCGGGTCGAAACGCCCCGGCAACCCGTTCATTTTAGTCGCCCGCATAGCGCGAGTGCAACTATGCCTATAAACCCGCCGGCTCAGTTGCTCCGGCCGGCCTCGGCCAGCTCATCGTTACTGGCCTCGCTGCGCACGCGCACGGTTCCCGGCGTTCTGAGCGCCTCGTGAATGGCCGCGGCGAACCGCGAATGATCCCAAGCGGAGTTGAAGCGCAGCACGTTCGAAATGAGCGCGACGATATAGCGCGTTTCTGGGTTCGGTCCCGCCGGGGTTTCGACCGTGGCGACGGAGTTCATGAAGTTGCGGCTGTTGCCCATGTACTGGCCGCAGCGAAAGCCTTCCTCGGGCTGGCAGGAGTACAGTGAGCCGCTCTTGAAGAATGTCGCCGATTGGGCGAGCTCGGGCGCATAGACGTAGCGGTAGCGGCGTTTGGTGATGTAGAGATATTTCTTCATCTCCAGGCTCGACCAGGCATCGACCAGTCGGCCCTGCTCGAGACGGAACATGAAACGCGCGAGCTCGCGCGGTGTGGCGAACGAGTTCGGCCCGGGCACGAAATTTTTTGCCGTTCCGGTCCAGAAAGACCCTTGACGGATATTGCTCGTGTCGATGCCGGCCGCGATGAGCGGCTCGGACATGATCGACAGAGATAGCTCCGTGAGGCGTGCCTTGGGCGTTTCGCGAAAGAACGCCTCGGACTCTTGCGCGGACACCGGATAACGCGCGCCGAAGTGTCGAATGAGCATGGCTTCGCGCCAGACGACGGAGCCTGCACCGTTCGCCGATGCCGAGATCGCGTGGTCGAGCCACTCCGACAGAAAAAATTGGTCGTCGGTTCTGAGCCGGCCGAATCGATTCACAGCCGCCACGGGATCGTATCGTGGGACGTCCTGCTGACTGCCGATGACCCAATCGCCACCCGATACGAGCGTCGTTGCGAGCACGCGCTTGCGGTCCTCGATATCCGGAAAGGCCTGCTCGAGCGCGAAGAACAGACCCGTCATCGTCAGTATCTTGCCGACGCTGCCGACGTTCTGCCGGGTATCCGGCCGCAAACCGGCCCAGCGCACGTTTTCCGGATCGCTGATATCGACGACGACGAGTGCGTACGATGGATCTCGTCCCTGGAAGATGCCGGCCAGCATGTCCGCGAGCGCCGGGTCTTGTGAGCGCGTATCGAAATCCGCGACGTCGCGGCCGATCAGGCCGAGCTCGATATCGCTGCCGCCGAGCAGGGCGCCCGACGCCAATTTCGGGCCGGATGAACGTTGCTGCTGCAGCGCGTAGCCTTCTAGGCGCCGAATGCCGGACTCGGACTCGCCATCCAGCGGGTAGGCATGCAGCGCCGGCGCGGTGAGGCAGACAATCGCGAGAAGCGGCGCGAGCCTGCGGCGAAGCGCGCTCACGCTAGAGATAGATAGGCTATTCATCGTCGCCATTAGTCCGACTCCAGTCGCGGTAGTTCCGCGAGCCCAACAGTTGCCGGCACGGCGATGTCCTGTCGTGGTGTGACCGTGCGCACGATGCGATCGGCGAGCTGTGCCGCTCGTTCGACGAGCGGCCGAATTTGAAACAGCGTCAGCTCGCCGTCAACGAAACCGAACTCGATGTCCCACGGCCGCTGCCGTCCCTCATCGTCGTAGACCGGGTTATAACGTTCAAGCACTTCGGCGGCGAGCGCGCGCAGCTGGCGCTTGTCCGCTGCCGTCAGGACCGGGCCATCCGGCGCGGGCCGCCAGAGCATGCCGCCGGCAGGGTTCAAGGCTCGTTGATAGGCAGTCTTCGCTTCCGACACGAGCACCTCGCCGCCATCGACGCGCAAGACGACGGTTTCGACTGCCTCTCCGGCCACGGCGCCGCCAACGCCCCAGCCTGTGGATACGGTCAGGCCGGTGCCGAGGCCCGTGAGATCGGCCGTAACCATGACGCCCGATTTGTCCGACGGTACGCTGCGCATCAGCAATACGGAGGCATACACTTCTTCCGGATTCGTCAGCAAATTCGAGCGCCAGGCGATCGCACGAGGGCTTAGAACCGACGCCCAGACTCGCGGAATCGCCGTGATTTGTCCGTCCAAGCCGACGAGGTTCGGAACCGTCTCCGACAGGCCCGCGCCTGTGAACTGAGGCAGATCCTCGACGTTGGTATCGGACCGCAAGAAAAGACCGTAACCGTCTTGCGAACCGAACTCCTCGTCGATTGCCGCGACGAGATCGGCGCGGTGCTGGGCGGAGATTTCCAGCGCCGCGATGTCCCGCCGAATGGACGCGAGCGCGTCCGATAACGATTCCTCGGAGATCTCGCCCGCACGAAACTGCGCGTACGCCTGTTCCAGCCGCGAGCGCAGGCTGGGGTTGCCGGCCTGCATGTGCTCGGCGAATATTCCGAATGGCACGGCAACGGCCGGCGCGACGCGACCGGGGAACAACCGCGCGAGCTCACCGAGGTTTGCGGCTTTCGGCCCGACGTTGCGCCCCGACAACGAGGCATTGAGATCGGCTAGCCGGATCGGTTGCCGGACGCTGAGGTCGGGCCTCGGGACGGTTAGCTGTCCGCCGACTTCATTGGCCGGGCGTAGCAGGTTACGTAGATCCGGCTCGAGCTCCGCTGCGGGTGTCAGCACGAGTGAGCCGTCGCTGGCAACGGCAGCCAGAACCTGGCGGCTCTCCAGCGGCCGGATGGACGGCAACAAGTCTGGAACGACAGCGATATTCGGGATGCCGAAGTTTCGCGCGAGCAACTGAACGTGAGACAGCGGGCTGCCTTCCCCGAGCGTGAGGATTCCGGCAACCGGAGACAGCTCGGCAACCGTTTCCGGCAGCAGGACGATATCGCTGCGTTCGTAGTAGCCGTGCTCCAGCGCATCTGCGGACTCGAAAATGCGCAAGTTGCCGATCGCCACACCAGCGTTGATGCCGAACGCGGCTACACCCGTGCGTCCGTTTACGTTTTGGGTGACTCCGCTCATGCTCGCGAGATCCCGTGCAAGCCGGCGTGCGACCTCGGCAATGCCGACGAGGGGCGAGCTGCGCAACAAGTCGTCGGTGAAGGCGGCGGCCCGCGCGTCCAGCGCCGAATAGCGGATCAGTGGCTCGGCGAACGCGTAGCGTACCGAGCCGATTGCCCATTGCGGCAAACGACGCAGCGAGCCGACGATCGATCGGTAGGTTTCGAACGTGAGGTCATTCTCAGACGCGAGTGCCCCGAGGCGGTTGAGCTCCCGGTACTCTCCATCGGTCAGCAAGCCTACCCCATAGGTCGCATCCACGAGTCGGCTTGCCAGGCTCAGTAGCTCGCCGCGCGATAGGCCATCGTTATCGAGGATCTCCGCTGCAACGACAGCGAGCTCACTCTCGACTTCGCCGATCACATCGAAGAGCAGCAAACGAACGGACGTCGGCAGTGGCGAGGTAATCGTCGCGCGCGCTTCTCGCAAGAGCTGCGAGACGGCCTCGAGGCTTTCGCTCGGCGGAGCGCTCTCTGGAAAGCTCAAGTACTCGGCGAGCGCGGCCGTGACCGGCTGCCGCGCGAGCGCGAGACGTTGCGCTGCGATGCGGTCGCGTCGGCCGGCCGCCCCGTAGAGCGCATCGAGCTCATCGGCCAGCGCGATTGCAACGACGCGCGTGTCCTCGGGCCTGTCCTGAGCCCATGCGCGTACGCGGTCGGCCGTCGCGGCCGACGGCGTCGTGTGAATCTCTACGCGCAGCGGCTCGAAGCTGCGATCGCGCTCGGCAATGTCGATTGCATCGCGGCGTACGACTCGGGTTTTGTCGTCGGAGCTGCCGCCATGCGGAATGACGCGCACGCTTTCGCGAGCAAGCAGATAATTCGCTGCGACCCAATCGGCGTCCGCGAGCAAACGCAGCAGCAACTCACGCCCAGCCGCTTCTTCGTCCTCGATCTGAACGCGGCCGCGATAGTCTTTAACCGGGCGCAGTACCCAACCATCGTCGATGTCGGTCAAATACCGCTCGAGCGCAAGCGCGCGCAGGCGTTGGTGACGGTGCTCTGCATCCCAGAGCTCCTCCCAGCTCAGCGCGGCGAAGATCGTGCCGACCGGCCAGCCGAGCGCAGCTAACCGCTCGCGATCGGCGGAGTACTCGGCGTGCTGGCGTCCACCGCCGCGCTCACGGCAGGCATAGGCCTGAGGCGGCTGCACCGTGCCGTCGTTACAAAACCAACGGATCCGCAGATACGGCCCGCGCGGATTGACGAGCATGCTCTGGACAAGGGTGCGGGCCTCGGTCAACACTTGCGGTCCCGGAGATTCAAGCGGGGCCTGGCCGTAGACTGGACCGAGCCAGAGCGCTAGCAATGCGGACCAGAGGATACGGGCTGAACTGTCTCCCTTTCCGGGGGTCAATACGCCACCAGACTTGGAGTGCTTAGGCCACGTTACTCGCATGCAGGACTCCTCAGCTCCATCACGACTAGAACGCTTTCTGCGGCTGTTCGCGAATGTTCAGGCTCGCGAGGGCGTGACGAGCTTGATATTAGTCGCAAATATCTTCCTGATCCTAATGGCGTACTATTTTATCAAGCCGGTTCGCGAGGGCTGGTTGTCGGTCTCGCTGTTCGAGGGATTCTCCCAACTCGAGGTCAAAGCATACTCGGCGTTCGGCCAGAGTCTGCTGCTCCTTGCAGTCTTACCAGTATACGCAACGCTTGCGAGTGTCTGGACGCGCCGCGAGCTGATTCTGCGCACGGGGCTGGGCTTCGGCGCTCTCCTGCTCCTGTTCTGGCTCGTTCAGCCCGACCTGATTTGGGAACAGGTGCCGTTTGCCGGCATCGTGTTCTATATGTTCGTCGGCATCTTCAGTGTAACGTTGGTCGCGCAATTTTGGTCCTTCGCCGCCGATATCTATGGTGAGGAGCGCGGCAAGCGCCTATTCCCGCTCGTCGCTATCGGCGCATCCGCCGGCGCCGCTGTCGGTGCGTGGGTTGGGGAGCGCCTCATTCGGCTCGAGTACGTACAGGCGTTCGACCTGATGCTGCTCGCGTTGGTTCCGCTCGGTGCCGCGTTGAGTCTGGCGATGTGGTCGGACAGGCGCGGTACCTATGGAGATCCAAGCGATTGGACCAAGGCCCGCTGGAAACAGCCGGCCGCGCCGACGAACGCCGGGGCGTTCAGGCTCATCAGGCAGAACCCTTATCTCGCCGGTACGGCATCGATGGTGCTGATATTCAGCTGGGTCGTTGCCAGCGGTGACAACATTCTGTTCGGGCTCGTGCAGGAAAGCGTCCGCGGCAATCTCGCGGCGCTCGACGGCGATGCGGCGCAGTTCTCGCGGATGGTCAACGCCGCGACGACGGCGTTCTATGGCGATCTGTATTTCTGGGTGAATGTCTGCGGGCTTTTGCTGCAAGCCTTCTTTGTATCGCGAATATTGCGCTATGGCGGCTTCATGACGCTCATTCTCGTGACGCCGCTCGTGTCGCTAGTCGCTTATGTGTCGATGGCGATCGCACCGGTGATCGGCGTTATCAAGGCGATGAAGGTTGCGGAGAACGCCAGCAACTACTCGATCAATAACACGGCGCGGCACGTGCTGTGGTTACCGGCGACCAAGGAAATGCTCTATCAAGCCAAGACGGCGATCGATACGCTCTTCGTGCGCGTCGGTGACGGGCTGGCGGCGCTGACGGTGCTGATCGGTACGCGGATCATCGTGCTGGATTTGGTGAATTTCTTGTTCATCAACGTATTTCTCGTGATCGTCTGGTTGGGGCTGGCGATCTACCTGGCGCGCGAGAATAAGCGTCTGCGCCAGGGAGTGCCTGCTGCAGGCTCGGGTCCCGTGACGTCAATCGCATAGATGCGAAGGAAGCGAAAGAAGATGTCGAAGATCGTGATGTCTCTGCTAACCATGTTTGTGTTCTCGGCCGCCGTCGCGCAGGACGATAATGAGACCGACTGGGCGCCGCTCTATCAGCGCGTCGACGCGGATTTTCAGAGGACGCTCGAGCTGGTGCTGAATGAAAATCCAGAGTGGCGGCGGCTAATCGAGCGCCGCAGGCTCGCTGTCGGCGTAGTCGACCTCAGCTCCCCGGTGCCGAAATACGCGCGGGTCAACGGCAACCGGATGATGTACGCAGCGAGCTTGCCGAAAATCGCCATTCTCCTCACGGCTTACGTTTCGTTCGAGGACGGATCGTTAGCAGAGACGCCGGAGCTTCACCAGGATCTGCAGGACATGATCAGGCGCTCGAGTAACTCGGCGGCAACCCGCGCGCTCGATGCTGTCGGCATGGCGAAGGTCGAGCAGGTCATGCGCGATCCTCGATTCGGGTTCTATGATGAAGATCGCGGCGGCGGGCTATGGGTCGGCAAGCGCTACGCGTCGAGCGGCGTGCGGCGCGGCGATCCCCTGTTCAACGTTTCGCACGGGGCGACCGTGACGCAGGTCGCGAGGTTCTACTATCTGCTGGCGAACCGGCGCCTGATCAATGAGCACCGCTCCGAGCAGATGCTCGCTGATCTCTCCGACCCTGGCATTCATCACAAATTCGTCGCGGAGATCGAGCAGCGCGCGCCGCTCGCAAGGCTGTTTCGTAAATCCGGGACGTGGCGCGACTATCACTCGGATTCTGTTCTGGTCCAGGGCCCGAACTGGCGAAACTACATTCTGGTCGCGCTCGTACAAAGCGAGAACGGTGAGGAAATCCTGCGTAGCCTCGTGCCGGTCGTCGAGACGTTGTTGCAAGATGACGGGATCTAGGCGGCCCGAAAAGTCGTGGCGAGATCGGACACCGGACACCTAGTGCCGGTTTTGCGGGCCAAGCTCGTTAGTGTCGCATCCCGCCGGTCGCTCGCCGCGGGGCTGGTTGACGTCAGCTAATACCGCGCTGTTAGGAAGCGAATAAATGTGACGAGCACGAAGGCACAGCCGTTACGGGGCTTCGTTTCGAGCATCGTCAGTGCTTTCGGCTCGGTTCGGCCGAGCGAGCGCCGCGAAACCCTCGGCGCATTCTTGACGCTGTTAGGCTTTATGGCCGGTCACGCGCTGCTGGAGACAGCGCGCGACGCTCTGTTTCTCGCCGAGCTCCCGGCGTCCTTGCTGCCTTGGGTGTATCTGACACTCGCAGCCTCGGCCTTGGCGATTGCGCGCTATCGAGCGCGCTTGGCCCGATTCTTTCGCAGCGGCGTGGAGCTGAACGGCTGGCTGGCGTTGGCAGGCATCAGCACGGTCGCGCTTTGGTTCGCGATCTTCTGGGCGGGTGACTGGATCTTCTATCTGCTCTATGCCTGGTCCGGGATTCTCGCGACGTTGATCGTAGTTCAGTTTTGGATCCTGCTGAGCGAACGTTTCACCGTTACTCAGGCGAAACGATTGTTCGCCGTCATCGGAACAGGAAGTGTCATCGGAGCGATTCTGGGCTCCGGTGCGGCACGCCTGCTGACCGAACAACTGTCGGCGCAGCATCTGGTTCTATTCGCCGGTCTCGTATTCCTCGTTACTTCGTTGGGACCGCTATTGCTCGGCCCGCCGCCGGGCCCCCCGCCCGCAAGGCGCCAGACGACGAGATTCACTGCTGCCGATGTCGAGCGCGTGAGTCGGCTGGTTTGGCGGCGTCCCTATCTGCGCCGCGTCGCGATGGCAATCATTCTGGCGACGGTCACCTTTACGCTCGTCGATTTTGTATTCAAGAGCACGGTGGCGCGGCTCGTCCCGGATGAGCAGCTCGGCGAATTTTTCGCGACGGTGTATCTCACCTTGAACGTCGTCTCGTTGGTCGTGCAGGTCGCAGTCGTCAGCTGGATCTTGCGGCGGTTGACGGTCAGCGTCGCATTGGCGATCGTGCCGGCGCTTTTGCTGCTCGGTGCGACGGCATTCATCGCCCTCGGTGGCCTGGCGGCCGTCCTGCTATTGAAAGGCATCGACGGCGGTTTTCGTTACTCCTTGTATCGGACGACAACGGAGCTGCTGTACGTGCCGATGTCGGCCGAGATTCGCGGGCCGGTCAAAGTGTTCATCGATGTCTTCGGTCAGCGCGGCGGGCAGGCCATCGGCTCGTTGCTCCTTCTCCTCGTTCTGTCGCTCACAGCGAATGAAGCGGTGATCGCCGTATTCGCTGCACTCACCGCCGGCGCGTGGCTGTATCTGGTCATTCAATTGAGACCGCATTATCTGGACCTGTTCAGGGAGACGCTGCGTGAGGACATCAACGACACCAAGATCGCGTTTCCCGCACTCGATATGTCCTCTCTCGAAACATTGCTCGCGACATTGAATTCACCGGACGACCGCAGGGTGATCGCTGCCCTCGATCTGCTCGTGGCCCAGGGAAAGTTGCGCGTCGTGCCGGGCTTGATTCTCTATCACCCGTCCGCAGAGGTCGTCATTCATGCGCTGGAGCTTTTCGCTGCAGAGCGACGCGACGACGTGCTGCCGCTGATCGATAGACTGCTGAGTGACTCAAACGAGCACGTGCGCGTTGCAGGGCTTCGCGTGCGCACAACCCTGTTGCCTGACGAATATCTCTTGAATAAGGCGCTAACTGATTCGTCGTCGGCTATGCGCGTGACGGCGGCGGTCGGCCTCGTGGCTAGCGGGACAACGTCGATGAGCGACGCACAGCCCCATTTCGATGAGGCGGTACGAGCGGATGATTCGTTCGCATTGCTGAGTCTTGCTCGCGCCGTGGGCGCCTTGCCCTGCGAGGATTTTCGAGCCGTATTGTCGGAGCTTGCGACGTCGGAGAACGAGGATGTGCAGCTCGCAGCCGTGCGGGCGATGAGAGCGCACATTGATCCCGCGAATATTCCAGTGCTAATTGGGCTTCTGACGAATCGAGCTCTGCGGACGGCGGTGAGAAACACGCTGGTCGGGATCGGGCCGCGGGCACTTGCCGGCGTTGCCGACGCGCTCGCCGATACGGATCTGCCGCATGCCATCCGACGCCACTTACCGCACGCGATCGCAGCGTTTGGGACACCGCAGGCTTCGAGAGTCTTGTTGCAAAGGCTGCTCGAGGAGCCGGATGGCATGATCCGTTTCAAGCTCCTCCGGGGGCTCGGTCGATTGCGCCGGATCAATCCGCAACTACCGCTGGATAGCCGCGACCTGGAAAAGTCTATCGACCAGAACATAGGCGCGGGATTTCGATTCATGCGTTGGCGATTGGCGCTAGAGCGAGTACCGTCAGAGTTGCCGCCCGCGCTTGCAGAGCATCACCAGACGTTGTTGGAGCTGTTAAGGGACAAGCAGGCGCATACGGTGGAGCGCGTGTTTCGACTACTCAACTTGCAGGCCAATGATGAGGAGTTTCTGCGTATCTACCGTGGACTGCAGAGCCCTAGACGCGAAGCGCAGGCCGGAAGCCGGGAGCTGTTGGAACACATGATCGAGACGCCGTTGCGCCGCTCGATTTTGGCGCTCGTCGATGATCTTTATGACCCGAGTGGAGCAAGAGATTATCGTGACGAGGACTCTATTCCGAGCTTCGATCGAGCGCTCATCGAGTTAATCGAAGGTCGGTCGGAGTCCCTCAGCTCGTTCGCAACGTACGAGGCCGGCGCGATGCGGCTCGATTATTTGCGTCCGCGGCTGCTCGACGTGACGGCATTGTCGCCATCGCATGCCGCGATTATCAAAGCGGCAATCGAGATGCTGGCCGTCGCGAGCGAGGCACGGCGTGGATAGCGTACTGTTCGTCGGCCCATTGGATCGCGTGTTGCTGTTGCGCACCCTGCCTATGCTCGAGGGTCTGCGCCCAGTGGCGTTGGCAGCCATCGCCCAGCATGCGCAAGAGCGTAGCTTTTCGAGAGGAACTCTATTGAGTTCGCCCGACGCGTCGGCACAGGCGGTGTATCTGATCGTCGAGGGGGAGGTGGAGATCACCCGAGACGGCGCCGCCTCGAGGCGCGTGCAGGCCGGTGAGGCCGTGGGGTTCATCGAAATGCTCAGCCGCGTGAAGCAGCCGCTCGAAGTGAGGGCCTCGAGCGACACGGTCGCGCTCGAGCTCGATTGGGATGCTCAGATCGACGTTTGCGAAGAGCATTTTCCCGTCGTCATGCAGTACATAAGCTATTTGGCGAGATTGACGGCCTTGGAGCTCCAGCGACAGGGCCTCGCATCTGCTCAATCGGGCCCGTCGCCGACGACGCAGCAATTCGGGCCGCATCTGAACTTCGTCCAGCGCGTTCTCGTGCTGAGCCGCTCCCGCGCTTTCTCGAGTGGCTGCCTGGATGCGCTGTCGGAGCTATCTCAGCACGTCGAGGAGGTTCGCTGGGAGGACGGCGATCCGATCTGGGCGACTGGGGAAGCTGCCGAGGACTTCTTCTTGCTCGCGTCCGGTCTGTTGCGGTGTAGCCAAGCGTCGGGTGTCGAGTTCACGTGTGGTCCGGGGAAGCTGGCAGGTGTTCATGAGGCGCTCTACGGGAGCGAGCGGTGGTACGCAGCCGTCAGTGAAGGTCCGACCATCGGCCTCAAGATAGATCTCGAGCCCTTCGTCGATATTCTCGAGGATCATTTCGATCTGGCGCTAGACTTCATGGGCTTACTAGCGGCCGACTTGCTTTCACTGCAATCTGGCGACGGTTAAGGAGGCCAACCGTGGTTCGACGACGAGCTTTGAGAACCCTATCTGCCTGATGCGTCACGGTTATAGCGCGCTAGATGATCGACGATGTCGCGCGCATCGTCCTCGGCGCCGTGGATGAACGTCGACTTGCGCCGGCGCAGCACGGGGAGGCCGATGGCATAGAGTCCCGGCGCATCGACGACGCCACCGTCGTGTCGTAGCCGTCCCTTGCGGTCCAGCACG
>Ga0224497_10002384_pt1 | contig 11202 bp, 6 predicted proteins | sample SF_Jul11_sed_USG_4_FD_167970 | JGI IMG/M metagenome (GOLD analysis project Ga0224497, IMG submission 167970) | Sediment microbial communities from San Francisco Bay, California, United States - SF_Jul11_sed_USGS_13 | ecosystem: Environmental > Aquatic > Marine > Sediment | place: USA: California...
GTGCGCACGCCGTGGCGCGAGCTGCTCATAGGCGCGTCGGTCACCGCTGTGCTCTTCCTGCTTGGCGAGGGGTTGATCGGATTCTACCTGGGCCGAGTCAGCATCGCCTCCGCCTTCGGAGCCGCGGGCTCCGCGGTCGCCATGGCAGCCTGGGTCTACTACTCCTGTATGGTGTTCTTGTGGGGCGCGGAGCTCACGTACCTGATCGCTGCGCGCCGAGCAGGCTCCCAGCAGACACGCCCTGAGGCGGAATGATGCCTAGGCGTCGGATCCCCGGCACCTTGGCGGCGCTCGCATTGCTCGCCATGACGGCAACGGCTGGAGCACAGGAGGCTCCCGTCAGGGTGGCGCTGTCCGGCGTCAGCGGAGAGCTACGGGACAACGTACTCGCGACGCTGAGCCTCACCCGGATCCCCGCAAGCGCGCTCGTGACGGAGACTCGGATCCGCACTCTGCTGGCTCGGGTGGGCTCCGAGACCAGCGCGTCCCTGGAGCCCTTCGGTCATTATGAGGTCACCGTGCGGGACTCGGTCCGCTACGACGGCCGTCGGTGGCAGGTGGCCTTGATCGTCGACGCCGGGCCTGCGGTGATTCTCACGGCAAGCGACGTGCGGGTCACGGGCCCCGGTGCGGAGGACCCCGCTTTCCAGGAGGCTATGCGCAGGGCCCCGCTAAGCGTTGGCTCTCCGCTGTCGCAAGGCGCCTACGAGCTCCAGAAGACGGGACTCCTCAACACCGCCGCGGAGCGGGGGTATCTGGACGCAGCCTTCGATTCCGCTGTGATCCGTGTGGACCGAAACGCGAGAACAGCCAGTGTGGTCCTACTGTTCCGGACGGGGCCACGCTACTCGCTCGGCTCGGTGACGTTTCTCCAGGATGTCTTGGACCCCCTCCTTCTCCAAGATCTCGTGCCATGGCAGCCTGGCGCGCCGTTCGAAGGCTCACAGCTACTCTCGCTGCAGAGCGCGCTGACTGACGGACCGTACTTCTCCGGAGTGGAGATCGTACCACGGCTGGATCTCTCCGAGAATCTTGTCGTTCCGATCGAGGTCGTGCTGACACCGTCCAGGCCCCAGCGCTACTCGGCTGGCGCAGGGTATGGCAGTGACACGGGACCGCGAGTGACCCTCAATGCCGAGTGGCGGCGACTGAACCGCAGGGGGCACCGGGCTGAGTTCGATGCATGGCTCGCCTCGGTCGAGCGCCGCACCACGGCAAGGTATTCGATCCCGTTGCGGGCGCGCTGGGCGAGCCTGCTCACACTCTCTGGTGGATACGTGGACTCGAACCCCACGACGAGCGCCACGAAGACGTGGCTACTGGGTGCGGGCGTCACGGGGCTCTGGGGCGGATGGCGCGGCGAGGCCACGCTTGTCCTCCAGAGAGCTAGCTTCGAGGTGGGACTCGACGCCGGGGTCACCAACCTCCTGCTGTTGGGCACGGGAGTCTCCCGGGTTCGGGCAGACGACCGAGTCGACCCCAGCCGTGGTAGTCTGTTGAGGCTTCGGGTGAGGGGCGCGCACGACGCGGTCCTGGGAGATGTCCGACTCCTCGATTCCGGAGGCGAGGCTCGGATCGTCCGCACGATTGCGCCTAGAGTGCGGTTCTTGGCTCGCGGCGAGATCGGGGCTTTGTTCACGTCGGACTTCTCGCGGCTCCCCGGCTCGATTCGTTATTTCGCGGGCGGGGACCGGAGCGTGCGCGGCTTCGGCTATCAGGAGATCGGCCCGAAAGACGCTGCGGGCAACGTAGTCGGTGGAACGCGGCTTCTCGTGGGAAGCATGGAACTCGAACTCCGTGTTCTCGATGCCTGGGGGATCGCCGCCTTCGCCGATGGTGGAAACGCTTTCTCGTCGTTCTCCGGCCCGCTTGAATCGGGCGTCGGTGGCGGGTTACGCTGGCGAAGCCCGATCGGCATGGTGCGACTGGACGGCGCCTTCGCCGTGAGCGTCGGGGGTGCGCCGTTTCGGCTTCACCTCAACCTGGGTCCTGAGCTGTGAGCCCGCGGGTCAGACAGGTCCTGGTTTGGCTCGGCGGAGGGTTGCTCTTCATGGCGCTCTTCCTCGCGGCAGCATCATGGGCGCTGCTGTCGACGCAGCCGGGCCTTCGACTGGTGTGGCGCTTCGTCGAGCCACGACTCCCCGAGACCATGGCTGTCGAGAAGATCAGTGGCCGGCTCGTCGGGCCGATGCGGCTCGTCGGCCTACGCTTTGAAGGCGAAGGCCTCGAAGTCGAGGTGGCGACAATCCAAGTCGATTGGGACATCCTTCCGCTTCTGCGACGAAGGCTCGACGTGCATGCGTTGGAGATCGGGTCCGTCGCCGTGCTGCTGAGTGGGGGTGCACCCGCCGAGGATCGGGACGATGAACTGATCCCACCCTCCGTAACGCTCCCGTTCGAGCTGAGGCTTCGTGGGGGCGTCGTGCGCCACATCACGATCGTGTCCGAGACCCGGCCGACCCCAGTCACAGTGGACAGCGTCTTGGTTAGCGACGTGTCTTTTAGGCAGACCCTCGCCCTCGGTGAGCTGTGGGTGGATGCTCCCGAAGGGCGGATAGGCGCCTCAGGTCACGTGACGCTCCAAGGAGACTACCCGTTCGAGCTCGAGAGCAGCTTCGAGCTCGCTCACCCCGAGCTGGGACCCTTCGCAGGCACGCTGGATGCCTCTGGGGGTCTCGCACTGCTGGACTTCTTCGCCGAGGTCTCGCGACCCTTTGGCGCGACTGCCTCGGGGAGCTTAGCCGACCTGCTGACGCTACCGATGATCGAGGCGCGGGTGATGCTCGACGAGACCGAGTTCCGCGTGCTGATGCCGGACGGTCCGGAAGGCCGGGTTGGTGGAGTGATCGACGTGGCCGGCATCGCGGACTCGCTGGACGCCTCCGCCACCGTGACCGTAGCCACCCCGGTCGTAGGCTCCGTGGAGCTCGAGGGCTCCGCGGAGCTGAGGGGCGACAGCGTGCTCGTGGGGCGCCTGCACGCCCGGGTCGGTACGGCATCCGTGTCCGCAGGCGGTACGCTGATCCTCTCCGAGCATGGCCCCGACATGGACGTCGAGCTGGCGTGGTCGGACGTGCGGTGGCCCATCCAGGACGAAGCGACCATCTGGAGTGATTCGGGATCGGGACGACTTCAGGGGTGGCTGGCCGACTTCAGCCTAGTGGCCGACGCTCGCGTCAGGTCCGAGCTGGTGTCAGGTGCGCGCGTACGCCTCACGGGCACGGGTTCGACGGAGCGCATGTCGATGGACGAGCTTCGGGTAGACGTGCTGTCGGGAGAGTTGCTCGCCCGCGGCAGCTTGGATTGGGTCCCAGAACTCCGGTGGAACCTGGAGCTCGCCGGCCGGGGCATCGAGACCGCGGAAATTCTTCCGGACTCCAGTGCCTGGCGGAGCACACTGTCCTTCGAAGGCCGCACCAGGGGACACCTGAATCCCGACCTGGCGGTGGTGGACCTGACCCTGGACACGGTCGATGGATCCCTGAACTCGGCGCCCCTGCAGGGCTCAGCGTCGGGTTCGTTGAGACTCCCGTTCCTGGATGGCGAGCCCGACTCGGCCACGGCCGGTGCCACCTTGGAGTGGCTCGAGGTGGCTTGGGGCCCGAACAGGGCCTTCGTCTCGGGTAGCGTCGACGATTCCATCGACCTCCGGGGCACATACTCCCTGGCGGACTTGGGAGTCGTCGTCCCGACGCTTGCTGGGTCCCTCGAAGGATGGAGCCATCTACGCGGCAGTCGCGCGCTCCCCGAGGCAGAGGTCGATCTCGAGGCCCGGAACATCGTCAGCGGGTCGACGCACATCGAACAGGCCGCGGTGGCGGGCCTGGTCGAGACCCGGCCCGGAGGAACCCTCGCGATCGACGTGCTGGCGACGGGAATCACGCTCGGTGAGCGCGCCTTGGACACGGTGCGTGCAGGGGTTCGAGGCGCACCCGAGGCTCACAGCGTCTCAGCCCGCCTGCACGGCGCCGAACTGCAGGTGGATCTCGAGGCCTCCGGCGGGCTGGCCGAGCGACGTTGGAGCGGTACGGTGGAGAGGCTCGACATCGAGGGAACCCCACTCGGAAACTGGCGGCTCGCTGATCCTGTCACGACCTCGGCATCTACCGAGTCTGCCGCACTCCAGCGCGCTTGCTGGCGCTCCGCTCGCGGACGCATCTGCGGGGAGGGTAGCTGGGAGGCGGAAGGACCGACGGCGGTCGCGATCTCTGTCAGCGATCTGCCGGGGAGCGCATTGAGTGCGATCCTACCCGAAGGATTGTCTCTCGTCGGCGTTCTTGTTGCGGAAGCTTCGGCAGCCATCGACGCGGACGGAAATATCCAGGCCGAAGCAGAGGCCGACTTCGGGACGGGGCGCATCCGTTATCCGACTTCCCGTGGGGCTCGCGAGTTGGCCTACTCGAGCGCCACGCTCGACGGAGCCATCGGAGATGAAGGTGCGCTGGCCACCTTCGCAACGACGCTGACGGACGACGTGGGGCGGAGCGTCGTGGCCATCGGTGGCAACCTTGCCCTGCCGGACTTTATGAACATAGCGGATACCATGCGCACGACTCCCTTGCGCGGCTCTGTCAGCGCCGACGTGGACGACTTCAGCCCGTTCGAGTTCTTATTGGAAGGGGTGACCCCCACTGGGGGGAGTCTCCGGGCTGACATTCGGGTGGCAGGATCGGTTGAGGCACCCGAGCTCATGGGGGAAGCCCGCCTCGTGGACGGGAGCGCGGACGTCCCGCAGCTCGGCCTGGAGTTGCGAGGTGTCGAGCTCACGGCGAGCGGGCGGGGCCTCGAGGGGATCACGCTCGAAGGAGGGCTCCAATCGGGGAATGGAGCGCTCACGCTGAGCGGTGACATACCGACGACACCCTCAGATGCCCGACCGGCGAGGTTGCGAATTCGGGGCACGCGTGTGCAGGTGGTCGCTCTCCCCGAAGTCCAGGTATGGGTATCCCCTGACCTGGAGGTCGAGAGCTCGCCCGACCGGCTGCGTGTCAGCGGTCAGGTCCAAGTTCCAGTCGCTCGAGTGGAGTTGAGCGAGATCCCGGCCACGGCGGTGCGTACGTCGCCGGATGTCGTCTTTGTCGGCGACTCCTCCATGGCGGTTCGCGCCGTTCAGAGTCTGGAGCTCTCCGTTCGCGTAACGCTCGGAGACAGCCTGTCCTTCTCAGGTTTCGGCTTCTCTGCGCAGCCGACCGGAAGTCTCTTGGCAGCGGACGGTCCCGGCGGTACGACCACCGGAACTGGAGAGATAACCCTGAACGCAGGGCGGTACCGCGCCTACGGGCAGGACCTCACGATGGAGCGGGGGCGGCTCCTGTTCGCAGGAGGGCCGATCGTGAATCCCGGGCTCGATATCCGGGCCACCCGGACCGCTGAGGACGCCGTAGTGGCCGGCCTCCAGGTCGGTGGTACGCTGAGCCGACCCGATGTGACCCTCTTCTCCGAGCCCGCGATGGCGGAGAGCGACGCGCTCGCCTACATCGTTCTGGGTCGCCCGTTGGGCACGGCCTCGGCGTCCGAGGGGAACCGCGTGGCGAACGCCGCGGCTTCGCTGGGCCTCCGGGAAGGCAACGTGCTCGCGAGTCGAATCGGGCAGCGATTCGGGCTCGCGGAGATGCGCGTCGCGGCCGAGGGTCCGCTCGAGGAGGCCGCCCTCGTCGCGGGCAAATACCTCTCCCCGAGGCTGTACGTGACCTACGGCATTGGCCTATTCGAGCCGGTTAGCACATTTCGGCTACGCTACTTGCTCTCCGCACGCCTGACCCTTCGTGCGGAAAGCGGCCGGGACACGGGGGCTGACCTGCTCTACTGGGTCGAGCGCGGCCGATGACGCAGGCTAAGACTCAGGTTGCCTTAGTAGGGGTACCCCGGCCATCTCGGCTGCCCGGGCGCCCAATCCGGAAGGGGAGCCCAGGTATCCGCATTGGGCATCTCTACCAGCGGAAGGGTCTCGCGATTCATGACCTCATCCTCTGCAACGAGATCGTTCCAGTAGAGCAGTAGAGCCGTGATCGCGTAGACCTGATCCGCCGTCAGCGTGCCTTCCCGATTGAGCGGCATGCCCCGGTTGATGTAGTCCCACACCGTGGTCGCATAAGGCGAGCGGATGGGCAGAACTCGCCCATATGCCCAGGGGTCCTCATCGCTGCCCCGTTCGCTCTTAACCAACCGCGGGGCTCGACCGTCGACGCCCTCGGCCCCGTGGCACCGGGCGCAGCTGCGACGATAGACCAACGCGCCGTCGACCGCCGTGCCACTGCCCTCCGGAAGCTCCTCACCCGTCGGGCTGATGGAGATGTCCCAGGCCAGCACCTCTTCGGGGGCCGGTGTCCTACCCAGCCCGAAGGTGGGCGACTGCGCCGCCACCGAGCTCGCCCCCACGAGTACGAGCGCGGGGAGAAGCTTAAACGATCGCATTGTGGACGCTCCCGTCACGCTCGACCCTCCAGGGCTGAATCGAGTTGTCCTGCCCCCTCACGCCAGGCCGGCCCCAGAATTCAGCAACCTCTTCGCGAGTCGGCTGAATCTGCCCGATCTCGTCGATGCAGCGGGACAAGAGCACGGTCTCGGAGCCGTCCCACGTCCAGTTGAAGCTGAACGCCGTATGCGCCATGGGCTGAGGCGTGCCGCGGAGGTCGGCGTCGAACCAGCTGCGCCCCCCGTCGGTCGATACCTCGACCCTGCTGACGCGGCCGCCGCCGGACCACGCGAGGCCGCGGACCTCGTAGAACCCCTGGCCGGGCAGTTCTTGGCCCCCGGACGGGGACGTGATGACCGACTTCGGTCCGATCTGGTAGCTCAGCGCGGCGTCGGAGGGGTCCTGTCGAAGGTGACCGTAGTCGTTGTAGGTCATGTAGAACCGGTCGACGACCTTGATGCGCCTCAGCCACTTCACAGAGAGGATGCCCTCGAACCCGGGAACCACGATGCGCAGGGGGAAACCCTGCTGGGGACGCAGCGGCTCGCCGTTCATGGCATAGGCCACGATGATGTCGTCCATCGCCTTCGCCGTGGGGAGGCTCGACGTCCCTTTCACCTCTTCCAGGCCTTCGGCGATGATCCACTCGCCGCCGTCTTGGACGCCCGCTTCCTCGAGCAGTGTGCGGAGGAGCACCCCGGTCCACTCGGCGCAGCTCGTCATCCCGTGCGACTCGATGATGGTCCGGTGCCGCGAGTTCGAGCGGTTCCCCGCGCACTCGATGAAGTGAAGACGGGTGACCGAGGGGAAGCGCTTCAACTCGTCCATGGTGAAGATCAGCTCACGGTCCACCATCCCGTGGATCATGAGGCGATGCTCCGCAGGATCGATATGCGGAACGAAGCTCCCCCGGGTGGTCCCAAAGTAGTGGAGTGCCGAGGGCGTGATCGCGCCTACCTGATCCTGAAGCGGAGTCCCGATGTGGAATACGAGCCCGAACTCGTCGGGCGACGGTCGGCCGTTCACAGGCTGCCGCATCGACGTCACATAGGGCGAACGCTTCCCGTAGGCGACCAACTCCGGACTGGAGTAGTCATCCATCTCTTGGGACTGGGTCTCGACGGACTGCGCATCCACCGGCGTCGGGCCGATCCCGGGGGCCACCGCTCCCAAGGTCGCCCCTCCTGCCCGAGCAGCTCCCCTTCTAAGGAATTCCCGCCGATCAGGTCCTTTCGCACCCATGGGTCCGTCCCTCCGCAGATGTGGCTACCCGCACTTCGCGCACCGTTCGCCGAAAGTATGCGCCGGCGTGGCGATCCACCAGAAGGTGTGGCGGGGCGGGCGCCGCCGCCCCCTCACCGCCCCGGCCGTAGCTCGAGACGCTCGAACGCCACGCTCTCGATCTTGTCCCGAGAGTAGAAGGCCGGAAACAAGCGATCGGTGGCCCACAGCTCGAACAGGTTGTCGTAGAGCGGGCTGTCGGGGTCGCCGACCTGTCCCGGCGTGTTCATGCCGAGCGTGTTGTCCCAATCGCGCGTGTCGACAAGGATCCGGAACGATGCGCCCGAGGTCTGATTGTCCCCGCCTCCAGTTGCGCCCAGGGTGTACCCGTTTCCGCCGCGCGGGAGCGGCCCGACGTCGAGACGGTCACGCGTGGCGGCATCGACGGCGGGAGACAGCGGGTGCCGAATGAGGGCGTGCTTGTACTCGGCCTGCCCGTAGACCCAACCATTCATGTCGGAGCCCAACTTGTCGCGCAGGTCCTGCATGCCACCGGCCAGTGCGCGGAGCAAGAACTCGTCCCGCCCACGCATGGGGTCGGATCCGAAATCGCCGTCCGGGGCGAGCAAGAAGTCGATCATCCGCTTCATGCCGATGCCCAAGTGGTCACGCGCCGTGGTCGGGATCTTGAGCTCTTCGATGTCGTCCAGAAGCTGCCGCTCGAAGGCGACGTAGATGCCCGCCTCGACCGAGTTCTTGTCCAGCACGTAGTCCCAGTCCAGGAGGCGCTGGCGGGCTGCCTCGACCTGGAGGTCCGAGGCGGTCAGCTCTGCAAGCATCGGAACGAGCGTGCGCGCCGGGATCGACAGGTAGTCGTGTTGCAGCCGGATCATGTCCATCATGCTGAACTTCCGGCCCGAGCCCAGGACCTCGCTCCCCCTGGCCCACCGGTACGGGTCGGTCCAGGTGTAGCCGATGGCATCCATATAGGGATAGTCCGGCGGCGTGTAGTTGCTGTTCGAGGTCTCGATGTACCCTCGTGCCGGGTTGTATTCGTGGGGCTTCGCAATGATGGGCAAATAGCCGTCCCACTCGTAGCGGCCGTCGCCGGGGACGGGCACCATGCCGCTGAAATTGCGACGGATCGGGGCGATGCCGACGGCCTGCCACCCGATATTTCCGTCGCGGTCTGCCCAAACCATGTTCTCGCCCGGGATGTTGCTGTAGTTCGACGCCTCCCTGAACTCCTCCCACGTGGTCGCCTGGTCCATGCGTAGCGACGCGAGATAGGGTGCGCCGCCGACTTCCATCCAGGCCGGCCGCACGGCGTACGCCAGGTTCTTATCCGCATCTTCGAACGCGACGGGGCCGTGGCGCGTGTACTTGAGCTGCACTGTCACCGGGCTCGAGCCCTTCACCGGAATCGTCTCTTCGATGATGCGCATGGTCTCCCACGCGCCGCGGTAGCGGTACTGATTCGGGTTAGCCGGGTTGGTTTCGTACACCAGCAGATCCTCGCCGTCGGTGCCGAAGACCGTGAGTCCCCACGCGCCCACTCCGTTGTGACCGATCGACACGCCGGGGATCTCGGACTCTCCGCCCCCGATCACATTCCAGCCCGGGCCGACGAGATGCACCCAATAGCGAAGGGACGGGACCGATTGGGCACGGTGCGGATCGTTGATCATGAACGGGTATCCGTCCTGGGTGAGCGCACCACTCACGACCCAGTTGTTGCTCCCGATGTCATCCTTGGACCTGCTCTCCAACTCCGTAGCCTCGAGATCGAGGACCGCGGCCAGTCGGTCGTAGCTTTCTTCATCGTTACGGAAACCCTCAGCCACGATGTCGGACGGCTCGAACCGGATGGTCTGACGATAGGCGTTGTAGAGCGCAAGGATATCATTGTCGAGAAGCGACTCGCAGTCTATCTGCGGGTCGATCTCCAGATCCGGCTCGCGGGGGTGGTAGTACTGCAGCTCTTTGACCGCCTCGCCGCCGATCGCACACACTGCACGGCCCGTATTGAGCTCGGCGCCGATGTTGCCGAGCAGTCCCTGGTGTCGCGAGATGACGACTTCCGGGGTCCAATGTTTCGGGCGGATCCCGAGAAGCTGGAACGGCAGCGGAAGGTCATCGGGGCTGGCCAGGGCTCGGTCGATGTACGCGTTGACGCCGTCCACGAAGGCGGGAATGATCTCGTCGCCCCGGTCGTGGTAGTGGTTCATCTCCTGCGTCATGTCCCCGCGGAACTTGAAGAGCCGCGCGCCGTGATCGCGTTCGACGGCCCGGGGTCCAAGGATCTCGGCCGTGGTTCCGGTGGCCTGGGCGCGCCAGATCTCGAGCTGGAAGAGGCGGTCTCGCGCGGCGCTGTAGCCCTGCGCGAAGAAGAGATCGTGCTCCGTCTGCGCGTAGATGTGTGAGACGCCCCACGTGTCTTTCACGATCTCCACGCTCTGCTGGAGGCCCGGCACGGTGAGCGTTTCGCTCTCTTGAGCCGCGAGGGGATTCCCCACGAGTGTCACGAAACCCAACGCGGCCACCGCCATCACCAATCTCTGAAATCGCATGGTCGTCCCGTTCTTCATGAGTCATTCACCGGACGGCGAGGTTAGGCCCACACGCGCGCCGGTGCCAGTTACGTATCTTCTCTCATGACGCAGCCACCAGAGGTTCCGAGCGCCCTCGAAGGCTTCCTGGCGCTCTACGGTGCGGGCCGCTTCTGGGACAGCCACGAGGTCCTGGAGGACGAGTGGCGCCGCACCGGCAGCGACTTCTATCAGGGCCTGATTCTCTACGCCAGCGCATGGGTTCACTGGGAGCGAGAGAACGCGCACGGCGTGAAGGCTCAGCTGAGGAAGACCCTGGAACGCCTGGAGGCGTATCCGCTCGAGTACCTCGGAATCGACGTCGCGGCGCTGCGCGATCACTGCCACGCGGTACGTGAGGAGGTAGCTCAGGGCACGGACGACTGGCCGGGCCGTATCGCTCCGCTACCTCTCGCGGTCTCTCGGGCGCGCCTTCGTGGCGACGAGGTTGAACTCAGCACATGAGAAGGGGCGACCCGCGCGATACGGGCCGCCCCCTCTGGCTAGCGCACCAACGACTTCCTAGTCGATCGGGTCCGGCCGCACCACATCGTCGCACACGCGAATGCCATCGGACGTGAGCTGGCAGGTGCGCGGCGGCGGATCCGTGACGCATGCCTGACGCCAAGCACCCTGGAACACGCCGTGTCCATCCTCGCCCATGTAGCGGCCATGGACGTAGCCGAGGAGCGCACCGCCTCGGCCGTACATCTCGCCCTTGTACTGCCCGTCCTCGTAGTTACCCGCCATGCGGGCGAGGAACTGGCCCTGCAGGTTCACGATCTTGCCGTGAAAGACCCGCTCGCCAGCAGCCGTCACGCCCCAGCGTCCCACCACGTAGCCTTCGCGGCGCCCGTTCGCCTGGTGCCAGGCGCCGCCGAACACGCCTCCTCGATCGCTCGTCCGCATCCAGCGCCCGGCCATGAAGCCGACCGCACACCCCGGAGTGGGACGGCGGAGCGCGGTGAGGATCAGCCC
>Ga0224497_10002385_pt1 | contig 11199 bp, 10 predicted proteins | sample SF_Jul11_sed_USG_4_FD_167970 | JGI IMG/M metagenome (GOLD analysis project Ga0224497, IMG submission 167970) | Sediment microbial communities from San Francisco Bay, California, United States - SF_Jul11_sed_USGS_13 | ecosystem: Environmental > Aquatic > Marine > Sediment | place: USA...
AGGGGAGGAACAGGCGATGACGGCGACCAAGCTCAAACCGGTCGACGCCGTGGTCGTCGGCACCGGCGTCGTCGGCTCCATACTCGCTAAGGAGCTGGCGGATGCAGGATTGAAAGTGGTGGCGGTCGAGCGCGGGCGCGTGATCGACCCGCAGCATGATTTTGTGTCGCCCTACACCTTCGACGAGCTGAAATACGACCGCCACAGCGACATCTTCCAGGACCTCTCGCGCGAGACGATCACGTTCCGCAACAACGCGCGCGAGATGGCGCTGCCGATGCGCGAGATGGGCTCGTTCAAGCCGGGAGAGGCCGTCGGCGGCACCTCGCTGCACTGGGGCACCCACGCCCGGCGCTTCCTGCCGTGGGACTTCGAGACGCGCAGCCGCACCATCGAGCGCTACGGCAAGAGCCGGATCCCCGACGAATGCACCAGCCAGGACTGGGGCCTCACCTACGAGGAGCTGGAGCCGTACTACGACCAGTTCGAGCACCTCTACGGCGTCGGCGGCAAGGCCGGGAACCTGAACGGCGAGATCCAGCCCGGCGGCAATCCGTTCGAGGGGCCGCGCTCGCGCGAGTACCCGAACCCGCCCTCCCCGATGACCTACGCCAGCACGATGTTCGCGAACGCGTGCCGCGAGCTGGGCTATCACCCGCACGTCAACCCGGTCGCGGCGCAGACGCAGGCCTACACCAATCCCTACAAGCTCATGCTGGGCCAGTGCATCCGCGGCGGTTTCTGCAGCAGCCACGCCTGCTCGATGGGCGCGAAGGCCAATCCGCTCACCACCGTCATGCCGGCGCTGCTCAAGCAGGGGAACTTCGAGCTGCGCCCGCTCTCGAACGTCATCAAGGTGAACCTGGATTCGGACGGGAAGCGCGCGACCGGCGTCACGTACCTCGACGCGAGCGGGCGCGAATTCGAGCAGCCCGCCGAGCTGATCATCCTCGCAGCGTACACCTTCAACAACGTGCGCATGATGCTGCTCTCCGGCATCGGGGAGCCGTACGACCCGGCAACGAACCGCGGCGTGGTCGGCCGGAACTATTCCTACCAGTCGGCCGGCCGCGTCACGCTCTTCTTCGAGGAGAAGGTGTTCAACCCGTTCATGGGCGGCGGTGCGCGCGGCACCGCGATCGACGAGTTCAACGGCGACAATTTTGACCACTCGGGACTGGACTTCTTCGGCGGCGCCTACATCGCGGTCGCGAGCAGCGGCGCCATGCCGATAAAATCCATCCACGTGCCGCCGGGCACGCCGCGTTGGGGCGCGGACTGGAAGCGCGCAGCGGCGCACTACTACCAGCGCAACTTCACCGTCCGGCTGCACGGCGCCTGCCAGAGCTACCGTCAGAACTATCTCGACCTTGACCCCAATTACCGCGACGCCAACGGCCTACCGCTCTTGCGCATGACCTTCGACTGGGGCGACAACGAGCGCAAGGCATCGGCGTGGATCACGAAGAAGGCGGAGGAAATCGCGAAGGCGATGAATCCCTCGCGCATGAGCGCCGAGCCCACGGCGGGCCACTACGACATCGTGCCCTACCAGAGCACACACAACGTCGGCGGCGCGGTCATGGGCACGGACCCGGCAACGAGCGCCGTCAACAAATACCTGCAGTCGTGGGACGTCTCCAACGTGTTCGTGATCGGCGGGTGCAACTTCCCGCAGAACAGCGCCAATCCCCCGACCGGCACGATCGGCGCGCTGGCGTGCTGGGCGGCCGACTCGATCAAGGATCTGTATCTGAAACGGCCGGGGGCGATGGTCTAGGAATGGCTGCCTGCCGTCATCATCGAGAACGGGGTAAGCCGGGATTTCATCAACCCGGCCCGGGCGAGAGCCGGCAGCTTCTGCATGTGCGCCTCCTCAATGGATAGGAAAATCGATCCGGCCCATTCGGCGCGCTCAGTTGGTGTTGGGACTTAGCCGCCGATCCTGAGGTGTCGATGGGCTGTGCATGCAGGCACTTTGCAAGCGAGAGGGCCGGGGATGCAACGGCGGCTGCGTCGCGGGCGCAAGCTCGCGTCGACAGGCCAGGCGCCGGCATCGAGCGGCGCGCTTCCCATGGGCAGTGGTGCCCGGATTAATGTCCGCTAAGGGTCGAAAGCGGACGCTCGCCGCGTCCTGGTCTCTCGCGGTGCAACGGTCCGCGTCGCGCCTACCTAGGTGCCTTCCGCTACGATGCGGCAGTGAATTCCAGCAACATGGTGATCGACGACGATCGTCGTGGCTTTCTCTTCACCTAACAGCACAAGAGTCAGCTTGGACTCCATTAAGTCGGCGAGGATATGACCCACGCGAGCACGGGTACCGCGCTCAATGATTCTTCCATCCACGTTTACCGGATAGACAAACTCCAGCACCTGCCCAACTTTAATATCCATTGTTTTTCCTTCTCTATTGACAAGAAAAAACGAACTCGCAAGACGAAAGCCCAATCGACTCTGGCAGGCGACAAGTTTACATGCCCGGATGTCCCTTAAGGTCGAAAGCGGACACTGCCTGTCCAATAAAATCTTCGCGAATAGAAATGAATACTCACTGCCTCATCGCGTCATAACCGCATCATCTCATCATCTGCGCACTCGTTGTGGCTTCAAGGCACGTTGAGCACTCTGCCGATGGCACGCGCCTGGGACATGAGCCCGTCGCGGGTGATCGAGTCGTGGATGGGCAGTCCTGCAGTACGGAGGGCGCGAGCGGTCCACACGTTACAGGTGCGAAAGAGATGGAACGACTCCCACGCGGGATAAAAACCACTGTTGCCATAGAGCCCCGGACCGAGTGCAGCAACAGCCGCAGCCCCAGTGCGCTCGTGCGCGTCATGAATATAACGGACCAGCCGCGCGAAGCCGTCGCGCGAAAGCATCAGTTCGACGACCTCGCTCGCTCGGAAATACCGGGCCACCGGGCCGCGGACGCCAACCACATGAAGCACGCTCGATGTGGGCCACAACGCCGCCTTCAACGTGCCCCACAAACCTTGGTCACGACCCTGGTAGTAGTCACGATCCCCCCACCCGACTTCCAGGTAATCGGCCCCGGGGAAATCCCGGCTCTCAGGCCAGAGTCCCGCGGGAATATCCGCACGAGGAATGACGAGTCCCGTGTGCCTCTCATGGGCGACGAGGTAGATGGCGACGGCTGGATTACCACTCGCCGACGGTCCGGAAGCGACCTGCGGCTCGGCGCAGGCGCACACGACCAGTACGATCGCCACCAGCCGGACGAGTCTCGGAAGAGCCATCGGAGCAGAATAGTGCAGATCCGCCTAACTGCTGTGAATCTTGGTTCGTATATGGTGAATCGTAATTGGACAGTGATGAGTGAGGGGTGACGGGTGATGGGGCCTACCCAAAGTCAGAAGTCAGAAGGCGGAAAGACAGTCCGATTTAGGCCGCAGGCGACCTTACGGCCATGTCTGCTTTCGGACAGGAACGGACGTTCCCGTGTCCTCCCGCTGCCAGGCTGGACGACTGCACTTGGGAATATCGGCCCGACAACGAGTGTTTATCCGTCGTGACCCCCGCAGAAACAGGGCGTGGCTACGCTGAAATCAATTCGTCACCGCTAAAGGAGCCCCTATGCAATACGAATAGATGTTCTAATCGGCTTAACGAAAATGATAGCAAGACTTAGCGTTGTGGCCGCACTGAGTTAAAACGTCCCTAAACTGTCCTGCAAATTCACCTAGCAAGGAGGAAACTCAATGTTAAAAAAACTAATTGCAGTCGTATTTGGCCTTAGTTGCCTATTTAGCTCGTTTTTTGCGAACGCTGAAGATAGGTCAATGAGCTTTTTTGTAACCAGCATAGGAATGGGAAAAGGTGCTAATTTGGGCGGCCTCGCCGGCGCCGATGCGCATTGCAAAAAACTCGCAACTGCAGCAGGAGCGGGCAATCGCGATTGGAAAGCCTACTTAAGCACCAAAGCAGATCCAAACAATCCGAGAAAGCGTGGTGTCTTTGCTCGCTCAAGAATCGGCAATGGTCCTTGGTACAACGCTCACGGCACTCTAATCGCCACCAATCTAACCGACTTACACCTCTACAACAAAACCATTAACTTACAAAACGCCTTAGACGAAAACGGCAAACAAGTAAATGGTCGCTATTCCAAGCCCAATCGACACGATATTCTGACCGGTACCAACCCTGATGGCACAGCTCTTTTCGGGGACGGCAAAGATCACACCTGTAACGACTGGACCAGCGAGGATCCCCAAGGAAGCGCAATAGTGGGCCACCATGATCGCCATGGCGGCGGCAATACCTCCTGGAATTCTGCCCACGGCTCGCGCGGGTGCGGAGAAAAGGATTTACCTAAATCCGGTGGTGCTGGCCTGTTTTACTGCTTCGCGGCAGACTAAGCCGGAGTCCAATAACCGGGGTAGAGAGCATTTCTTATCAACATTAGAAACCATTGCTTTCTGACCCTGATTTAATCTTTGACGCTGGCGGGACTGGGGCTGACCGGTTGGGTCGAACGACGCAGAAAACTGCGGCGTAACACGTCTCAGCACTCAAATACACCCCGCTTCGGCGGGGTTGTTTTTTGCCTGTCAGGGATGTCCGCTTTGGGTCGAAAGCGGACGTTCGCGGATGTCCGCTTTCGGCCACGACCATTTTCACGCGGTTGATCCCTCGGCGGGCTAAGGATACATTGCCGTTTGGTGAAAAATGGTGTTTAAATTTCCTATACTTCTGGCGACGTCCGTTTATTACGTGGATCCAGTGCACCACGCATGAAGTGGAAGATGGCCGAGAACTCGCTGTTCGGAATCCTGCTACGCAAGAGCTGGTGGGTGAGCGCGCTGGTCGCGCTCGGCACGTTCGGGGCGGTGCGAAACTTCATGGAGTGGGGCTACGCCCTCTTCGCCACCACGCCCTTCACCGTTATCGCACTGATGGTCGCCTGGAAACAGATCCGCACGCCTAGCGGTGCGCGGCTAGAGAAAGCGCTGGAGAAGATCCGCAGCATGTCTTGGGAGGATTTCGCGCGTGCTCTGGAGTCGGGGTTCAGGAACGAGGGCTACGCCGTGCAGCGCGTCGAGGGCGCGGTAGACTTCGAGCTTGAGAAATCAGGGTGCGTGTCGCTCGTGTGCGCGCGGCGCTGGAAGGCTGCGCGCACGGGCACGGAGCCGCTGAAAGAGTTGACGGCGGCCGGCGAGAAGCGCGGGGCTGGGGAATGCAAGTATGCGGTGGCGGGAGAGTTGACGGAGCAGGCGCGGGCGTTCGCGAAGGAGAAGGGCGTGAAGCTGGTGGAGGGCGCGGAATTGGCGGGACTGGTTCGCGTGTAGACCCAAGGAAACAACAAAATGACAGCCTATTTAATCGTGCGTACCAAGGTCGGTCGGCGCAGGAAACTGCAAGTCGCATGACACTCAGCACTCACACAGGCCCCGCTTCGGCGGGGTTTTTGTTTGCGTATCGTGCTTTCCGAATGGGCAAAAAAAACCACGCAGGTCGAGAAACCCTACGCGGCAAATACAAGTATCCAACAGGAGGAGGACACCCGAGATACTGATTTCTTTATACCCGCATTCTGAGAAATGCTCTGTTAAATACCGCACGCAACCCGCTTCGGCGGCGTTTGTTTTTGGTGGATCTGGTTCCTTCGCTGAATGATTGCTTTGGGCCGTTTCCGAACCTTCAGGAAGGTCCGCTTTCGGCCACAACCGGTCACTCGCCGAAGTTCGTTGCGCCAGGAAGGACGCTCCCGGCAGCTGATGCGAAATTAGAGCGCAACGGGTGCCGCTTTAAGGCCGACGCTTGCAGGTCAGCCCTCTAAAACCTGGCGCCTAACTTTCCTTCGGGCCGCGCATGTGTAGCAATACGGCCTCCACCTGCCGCCAAGCCTTCGCTTGCTCGTCGTCGCCAGCGTCCTCAAAGGAGCCGGCCTTTTGAGCAGCCTTGGCGATGGCTTTGGTGCCTTGCGTTTCAAAAAGGTGGTGCGCAAGTGCCGAAATATCTGCTGCATTCATCTCTGCACGCCTCCAAAAAAACGTTGACAAAACAATGCTGCTCCATCGCTCGAACGCGCGTCTTGACTCAAATCAAAAGGTGATCAGATACCATCAGAAACAAATCCTGAGGAGGCGGTTTACAGTTACCGCGTATGAACCTCTGCGAGTGACTGGTGCAGGTCGAAAGCGGTCATTCCCGTGTCTTACGGCGACAGACGAACAAACCGGTAGTTCCCGCTTCTAGACCGTGGCATTTTGACCCCGCACAGACCCTGTTTCGGTGGGGGTCTGTTTTGTTTGAGAGCGTCTGCTTGCGACTTTGACGTAGGTCAAGAACGGTCAGCGGGTATAGGCCTAGCGTACTTCGAGGGTCGTTTTAATTGTGGATGGAGAGACGCGTCGGTCTCTCCCATCCTGCCAGGCAGGATTGAAATGAGCCAACAAGATCACTGGGAACAGGTCTACACGACCAAGCCGAGAGAGAAGTTGGGTTGGTATGAGCCCCATTTGAAAACCTCCTTAAGTTGGATTAAGGGGCTTGGGTTGGCCGTAGAGGCTCCGATCATCGACGTCGGTGGGGGCGCATCCACATTGGTTGACGACCTGTTGGACGTGGGCTATCGATCAATCACAGTCCCCGATATATCGGAGAAAGCTCTGTCCTCGGTTAAGGTACGGCTGGGTAAAAAGGCAGAGCTAGTTACGTGGTTGGATGGTGATATCACCTTGATTGATTTGCCGAGACATTATTATGAATTGTGGCACGATGGAGCAGTGTTTCACTTTCTCACCGTGCTTGAGCAGCAGCGGAAATATCGGGACAACCTTCTAAAGGCGTTAAAGCCGGGCGGACACCTGATTATCGGTACGTTTGCACCAGAAGCGCCTCCCAAGTGCAGTGGTCTGCCGGTAGAACGGTACGATCCGGAACAGTTAAAGAACACACTAGGTGGCGAGTTTGAATTAAAGCGCCACCACAAAGAACTGCATATTACGCCGGGTGGGGTTCTTGCCCACTGGAAAACGCCGCCTTATCACGGCGCACATCCACACCGGACATTCGTGGTATGGACTTTCTAGTAAATATCCTTCCGCAAAGCCGGACGATATTTACTCGGCGTCCTCGTCTTCAAGATCGATCGCCGCCGACGGCGGCAACTTCGCGATGATCGTCTCGATCATGTGAATGTGCTCGGCCTCTTCGTCCCGCAGCTCCTCGAACAGTGCCTTGACGTCCGGTTGTTTCACGCTGGGGAGGGCCTCGTCGTAGAACGCGAAGGCTTTCTTTTCGGAGGCCAACGCCACCTGGAACGCCTTGAGCTGGGACATGTTCCAGCGAGGCGCGCCGACATCGGGGGCCTCCACATCGAAGATGTCGTCGAGCTTGACTTTTGGGGGTTTATCGCCAAACAGTGCGAGCCGGCGCTCAGCGAGCTGATCACCGTGCTTCTTCTCGTTGTTGGCCATCGATTGGAACACCGACCCGGTGTCGTTGGAATAGCGGCGTCCGATTTGTTCGGCGAACAGCGTGTACCGCTGAAACGCCTCGATCTCGATCAGACTGGCGAGATCGAGGGCGTCCATCAGTGTGAGTTTGGAGAAATCGACTCTAGCTAGCATGGGGCCTCCGGCTACAGTGCAACGCGCCCCGTCAACCAAGCACGAGACTGTCTAGTGAATAGGAAATTCAAACGACTATTTTTGCCAAGCAAGACGGTATCAATACGCCGATCGTCCGGTCAAAGCAACCAGTCACTCCCCACACACCTTGGCGTGCCTAGCTGCATGTACTTGGAGCGCTTCGCAAAACCGCCTTCCGGGCGCATTCTGGCACCTGTGGTAATCACTTCGCATTCGGAGGGGAATCAGAAAGGGATAAGCATATCTATCCGTGGCCTGGGCCCACCGCCCCGGCGCAGGCGGGCATTTCGGGCCCCGACGACTCCCCCCATGCTGCGCCATATGCGCAGTCTGAGATGTCAGCTCTGGGTCGAAAGCGGACGTTCCCAGAGATCGGCTTTCGGCCCAAAAGCGGACACTCCCACGCGCCTAACCGACGGCCCGGCCTACTAAATATTGCTCCTCGGCGAGTAACCGGTTCATATTCGTACCAGTAGGGGCTAACATACGGATCCGCTTGAGGGATGAGATTGGCAAGCGCAAGCTCGCGCTTTGTAAACCGCCTATTTTGTCAACCAAATCACTATAAGGACTCCCCTGCGAGCGCAACGCTGGGGTTCTTTTACAGGAAGATGGCGTAATCACCCATGAGCGATCACCATCACCATCACCACGACGACGACCCCGTTCGCGAGCACGACCGCCCGCTCTCTGGCCCGGCGCTGCGCGTGAAGGCGCTGGAGTCGCTGCTCGTCGAAAAAGGGCTCGTCGACCCGAAGACGCTCGATGAGCTGATCGACACATACGAGACGAAGGTGGGACCGCGCAACGGCGCCCGCGTCGTTGCCCGCGCGTGGATCGATCCCGACTACAAGAAGCGCCTGCTCGCGGACGGCGGCGCCGTCATCGCCGAGCTCGGTTACGTAGGGCGCGGCGAGGACATCGTCGTGCTCGTGAACACGCCCAAGGTCCGCAACATAGTGGTATGCACGCTCTGTTCCTGCTACCCCTGGCCCGTGCTCGGCCTGCCGCCCGTGTGGTACAAGTCGGCGCCGTACCGCTCGCGGGCGGTCATCGATCCCCGCGGCGTGCTGAAGGAACTGGGCAACGAGGTTCCGGACGATGTCGAGGTGCGCGTGTGGGACTCGACCGCCGAGCTGCGCTATCTGGTGCTGCCGGAACGTCCGGCGGGGACGGAGGGCTGGAGCGAGGACGAACTCGCGGCGATCGTCACGCGGGATTCGATGATCGGCGTCGTCCAAGTCACGGTGCCGGCGGGAAGGAAGTGATGAACGGCGTGCACGACATGGGCGGCATGCACGGCATGGGGCCGGTCGAGATCGAGCGGAATGAGCCCGTCTTCCACTCGAAGTGGGAAGCGCGTGTGTTCGCGTTGACGGTTGCTGCTGCGTTTCTCCGCAGGTGGAACATCGACATGGGCCGCCATTCGCGCGAGCGGATGCCGCCCGCCGAGTACCTCGCCGCGACCTACTACGAGCGCTGGCTCTTCGGCCTGCAGAAGCTGCTCGTCGAGGAGGGCCTGGTGACCGCCGGGGAGCTGGAAACGGCGCACGCCGAATCGAAAGTGGACGATGCGCGCACGCTCCGCGCCGCGGACGTCGCGAATTACCTGCGCCACCGCGTGCGCACCCGCGTCGAGGCCGACGTGCGCCCCAGGTTCCGGCCCGGCGACCGCGTCATCGCGCGCAACACCCATCCGACCGGCCACACGCGGCTCCCGCGTTACGCGCGCGGGCGCCGCGGTGTGATCGACCGCGATCACGGGGTATTTATTTTCCCCGACACAAACGCGATGAGCCGGAACAGGAAGCCGCAGCACCTTTACACCGTGCGCTTTGCCGCGCGCGAACTGTGGGGATCCGATGCCTCCGCGCGCGACAGTGTTTACGTGAACCTCTGGGATGACCACCTCGATCCGGCCTGAGGCCGACCTCGGCGCCCTTCCGGCCTTCCCGCGCGACGACGAGGGCCCGGTATTCAAGGCGCCGTGGGAGGCGCAGGCTTTCGCGATGACGTTGACGTTGCACACGCGTGGCGTCTTCACGTGGCGCGAGTGGGCCGATGCCCTCGCCGCCGAGCTCGCCGCGGCGTCGGCGCGCGGAGAGCCGGACGACGGCACCCATTACTACGAGCACTGGCTCGCCGCGCTCGAGAAGCTGGTCGCCAGGAAGAAACTCATCCCCGGGGACGAGTTGGAGCGCCGCGTGGACGAATGGGATGCCGCTGCGCAGGCGACGCCGCACGGCAAGCCGATCGAGCTGCCGCCGCACTGATTGCCAGCCAGCGTGCGGACATATGGGATAGATTGAAATAGCCTCGTTGCGATCGACTCTCAGCGCGAACGTCTGCTTCGGGTCGGAAGCGGACATCCCCAAACGTCTGCTTTCGGCAATTCGCCGGCAAATACTGATCGTGAACGTCGCTGCGGCACCGCCACCCAGTGATTTTGCCGGACTCGACCTCGGGGGTAAACACGATCGACCTACCGTCAAGGTTAGGTGTAGCAAATAGGTTCGGTCCGGTTAGCACAAGGCGAATCTGCCCTCCTGTCTCGATCCGCCCTTCGCCTAGGTAGCGCAGCTTCTTCATTTTCTCGAGCTCAATATCGCTTGGGCGGGTCGGCATCCGTCCATGTGTTTCCATGTACTTTGCCATTTCTGTCCGAAGCTGGTTCGCTATGGAAACAACAGCCGATACAAGAGCGCGGACTTGCCTGCTTTGATAAGTTGGAATAAATACCGCGGCGAATACGGCGATCAAAATTGCTACGATAATTGCCGCGACGTGTTACTGGCATGCCACTTGCGCGCGCCGCTCCTTGCTCTGGCATGGACCGCAGGTGTGCCAGCGCGCATTCGGCGGTGCAGATGACGATAATAGATCTCGTTTGCATAACACGGAAACACCAGCACGGCCGCAATGATAAAGGCGAATTGGGGGCGGGGGCGGTATCGACGGGACGCATGGGAATCTAGCGAATTTGGCCTCATGCGTAGAATCGATGTTCTATATGGATTCCATGTTATATTTATTCATCCGCGGCTAGCGCCATGATCATTTCCAAGGCATTGGTGCAGATTGCTTCTATGACCAGGCATTGCGCCCACCGCCGCATAAGAACAGCGAGGGGCTGCAGGGTGATCTACCGTCACGCTGCGGTCTAGTAAGTTTTTCATGCCGACAACAAGGAGCATCCAATGAAGAGATTCAATCGAAAGCTCATTCTAGGTGCAGCGATGGTTTGCGGCGTGGCACTGTCGCTTCCGGCCGTGGCTGAGGTCAACCTGGCCGGGAAAACGGTCGAGTTCGTCATCCCGTTCAGCGAGAAGGGAGGTTCGGCAAAATGGGCCAATTTCTTCGCGCCTTTGATGTCCCAAGCGCTGCCCGGTAACCCGACCGTGATCGTCAAGTACATGCCCGGCGCCGGTTCCACGAAGGGCGCCAACTGGTTCCAGAAACAGAAGAACGGCGACGGCACCGTGGTCTTCGGTACGTCCGGCTCGACCCACTTCCCTTACTTGCTGGGCGATAAACGCGTGAAGTACGAGATCAAGGACTGGATCCCGGTGATGGCGACCGGCAC
>Ga0224497_10002386_pt1 | contig 11198 bp, 9 predicted proteins | sample SF_Jul11_sed_USG_4_FD_167970 | JGI IMG/M metagenome (GOLD analysis project Ga0224497, IMG submission 167970) | Sediment microbial communities from San Francisco Bay, California, United States - SF_Jul11_sed_USGS_13 | ecosystem: Environmental > Aquatic > Marine > Sediment | place: USA: California...
AATATCAAGCCAATTCATTTGATGATGAAACAGGTAGATTTGTTGAAGAATTACGAATCTATGAAAGAGAAGCTAGTAGTTTTCAATTCCATATATTAGATGAAGATATTGAACATGTAATTTCAAACCTTCCAGTAGAATTAGACGGTGTAGATACAGATCCCTATGAGGTTGTAAATCATAAATCTATGACTAGAATTAAAACTGACAGAGTTAGAGGTGGAGCACTACGAGTTTTAAATGACGGGTTAATTGGAAGATCAAAAAAACTTCTCAAAAGAATCGAATTATACAATTTAGATGGTTGGGAATGGCTAAGTGATCTCAAAGGAGCAGTCCAGACCGGTGATAATCAAGAAGATGCAGCTGCTAAGAGAATGCGTGAGGTAATTACAGGAAGATCAGTACTATCAATGCCTAACAAAATGGGAGGATTTCGATTAAGATATGGAAGAGCATGTAATACTGGGTTTGCAGCAGTTGGAATTCATCCTGTAATTGCTGAAATTCTTGATCATACAGTAGCTGTCGGGACACAAATCAAAATTGACATTCCTGGAAAAGGAGCTACAGTAGCCTTTGTTGATTCCATTGATACACCAACTGTTCGTCTGAATAATGGCGATGTAGTGAGAATTAGAGATGTAAAACATGCATTAGAAATAAAAAATGAAATTGAAAAAATTCTACATCTGGGAGATATTCTGATTTCATTTGGAGATTTTCTTGAAAATAATGCTCAACTGATTCCATCCGCATACGTTGAGGAATTTTGGATTGAGGAACTAAAACGAAAAATCCAAAATACTGAATCTAATACTCATTATCTAGAACAATTCTTAAGTAAAATTCCCTCAGTCGATGAAGCAATAAAAATTTCACTTGATTTTAAAATTCCACTTCATCCACATTATCTGTATTTTTGGGATAAAATTTCATCCGAAGATCTCAATATGCTCTTAGAACCAATAAAAATTAGTGACACATCTATCAAATACTCAATTAAACTCAAAAAGATTCTTGAAAATCTTGGCACACCACATAAAATTGAAAATCAAGAAATCATTTTAGAAGATCAAGAAGCAAAAATATTCTTTAATTTATTATTTAGAAAAAAACTAACAATAAACGATTTTTCAGTTCCCATAATATTATCAAAATCATCAGGCATTCAAATTAAAAATAAATTCTCAACTTCGGTTGGTGTTAGAATCGGAAGACCTGAAAAGGCAGCTCCAAGACAAATGAAACCTCCAACACATGTTTTATTTCCAGTTAGTGACAAAGGAGGGCCTACAAGGGATCTTCTAAAGGCATCAAGAAATGAACACTTTTTTGCAAATATCTTTAACAGAACTTGCAGTCAATGTAATGAACCTTCAATTGGAATAAAATGTTCTAACTGTGGTATAAAAACAACAATTACCTATAGATGCATCAGCTGTAGAGATACTCTAAATGAACCATTCTGTGAAAAATGCAAGCGTAAAGCTCCTGCACATTCACATAAAGAATTTCCACTAAAGACAAGATTACTTTTAGCCCAAGAAAAAATGGGCCTTCGAGCAAAGGAACCATTCAAAGGAGTAAAGGAACTAATTAATCAAGATAAAATTGCTGAACCTCTAGAAAAAGGGCTAACACGACAAAATTTTGGATTAACAACCTTCAAAGACGGAACTGTTAGGTTCGATGCAACAAATTCTCCTCTAACTCAATTCAAACCATCTTGGATTGGAACTTCAATTGAGAAACTAAAACAACTTGGGTATTACCATGATATTGATGGTAATCCTCTTGAAAACTTAGAACAGATTATTGAACTCCGTATGCAAGACGTAATAATTCCCTATGAAAGCGGAAAATATCTTGTTTCAATTTGTAAATACATTGATTCACTTTTAGAGAAATTTTACGGCACATCTTCATTTTATAATGTAAATAATTTCAAAGAATTGATTGGTCATCTAATTATTGGTTTAGCACCTCATACTTCTGTTGGAATTGTTGGACGGATTATTGGATACACTGAAACCCATGTTTGTTTTGCAACCCCAAACTGGCATTCGGCAAAAAGAAGGGATGCAGATGGTGATGCTGATTCTATAATGCTTCTAATGGATAGTCTGCTTAATTTTTCAAGACAATTTCTTTCTGATAGAATAGGAGGGTTAATGGATGCCCCATTACTTGTTCAACCTCTAGTTTTACCACACGAGTCTCAACCACAAGCACACAATCTTGAAGTTACAAAATTATTCCCTTTAGAATTTTTTGAGTCAACATCTCATCAAGTTAAAGCATCAGACATTACATCTGTAGATATTATTAAATCCAGACTTGAAACTGAAAGACAATTTTATGACTATTTCTTTACACATTCGACTTCATCACTAACTACATCAAAATCCCGTAGTGCATATTCTACACTTGGCTCTATGCTAGACAAATTTGACATGCAAGTCAAAAATGCAGATTTGATCGATGCTGTAAATACTTCAGAAATTGTTTCAAATGTAATTTCGACACACCTAGTTCCAGACATCATGGGAAATCTTAGAGCATATGCTAGACAGAACTTTAGGTGTACTGGATGTGGCAAATCATATCGTCGAATGCCTCTTATTCAAACATGCATTTGTGGTCATAAACTAATTGCTACAATTACTAGAGGATCTGTAGAAAAATATCTAAAACTTGCAAAAAGATTAGTTGAAAAATATGATGTAAGTGAATATCAACGAGGAAGAATACAAGCATTATCAGATGAAATTGACTTAGTTTTTGGCAAGAATAAAGGAGATCAATCTCTACTTACCGATTATGCCTAGATTATCTGAGCTTAACATATTCATAAGCACCTAACTTACTATCAAAACAAAAATTAACTTTTTGAAAATTCTTTCTAAAATGTTTAACTTTTGAAAGCACTCTCTTTGGATCCTTTTTCTCAATTACAATATTTTTGATGAAAGATGCAATCTCTTCCATTTCATTCTTCTTCATTCCAAGTCGAGTGATTTCAGAAACTCCTAATCTAATTCCACCTGGATGGAAATAATTTCTTCCAGCCTTAATATCACCTGGAATTAATTGTCTGTTTACAATGATATTGGCTTTTTCTAAATCCGATTCCACTTTACCACCATCAGAATAATCTAAAACATTTACGGCAATCTGATGAGATTTCGTAAATCCTTTACTTTCACCCAAGACTTTGAATCCAATCTTATTTAGAGCATCTGCTAACGACTTTGCGTTTTTGATTACCTCCATAGCGTAGTCTTTTCCAAACTCTAAAGCTTCTGCAAAAGCAACTGCCTTTCCAGCCATATGATGAATGTGATGACTACTTGTAAGACCGGGAAACGTTGCTTTTTTAATTACTTCTTCGTGTTTCTCTGAACCTAAAACCAGTCCTCCCTGAGGTCCAAACAATGTCTTATGAGTACTCATAGTCATAGTGTCTGCTCCTTCACGCAAAGGATCCTGGAACTTACCACCTGCGATTAATCCTGCAACATGTGCTGCATCATAATTAATATGAATATCGTAACTCTTTAGAAAATCTGATAATTCTTTGACAGGGTGAGGAAACAAAAATAATGAGCCACCAAACATTGCCATCTTTGGAAGACGATTAGCTTTTTCTAAATCCTTTACCTTTTGCTTAGTCTTGTCAACATCAATTGTCATTTCTTCTGCATCAAATGGATAAAATTCGATTTCCAATCCATGAACCAAACCTGCAGTTCCTGAATGCTCCTTTTTACCATGAGATATGTGTCCACCCGCAGGAATAGAAGGTGCTAACATTATCTCACCAGGATTGGTAAAAGCAGAGTAAATTGCTAAATTTGCAACGACGCCTGAAATTGGTCTTACGTCAGCAAATTTTGCTTTAAATAATTTTTTAGCTAACTTCATACATTCAAACTCAACATCATCAATATACACACAACCTGCATAGACTCTATCTCCAGGCCATCCTTCAGCATATCTATTTCCAAAATCAGAAATTATTGCTTCACGAACAGCGGGACTTGGAATATTTTCACTTGCAATTAATGGAATTGAATTTTCAAACCACTTGTGATGTTCCTTTAACTTTGTAAAAATTTTATCATAAGATTGTCTGTTCTGAGATTTTACCATATTTTGCGACTTAATTTTCCCAATTTAAAAACACCGATAACAATTCATTTTTTCACATCCTGATCTGGAAGGTATAAAAGGGGAATCTGAAGTTTTTGGATTTATGGGCATGCAAGCTACTTCAAAAGGAACTATGCCAGTGGTATTGTTAAAAGAAGGCGGTTCAGAAACCAAAGGCCGAGAAGCACAAAAGAATAACATTGCTGCATCTAAAATTATCGCCGAAATTGTTCGTACCAGTCTAGGTCCTCGAGGAATGGATAAAATGTTAGTCGATTCCCTAGGTGATGTTACTATTACTAATGATGGTGCTACTATTCTAAAAGAAATTGACGTTCAACATCCAGCTGCAAAAATGCTTGTTGAAATTTCCAAAACCACAGATAATGAAGTTGGAGATGGTACAACATCTGCTGTTATCCTAGCCGGTGCATTACTAGAGCATGCAGAGTCTCTGATAGATCAAGATGTGCACCCAACAATTATTGTCGATGGTTATAGAAAAGCGGCAAAGAAAACAAAGGAATTTCTTGAAAGTATAGCAGACAAAATTTCTGCTAATGACAAAACCATTTTAACTAAAATTGCAAAAACGTCAATGCAAACTAAACTTGTTAGAAAAGATGCTGATCAACTTGCAGAAATTATTGTAAAATCAGTACTTGCAGTAGCAGAAAAGAGTGGAGAAAACTATGATGTTGACATTGATGATATTAAGGTAGAAAAGAAAGCAGGCGGATCTGTAAAAGATTCAATGATTATCCAAGGTATTGTACTTGACAAAGAAGTTGTTCATGGAGGCATGCCAAGAAAGATAACTGATGCTAAAATTGCATTAATCAATACCGCATTAGAGATTAGTAAAACTGAAACCGATGCTAAAATCAACATTTCAAATCCTCAACAACTAAAATCATTTCTAGATGAAGAAAACAGGATGCTAAAAACAATGGTTGACAAAGTAATTGGTTCTGGAGCAAATGTAGTGTTATGCCAAAAAGGGCTTGACGATATGGCTCAACATTATCTTGCAAAAGCAGGAATTATTGCAGTTAGAAGAATAAAAGAAAGTGATCTTACAAAACTTGCAAAAGCAACTGGTGCAAGAATAGTTACAAACCTTGATGATCTTTTTGAAAAGGATCTAGGAAGTTCAGAAATTGTTGAAGAAAGAAAAATTGAAGAAGATAAATGGGTATTCATTGAAGGATGTAAACATCCAAAATCTGTTACATTACTTCTGCGTGGAGGTTCACAAAGAGTAGTAGATGAAGTCGAACGCTCTGTTCATGATGCTCTTATGGTTGTAAAAGATGTAATTTTAAAACCTGAAATTGTTGCAGGTGGTGGTGCACCTGAAACATTTGCTGCAACAAAACTCAGAAGTTGGGCAAAATCACTAGAAGGACGAGAACAACTAGCTGCTGAAACATTTGCTGATGCTTTAGAATCAATTCCATTGGCACTTTCTGAAAACGCTGGAATGGATCCAATTGATACACTTACACTTCTTCGTTCAAAACAGCAGAAAGGCGAGAAATGGACTGGAATTGATGTAATGAAAGGAAAAGTTGGTAATATGAAATCAAGTGATATAATCGAACCACTCGCAGTAAAACTTCAGATAGTCTCAGCAGCTGCCGAAGCTGCATGCATGATTCTCAGGATTGATGATGTAATTGCTACTCAGAAATCTGCTGGAGGTCCACCTGGTGGAGAAGGTGGAATGCCACCTGGAATGGGTGGAATGCCACCTGGAATGGGTGGAATGCCACCTGGAATGGGTGGAATGCCTGACATGGGCGGAATGATGTAAATTATTGTTAAATTTTTTCAAAAGTTTATTTCGTTACTAATTTTACGTGCAATATTGAGTAAAATACCCTCCAAGTTTCTTGAAAGTTTTAAATACATTTACCTTGTTGCATTCTTTGCATTACTTGCAGGATTTTTTCATCCATTAATTACTAACACAAGTCTTGAAATTGTTGTAATTGGAGTCTTGATATTGTTTATAGGCCTTGCAGGTGGAGTTTTACTCTTTAAAGCTGCTGCATCTGATAAGAAACAAACAACATTTCTTGGAGGGGGATTTATCTTAATGACAATTTCATTATACTACATTATTGCACTTACTGGAAGAATCTAAACATCAAAGTATAGATAAAATTCATGTGGATGTGGCCTAATTGCTATTTCACGTTGGTCACGTTGTTCTAACTCTATAATTTTATCAATTACATCATTTGTAAAAACTGTATTGAGGAATTTTCTGTCACTTTCTAACTCATCTAGTGCTTCTCCAAGACTTTTTGGAAGAACACCTATTCCTCTTCTAGATCTATCAGATTTAGTCATCTTAAAAATATCATCACGTACCTCATCCCCGGGATCCATTTTCTTTTTTAATCCATCCATTCCAGCTGCAGTTACAGCAGCAAATACAAGATATGGATTTGATGAAGGATCAGGAGCTCTGAACTCCAGTCTTTTTAGATGTGCATAACCTTTTCCTGTTAGATGCTTAGGAACTCTTACAATAGCAGAACGGTTTCCTGAACTCCATGCAATATATGCTGGAGCCTCATAACCTGGCACTAATCTATGGTATGAATTAGTAGTAGGATTACAAATTGCAGACAATGCTTTTGCGTGATTAATGATTCCACCACAAAAATATCTTCCAGTCTGACTTAACTCAATTTCATCATCTGGATCAAAAAATGCATTTTCATTTCCTTTCCATAAACTAACATTAACATGCATTCCAGATCCCGAATCCATAGCAATTGGTTTGGGCATCATTGTTGCAACTTTACCATATTTTTGTGCAACATTTCTAATTACGTACTTGTATGACTGAGCAGCATCAGCAGCATTTGTCATATAATCATACTTTATGTCAATTTCACATTGTCCTGCAGTTGCAACTTCATGATGATGGTTATCACATAAGATCCCAAAATTACTTTTAAGAATATTCACACATTCATTTCTATACGGTGTAAGAGTATCTGATGGCGTACTAGGATAATATCCTTCTTGTAATCCCATTGGATATCCATTTCCTTCTTGACTCCATGGAGCTTCTTTTGATTCAATTGAGTATGATTGTCCTTTGTATGGTGTTAAAACATCCCAATGAACTTTATCAAAAACAAAAAATTCTACTTCTGGACCCCACGTACTAAAATCGAATCCTTGAGATCTGATATATTCTTCAGCTTTTTGAGAAATTCCTCTAGGATCTCGTGATAATCTTCCTCTATTTTCTCCCCAGTAAATATCACAAAGAAGTCTGGCAGTTTTGTTTTCAGTCATCCATGGGATTATCGCGAATGTATTTGGATCTGGCTTTAAAAGCAGATCTGAGTCATTGATGCTGGCAAAACCAACTATGGATGAGCCATCTAATTTAGGTAATCCATCTCTCATCTGTTCGGGAGTAAAAGTATCAGCCGAAATTGTAGTATGATGAAAATGACCTGTTAGACCAGTAAATTGTAAATCAATAAATTGAATACCTTCATGTTGAATTCTCGAGAAAACTTCGTCAGGTGAATATGTTACTTGTATTGCTTTTCCATGACTTACTTTATAGGGCAATTTTGTACTTCAATCAAACACAAATACATCCAACATTTAAGGATTAGGTAGTAAATGTCTGAACCAAATCAAATAGATATCAATTCATTACATCATACAGTTTTACGAGAAATTGAAAATGACTCCTTATTAGAAATTAATCCAAACTTTTATCGAGATCTTGCTGATTTTATAGGAAATTTACGAAAGCAAGAATTTGATGGCGTAGAAAGCAAAATTAAAGATACAGTGATAGAAATGGCAACTGAATTATCATCATTACTGATAAATATCAGATTGGATAAAATTTTGAATTCTCCTGATATTGAAATCGGATATCTTTTAGATGAAGAGAAATTCATTTTAGATTCAAAGGAAGAAGAGAAAGAAAGAATTGAAATGATTACTTCGGCAACAATTCATGGAAAATCAAAGTTTCTTGAATCGTTAGCTCAAAATCACAAGACGAAGAAAATTGTTATTCGACTTCTTAAGGAAGTAGATGAAATCGTTGGCGCTGACCTTGAAAAATACGGCCCTTTCAAGCCTGAAGATATAACAACAATTCCCTATGAGAATGCCCAAGCCCTAATTTCCAAAAATATTGCCACCAAAGTACGTTGGGAAGACTAGATAGAAATTACACGTATTTTCTTTTAATGTTAAATGTCTCATACAGGTGTGGATGTAATTGATTTTTTGTTTTACACAATTTATCCTGTAATTGGAATTTTTACAGTAGAAGCTATTAGCAGATTAATCAAAGCTCCAAAATGGGTAAAATTATGGGTACAAGCTGCTGTATCCGTTGGATTTGGAATATATTATTGGTTTATTTTGCCTGCCCCAAAGAATTTTCCATTAACAGCAATGGTGATGTTTGCACTTGCTATCGCACTTGTTTATCAAGGAAGACGTGCAAAAATATCTCCTGACAAAAGTCCTTATTGATTTTAAAATCTTCCAAAAATTCGTTTGAAAATATTTGGTTTGTTAGGTCCTCCATCTCGTATTACTTTTTTCTCCCCAAATCTTCTTGCTCTAATCTGACTTAGTTTTACACATCTGTGTTCTTCAGGAAGTCTGTGTTCTGAACAGAAGGGATCCTTACAATAATTACATTGAAAAGGCAAATCAGTCAAATCTCCACAATATGCACAATTTTCAGGTTTCATAATTTCATTACAGCTTTTCTTTTAATAAAGGTGCTACAACCGTGCTTAGAATTTTGTATTTTTTCAGCGTCTAAACATTTTTACAATGATGATCAGTTTAGAAAATTTAGATGATTAAAGATAAGGTTGCAATAATTACTGGTGCAAGTAGTGGTATTGGGTTTGCTACTGCATTAGCACTATCAAAAGCAGGAGCTAAAGTTGCTATAGGAGCTAGAAGAGTTGACAGATTAGAAGAACTTGCAAAAAAAATTTCGGCTGATGGCGGAGAAGTATTTTTCCAAAAATTGGATGTAACTCAAAGATCTGAATGTGAAAATTTTGCTACTGCAGTATTGAGCAAGTGGGGCTCTATTGATATTCTTGTAAACAACGCAGGTTTGATGCCCTTGAGCTTCTTCAAGAGTCTAAAGGTCGAAGAATGGGATAGAATGATTGATGTGAATATTAAAGGCGTATTATATTCTACAGCTGCAGTAATCTCTCATATGAAAGATAAAAAATCGGGTCATATTGTAAATCTCTCATCTGTAGCTGGAAGAATTGTTTTTCCAGCAGGAAGTGTTTACTGCGCAACAAAACACGCAGTTGCAGCATTTAGTGAGGGATTAAGACAAGAATTTAGTGTACGATCTAACATTCGAGTTACTAGTATAGAACCTGGAGTTGTTGCAACCGAACTTAATGACACAATTACTGATGAATCATTACAAGGATTTGTTGAAAATGCAAAGAAGATGGAAGCGTTACAAGCAGAAGACATTGCAAATGCAATTTTGTATGCAGTTGATTCTCCATCTCATGTAAATGTCAATGAAATCCTGATAAGGCCTACAACACAAGAACGCTAAATTGACTAATATCCCACATGTTGTAATTTTAGGAGGAGGTTTTGGTGGATTATCATCTGCTAATGAGTTAAGAAATTCTCTATCTTCATCGCAAGTAAAAATTACTGTAATCGACAAAAAAGACTGGTTTATGGTAGGATTTGCAAAATTATGGATAATTAATGGGACACGAACTTTTGAAAATTCAATTGGCTCATTAAATGAATTATCAAAAAAAGAAATCAGTTTCATCAAAGACGAAATTTTAAGAATTGATCTACAAAATAAAAAAGTACAAACACAATCTCAGAATATTTCATATGATTATCTGATAATTTCTATGGGTGCTGTTTTGGCTCCAGAAAAAATTCCTGGATTAATTGAAAATGGATTAAATTTGTATGATCACAATGATCTTTCAAAAATTCATGACAGGTTAGAAAATATAAAATCTGGAAAAATTGCAATATCTATTATGGGAATGCCTTACAAGTGTCCCCCCGCTCCCTTTGAGGCTAGTTTACTAATAGATTCCATGCTTAGAAAACGTGGAACACGTGATTCTATACAAATTGATTTTTACAGTCCTGCTTCTATTACTCTTCCTGCAGCTGGTCCTGAAGTAAGCAAACAAATTCTAGAACTTGTTAATTCTGAAAAAATTGTTTTTCATAATTTATGTAAAATAAAATCTGTTGAGTCTAAAAAACTGATTTTTGAAAACAATGAAGCTGATTTTGATTTACTTTTGGCTATTCCTCCACACACAGCTCCAAAAGTAATTTATGATTCCGGATTAGCTCAAGAATCTGGATTCATTTCAATAGACAGAGATTGTAAAACATCTTTTGAAAATGTTTTTGCAATAGGCGATGTTACTAGTTTAACAGTTGGAGAAACAATGGCGGTTCCAAAAGCCGGAGTTTTTGCAGAGGGAGAAGGTGTTACGGTTGCCAAAAACATAATTTCAGAAATTCAATCTAAAGAAGAATCTGTACTTTTTGACGGAAAGGGCGGTTGTTTTATAGAATCTGGTAGAGATACCGCATCTGTTATAGAAGTAGATATGTTCTCAAACTCAAAACCTTCAACAAATCTTACAGAATCAACTGCAGACAATCTTTCTAAAAAAATAGAATTTGAAAAAGAAAGACTAGCAAAATGGTTATAGTTCATTTTTGTCATCTTTAGCTTTGGAAAGATGCTCTAAGATTGCTTTTACTTCAACACCTAAATCCTGAGTATTTTTTGACAGGTTCAGCCTTTCTGGGATATTGTTTTTGAAATCTTCGTCTTGTAATTCGATGCTTCTTTTTTGAACACAATCAAGATGATCTTGATCAGTTGCTGAAATTTTGTGACAGATATTACAAATCTTCATGTATTTGATAAATCAATACGACGATTTAATAATTTCATTTTGTGCCTCTGAAACAAGGGATTGTAGTCTAGC
>Ga0224497_10002387_pt1 | contig 11198 bp, 10 predicted proteins | sample SF_Jul11_sed_USG_4_FD_167970 | JGI IMG/M metagenome (GOLD analysis project Ga0224497, IMG submission 167970) | Sediment microbial communities from San Francisco Bay, California, United States - SF_Jul11_sed_USGS_13 | ecosystem: Environmental > Aquatic > Marine > Sediment | place: USA...
CCATTCGATCAGGGCCATCTTCGGGTTCCGCCAGGATTACTGGAAAAAGTGAAAGGTCAAGCTATCACGACGGCCGCCGCGGCTAATTGACCAATGTCAAACCCATCGCCCGGCGCGGATTACGACCATTTTTGCCACTTGACTTTTATCAATTCAATTTTGCCTTTGCATGGTTAATCTGCCAAGTGTCCAAAAGTATCGCCGACCGCGGACCTCAGTATTGGCGTTCGTCACCTGGGCGGGTGGAGAAAGAGCGGGTAAGCGGGGTGATGCCACGGGGCCCGATCACTAAAAACGAGGTTCGCCATGTCACAACAAGACCCAGCAATGTCGCAGCGAGACGATCTACCGAAACCCGAACGACTTCCTTTCTTTCAACGCGTGCTCGATAACCCCTTCCTGTTGCTTTTCCTGGGGATAGTCATGCCCACGGTGTTTTACATCCTGTGGGGCATCATGGAAATCGCCACGCTGCCGATCGCGCCATGACGCCGAGGAGGCATTGACATGAGTTCATTCTTACCCCCATCGGAACGCAACTGGTGGAGCACGCCGGTCGGTAAACAGGAGATTATATGGATCGGGATCGCGCTGGTCTGGTGCCTGATCATGTTTTTCATGATGCCCTACTGGCATATCTACGGAAAACAGAACCTGTCCAACGAGGCTTACCAGACCAATGCGCCCAGGTATCAGGCCAACGTCGATGCGATGGTCGCGAGTTACAAGGTCGGCGAAGAAGCGGGTATGCCGATCGTCAGGCCGCCCCCGGGGAGCGACGTTTACATGCTCGGCCGGCTGTGGCAGTGGTACCCGATTCTCGAGCTGGAGAAAAACCAGAGTTACCGACTGCACCTGTCATCGATGGACTGGAACCACGGGTTTTCGCTGCAGCCGGTCAATATCAACCTGCAAATCGTTCCAGGCTACGAAATGGTGATCACGGTCGCGCCGGACCAGGCTGGGGAATTTACCGTCGTGTGCAACGAGTTCTGCGGCATAGGCCACCACCTGATGCTCGGCAAAATCTACGTGAAGGAGAATTGACATGGCACAGTTCAGAGTTTGTCCGGATTCGGGATTTTATTTTGACAGGTCTGCCGAGAGCCTGATGAAGGCGAACGCGGTGGCCGGCGCGGTTTCGCTATTGATCGCGGGCATACTGGCGCTCGGGGTTATCCTGACCCGCTGGCAGGAAGTGCACCTGTTGCCCGCCGACATGTTTTACCAGGTACTGACCGGTCACGGTATCAACGCGCTGATTTTCTGGATCATATTCTTCGAAATGGCGATTCTCTATTTCGCGTCGTCGACGCTGTTGCGCACGCGTATCGCCGCGCCGCGCTGGGCCTGGCTCGGCTTTGCGCTGATGATTATCGGCATGGTCATGAACAACGTGGCGGTATTGCAGGGCAATTCCAGCGTCATGATGACGTCATATGCGCCGATGCAGGCCGCGCCGCATTTTTACCTCGGATTGATCCTGTTCGCGGTGGGCGCGCTGATCGGGTGTTTCGTGTTTCTGGGCACCCTGGTCATCGCCAGGGAAGACCGCACCTACGAGGGGTCGATCCCGCTGGTCACCTTCGGCGCCCTTACGGCCTGCATCATTGCCATCTTCACGATCGCCTCGGGCGCGATCATCCTGGTGCCGACCTTCCTGTGGTCGATCGGCTACATCGGTCATATCGATGCGGCCATGTACCGCGTCATCTGGTGGGGTATGGGGCACTCTTCGCAGCAAATCAACGTCGCCGCGCACGTCTCGGTCTGGTACCTGATCGTCGGCGTCCTGTTCAACGCGCGGCCGATGTCGGAAAAGGTCAGCCGCAGCGCGTTCCTGCTCTACATCCTGTTCCTGCAACTGGCCAGCGCGCACCATATCCTGGTCGACCCGGGCATCAGTTCCGAATGGAAGGTGTTCAACACCAGCTACGCGATGTACCTGGCGGTGCTGGCGAGCATGATTCACGGCCTGACGGTGCCCGGATCGATGGAGGTCGCGCAGCGCGCCAAGGGGTACACCAAGGGCATGTTCGAATGGCTGCGCAAGGCGCCGTGGGGGAACCCGGTGTTTTCAGGCTTCTTCTTCTCGCTGATTATTTTCGGCTTCATCGGCGGCATCACCGGCGTGGTCATGGGCACCGAGCAGATCAACCTGATCATCCACAACACCATTTACGTGCCGGCGCATTTCCACGCGACCGTTGCGGTGGGCACCACGCTGACCTTCATGGCGCTGACCTACCTGCTGATCCCGGTGCTGTTCCGGCGAGCGCTGTTCCTTCCGGGGGTTGCAAAGATACAGCCCTACGTATTCTCGGCGGGTATGACGCTGATGATCCTGTTCATGCTCGGCGCGGGTACGCTCGGGGTAGCACGGCGTCACTGGGACATGGACTTTACCGGTGCGTTGCTCGCCTTCGAATACCCGGGCACCGCCTACACGTTGATGGCGGTCGCCGGCATCGGCGGCGTGCTCGGCGTGCTCGGTGGCGCGATGTACCTGGTGGTTACGGTCGGCTCGCTGTTGTTCGGCAAGAAGCTCGACGAATCCGCGGGCCTGTTGCAGGGATTCGGCATGCCGCTGGCGCCTTCCTCCTATAACGTCGAGCAACCCGAGCGGCTGCAGATGGCGCCGAAACTCGCGGTCGAACAGCATGGTTCGGCGGGATTCGAGGCGCCCGGAACCTTCGCGCTGGCGCTGGCGTTGCTGGTCTGCTTCGTCGTGTACTACTTTATTAACTGGGACTACCTGTCATCGGTATGGCCGCTGAGTTAACCAGTATGGCGGCGACGCGGACGGTGCATCGAGCGGACCTCGGCGTGGCTGGCCGGGACGGGGCCAGGACCCTTTTCGGCCAGTTAACGAACCTGCTCAAGTTGCGTATCGGCGTGATCATGATGCTGACCGCGCTGGCGGCGATGATGATCACCCCGGGCCCCGAACCGAGTCCGTTCGAAATGCTGGTGCTCGCCTTCGCGGTACTGATTTCGGCCGGCAGCGCCGGCGCGTTCAATCAGTACTACGAGGTCGACCTCGACCGCCGCGTGGCGCGCACCTGCACCCGTCCGTTCGTCACCGGTTATTTTCGCAGGCGTCCGCTATGGCTCGCGATCATCGGCCTGCTGCTGGTGGCGGGCGTCGGCTCGGCGGCACTGGTGTTGAATGTGGCGGCGGCGGTCTATATATTTCTCGGCGCGTTTTTCTACGCGATCGTCTATACCGTCTGGCTCAAGCGTCGCTCCTGGACCAATATCGTCATCGGCGGCGCGTCGGGCAGTTTCGCGGTGCTGGCGGGCGCCGCCGCGGTCGACCCGGGTCTCGGCCCGGTGCCGATCATGCTCGCTGTGGTGCTGTTCCTGTGGACGCCATCTCATTTCTGGAGCCTCGCGATCGCGAAGAACCGGGATTACAGCAAGACCGGGGTGCCGATGCTGCCGGTCATTATCGGCAACCAGCGTTGTGCACGGGTGGTGATGGCTAACACCCTGGCGCTGGTCGCGATCTCGGTGTTGCCGTTTTTTTACGGCATGAGCTGGATCTACCTGCTCGCCGCCGTCGCCGGTGGCGGCTATTTCGTATACCACAATTACCTGATGATCCGGGATCCGTCGCCGCGGGTGGCGATGAAAAGTTTTTTCACGTCGCTGTTGCAACTGGTGCTGCTGCTGGTCGGCGCGGTTCTCGACGTGTTGCTGCTCGGGTAGCCGCGAGACTAACGCCAATGCGCACAATAATGTTCATATGCACTTTATTGCTGCATATGATGGCCGCATCCATTGCCGGCGCAACCACGCAAGCTTCACAACCCGCCTTCGACTATGACCGGGCGCTCGCCTTCAGCCAGGCGGCAATCGGCGTAAGCGTTGGCAATCATCGTTTCACCGACATTGATGGCAGGGCGGTAACGCTGGACTCGTTTCGCGGCAAACCGCTGGTGATCGGCATGATCTACACCAGCTGTTACCAGGTATGCCCGATGACGACCCGTCACCTCGCCACGGTCGTGCAAAAGGCGCGTGACGCGCTCGGGGACGACAGCTTTGCGATCGCGCTGGTCGGCTTCGACAGCGCGGTCGACACGCCGCCCGCGATGCGCTATTTCGCCGGCCAGCAGGGAATCGACGGCTCGGGCTGGCACCTGTTGAGCGGCACCCGGGACAACGTCGAAGCCCTGTCCGCCGACCTCGGATTCCAGTACTTCCCGTCTTCGAACGGCTTCGACCACCTGATCCAGGCCAGCATTATAGATGCCGAGGGGCGCGTTTACCGGCAGGTTTACGGGCAGGTTTTCGAAACGCCGTTGCTGGTCGACCCGTTGATCGAACTGGTGCTCGGACGCGCGGCGCCAAAACGGTCGTTACTGGAAAACCTGGGCGCCAGGATAAAACTGTTCTGCACCACTTATGATCCGGCGCGCGACGGCTACTACTTCGATTACTCGCTGTTTCTCGGCATGCTGATCGGTGCCTCGATCATCCTGGTCACGACAGGTTTTGCGCTTCGCGAATTACGCAAACGCTGACGCCGCGGACCAGGCAGCGGGCCGCCGGCATTACGTTCACCGCGCATCCGCGCGCCGGCAGCCATTGCCCGCTACGGATCCGACTTGATATTAGTCAGAGCGGTTTCGGCCTGCTTCGGCTAGAGTCGTGTTTTCTGCTGGCTTTCTTTATTTACAAGAGACGACGAATACGTGTTGGTCAATCCCGTTAAACGCGCCTACCTCGCGCTCGAGTCCTGGTTCAATCTCTCGTTCGGCAGCGAGTGGAACCCGTTATACCATCTCGGCACGCTGTCGTTTTTCCTGTTCTGGGTCGTCCTGGTCAGCGGCATATACCTGTTCATCCCGTTTCACGGTAGCCTCGATGGCGCGCACGCGTCGATCGAGTACATGACGCACCAACAGTGGTACGCGGCCGGCGTCATGCGCAGCCTGCACCGCTACGCGTCCGATGCGGTCATCGTCACGGTGCTGCTGCACCTGTTCAAGGAATTCGCGTCCGGCCGCTATCGCGGTTTCCGCTGGTTTTCCTGGGTTACCGGGATACCTACGCTGTGGATGGTGGTGACGCTCGGGATAACCGGGTACTGGCTGGTCTGGGATGAAATGGCCCAGTTCGTCGCGGTCGGCTCGGCGCGACTGATGGATGCGTTGCCGATATTTTCAGGGGCGATGACGCGCAATTTCGTCTCCGGCGGCATGACAGATCGCTTCTTTATCCTGATAGAATTCCTGCACCTGCTGGGTCAGCCGTTGCTGCTGGTGTTCATGCTGTGGCTGCACGTGAAACGCATGTCCAACGTCAATATAAATCCGCCTCGGGGGCTGGCCGCAGGCACCTTCGCCGCGCTGCTGGCGCTGTCGCTGTACGAGCCGGCGACGAGCCACGCGCCCGCCAACCTCGCGCGCGTGCCGCAGGAGATCCACATCGACTGGTTTTACCTGAACGTCTACCCGCTGCTCGAACTGTGGCCCGCGCAACAGGTCTGGATGCTGACCATCGGCGTCACGCTGCTGTTGATGATGACACCGTGGCTGCTGCCGAAGAAGGACGGGGCCAAGGCGGTCGTCGATCTCGAGCACTGCAACGGTTGCGGCATCTGTTTCGAAGATTGCCCGTTCGACGCGATCACGCTGCAGGCGCGTAGCGACGGCGCGCGCTATGATCACGAAGTGGCCGTCGACCCCGCGCTGTGCGGCGCCTGCGGCATCTGCGCGGGATCCTGCCCGGCGTCCAACCCGTTCCGTATGCCGCGTGGCGAACTGAAGACCGGTATCGATATGCCGCAGCTGCCGGTAGACGAAATGCGCCGCCGCGTGCGGGAAACCCTCGACTCGATGCTCGGCGAGCTGAAAATACTGTTGATCGGTTGCGAACACGGGTTGAACGTCGAGCGCCTCGACGGCGACGAGGTCCGCGGCATCCGCCTGATCTGCAGCGGCATGCTGCCGCCGACGCTGGTCGAGTACGCTTTGAAGCACGGCGCCGATGGCGTCATGGTGGTCGGCTGCCGGCAAAATGACTGTTATTTTCGATTTGGCAATCGCTGGACGCGCATGCGTTTCGCCGGCGAGCGCAAACCGATACTGCGCGCTCGCGCGGAACGCGAACGTATCCTGATACACGGTGCCGCCGAGCCCGATATAGGCGCAATCGAGGATGACCTCGCCGGGTTCCGCGAGCGCTTGCGCGAACTGAAGCCGGCCGAGGCGGTTTCATCCGTATCACCGGAGACGAGGCGAGCGCGTGACTGAAATCAACAGCAAACCGGTTCGCATCCTGCTGCAGGCTTTCAATTACGGCCTGTTCATGGCGCTGATCTGGTACTTTGCCAGCGCGCCGTCGGTGCGCATACTCGACGACGACGAGGCGGTGATCACGATCGCCTTCGCCCACGCCGGGCAGTTGCGCGAGCCGTGCCGGCGACTGAGCCAGCAGGAACTCGACGAACTCGCGCCCAACATGCGCAAGCCCGAGGATTGCCCGCGCCAACGCTCGCCGGTCACGATCGAGGCGTGGCTCGACGGAGAACCGTTTTACAGCGCGTCGTTGCCACCGCCTGGATTGTTCGGAGACGGCGGGGTCGACGTTTTTCATAGCGCCAAAATTACGGCCGGCACGCATCGGCTGAGCCTCAGGATGAACGACAGCGTGCGCATCGAGGGTTTCAACCACGGTCTCGAGCGCGAAGTCAGGGTCGACCCGGCGCAGATCCTGCTGGTCGGTTTCCAGTCGGAGCGGGGCTTCGTGCTGAAGGACGGGCTGAAGTGACGAGCCTGGCCGTAGCAGGGCTCAACCGATCTGGCGGCAATGAGTCTCGCGCAAAAACAGGCCCGCAAGCAGGGCCATCAGCGTCAATACCAGCAGGCTGATAAACGCCGTGGTGTAGGCCTGCTCCGAATAAACGCGCGCGCCGTCCTGCATCGCGCCGTCCCAGTTCAAATCGAGCAGCCAGCCGATCAGCGGCTGCATCACCGCACCCGAGCCGACGATGCACATGTTCATCAGCCCGAGCGAAGTGCTGCTGTAGTTGATATCGTTGAGTTCCTTGACCGAGCCGAAGCAAACCGTCATCGCGCTGCCGCCGGCGCCGACGGTAAAGATCAGCGCCATCAGCGGCGTTGTGCCTTGCGGGGTCGCATAAACCAGCGTGGTCAGCGCGATCAGCGTGATGACCGCACCGGCCAGCAGTATGATATTGCGCCGGCCGATGCGGTCCGATGCCCAGCCGCACAGCGGCGACAATATGGCCCAGCCGACGAATAGCATCGAGGTGATACCGGCGGCCTCGGTGGTGGTATATCCGTGCACGCTGTGCAGCCAGGGCACGCCCCACAGGCCGCCGAAGGCGAGCATGGTCGACGCCATGCCGAAGCCGATCACCGAGCAGATCCAGGTCTGCGGGTTGACCGTGACCGCCCGCAGGCCCTGCATGATGCCGCGCCGCGGCCCGTGATGGCGCTGTTCGCTGGAGCGCTTCGGCACCAGCAGGAACAGCAGCACCGCAAGCAGCAGCGCGACCGCCGCCAGCACGTTGATGGTGCCGCGCCAGCCGATCGCCTCGACCATCTGGCGCAGCGGCGCCTGCCCGAAGATGCCGCCGCTCATGCCGGCGGTTTGCAACAGGCCTGCCAGCAGCGCGTACTGCGCCGGCCTGAACCAGTAACCGGCGATCGCGAGCGTGCCGACGAAGGCGAAGGCGACGGTACCACCGATCAGCGCGCGCCCGATCGAAGCCATCAGCAGGGAATCGCTAAACGCGAAGCCGATCGATGCCAGCGCGCACAGCGCGGCGGTGAAGCTCATCAGCTTGCGCGGGCCGAAGCGGTCGGTCAGCATGCCTACCGGCAGCTGGATCGACGCGTAAGCGTAAAAGTAAAACGCCGACAGCGAGCCGAGCGCGGCGCCGCCGACCGCGAATTCGCGCATCAGCTCGCCGGTCATGACGCTCGGCGAAACCCGCTGCACGAAGGCATAGCCAAAGAACAGCGTTCCCAGCGTGAACGCAACGATCGCCTGGGAGCGGCTTATGGACGTAGCCGGGGGTGTCGACATGGATGAACTTCGGTTGAATAGACCAGCTTGCTAAGTTAACACGATCCGGCAGAAAGCCAAGCAATCAATCCGTTTGGTCATTGCCGATTGATAAAGGCCCGTAAAAGGGGAACAGAGGCCCGCTGCGGGCAGGCGACAAACAACTGATATAGCTGTGATCATTGTTGCCGATTGTCTTAGCAGACAAGGTCGGTTAATTATTGCTGGCGGTAAATCCCCGGGCCTTTGGGTAGCGTCACTCCGGCCGGAGCTGTGACTGCACGAGTTCGACCCAGAAGTCAGCGCCGATGCTCAATATTTCGTCGTTGAAGTCGTAGCACGGGTTGTGCAGGCTGCATCCGCCGACGCCGTCCTCGCCGTTGCCGAGCAAAATATACGCGCCGGGTTTTTGTTGCAGCATGTAGCCGAAATCTTCAGACGTCATCACCGGCCTGCCGTTGCCGACTACCTGTTCGGCGCCGACAACGCCCTCGGCCACGCGCGCGGCGATCCTGGCCTGCGCGGGCGAATTGATGGTCGGCACGAAATTACGGCGATAGCGAAACTCGTGGTCGGCCCCGTGCGCCGAACAGATCCCCGAAACGATGCGCGCCATGGTCGCCTCGATGTGCTCCTGGACCTCAGGCGTCAGGGAACGGGTGTCGCCCTTCAACACGACCCGCCCCGGCACCACGTTGACGGTGCCATCGGTGACGAACTCGGTGAACGAGACCACGGCATGATCCATGGGATTCAGCGTGCGCGCGACCAGCGACTGCATCGCGACCACGACCTCGGCCCCGGTCACGATCGGATCCCTGCCCAGGTGCGGCATCGCGGCATGGCAGCCGGTTCCGTTGATGACAATTTCGAAATTATCCTCCGCCGCCATGATCGACCCCGCGCGCACCGCAAATTTCCCGGTCGCGAGCGACGGGAAATTGTGGATGGCGTATACATCGTCCACCGGGAATCGCTCGAACAGTCCGTCGTCGATCATCGCGCGCGCACCGTCGCCGTGTTCTTCCGCGGGCTGAAATATAAACACCGCCGTGCCGTCGAACTCGCCGCACTCGGCAAGATGCCGGGCGGCGCCGAGCAGCATCGCGGTATGGCCGTCGTGCCCGCAGGCATGCATCTTGCCGTCATGTTCGGAACGGTAGTCGAAGCTGTTCTGCTCGTGGATCCTGAGCGCATCCATGTCGGCGCGCAAGCCGATCGATCGGGAACTGCCGCCGCGTTTCAGCAGGCCGACGACGCCCGTGTTGCCAATGTTGCGATGAACCTCGAGGCTCCATGACGACAGCAGTTCGGCAACCATGCCGGAGGTGCGATTCTCCTCGAACGCGAGCTCGGGATGGCGATGAATCTGGTGACGCCAGGATTGCATGTCGTCGAACAGCCTGTGCGTATGGTCGGTTAGAATCCGCATCAATTACTTGCCTCGGCAGCGGTCAAAGACGGTATTATATCCGCACTCTTCGGCCAATTCGATCCAGATCCGGCAATACGACATGTTCGCTCACAGAATCAATGCACTGAGATCTCGCATGCGGGAGCGGAATATCGACGTCGCGCTGATTACCGACGAAGATTCGGTTTATTACTTCACCGGGTATTACGATTACCTGCACATGGAATTCGGGCGTCCCACGATACTGGTGGTGCATCGCGATGACGAAACGCTGCTGGTCACTCCCGCTATCGACTACAACTCCGCGCTGGATAACGCCAGGGTCGATCGTATCGAGGCCTGGAACGATGGCAAGGGCAAGGAGTGGCGAGAACATTTGCCGGCGGCGGTGAAGGGCAGGGTCCGGGTCGCGATAGAGCCGCAGCAGATGCCGCCCACGGTAAGAGAGTACCTGGACGAACTGCTCGCCGGGCAGGCGTTGGAAAATATCGCGTCGCTGATTGCCGACATGCGCATGATCAAGTCCGACGAAGAGCTGATACTGGCGCGCCACGCGGGCGAGGTCGCGATGGCGATGATGCAGGCGGGCCGCGAAGCAATCGCTCATGGCGTGGCGGAATTCGAGGTGGCGCTGGCGACCTCCGCGGCGGGTACGCGCAAGTCGGCGGAATTGTTGCGGAAGCATTACGCGGACGCCAGCATGTCGCCGAATACGCATTTCCTGCAGATCATGGCGTCGGGGGAGCAAATCACGCGAACCCACCATCGCGCCAGCAACCGGATCATGCAGCGCGGCGAACCCGTGTTCCTTTGCTTTTGCGGCATGACCAACTTTCACCGCTTCAAGCTCGGCTTCGATCGCACCTTCTGGATCGATACGATGGCCGACGAATCCCAGGCCGCCGTTTACCAGGTCGCGGTAGCGAGCCAGGCCGCGGCCCTGGCAGAACTACGGCCGGGCGTGACCGCCGAAGCCGTGCATGCCGCCTATGCCGACGTGATACAGTCGGCGGGGTACGAATACCCGTTTCGTTGCGGACGCGGCACCGGCTTCAGCTTCCTGGAAAAGCCGCAACTGGTCGTGGGCGACCAGACCGTGTTGCAACCCGGCATGGTGCTGGCGGTCGATGGTTCGGTCAGCACGGACAGTTTCAGGGCCCAGGTCGGCGACAGCTTCATCCTGACAGAGGATGGCTACGAGGCCATCACCGCGCATCCGAAAAACCTGGCAGACGTCATCGTTCACTGAGGCAGGCGCATGCGAAGACCCGTAAGTCTAATCCGAGTCGTGGCTAGCGGATTGTCGTTCCGGTTCGATCTCTTGATGCCTTATCGCCGCAGTGCCTTGTGCTTTCTCGCGCCCTGTGCCATTTCCACCTCGGTCTCGCCGTCGTCCACCGCGGCGAATTCGCGGGCGACCGCGAGCAGGTCGCTGATGACATGTGTCCGGCCGCCGATCATTATCGGTTGCAAAGGGTTCACGAAGCCCTCGGCGAAAGGGCGCAGCGTTTTGTTCTTCACCAGGTAGGTGCCATTGGTCGAGTCGAGGTCGCGCAGGTAAATCTTGCCGCCGACGATACTGATCTCGGCGTGCTGCTTGCTGGCGGTGGCAGAATCGATGTAAATATGGCCTTCGCGGCCGAGAATGAAAGTCCGACCTTCCATGTGCGCGAGGTTGATGCCCGGTCTGGTTTTCATCTCGACATGCTCATTGCGTCCACTCGGTCTCACGGTCTTTGCT
>Ga0224497_10002388_pt1 | contig 11197 bp, 12 predicted proteins | sample SF_Jul11_sed_USG_4_FD_167970 | JGI IMG/M metagenome (GOLD analysis project Ga0224497, IMG submission 167970) | Sediment microbial communities from San Francisco Bay, California, United States - SF_Jul11_sed_USGS_13 | ecosystem: Environmental > Aquatic > Marine > Sediment | place: USA...
GAACACCGGTTATCGGCATCGGTGTTGGTGCCCAGATTCTGGCGATTGCGGCTGGCGGTTCGGTACAGAGCACAGGGCTCGAGTTCGAGTGCGGTATGGCCCGGAGAATCTGCGATGACGCCTTGAACGGCTTTCTTCCTGAAGAATTCGAGCAAGTCATCTATATGCGTGACCGCCCGGTACCCCCAGAGGATGCCAGGATTCTGGCCGTTGATGAAGCCGGCCGCCCGGCGGTTTTTCAGGTTGGCTCGGGCAACGGCAGCAGTTCGTTCGGATTTGCGGGGAATCCAGGAATCAAAGTTGGAATGGTCGAAGATCTGGTCATGGAATTCGAGGAAGTACCTGCTGGAGCGGTTGAGCAGCTTGAAACATTGAGGGCGTTGCAATCACGTCTCGAGGACAACTTGGTTCCGATCATGACAGGGCTGGTACAATGTACGTCCCTGATGACAACACCAAAAGCCGCAAAAAGACCGGCTGAATTTGGATAACCCAGTAATTTAGGATATGCTAATGTGCTGTTTAACGCCGGTGTTTTGCCCCGGTAGATTTACGCCAAAGGAAGAGGACTATGGCCGAAAAGCTCGTAATTGTAATGGCGAACACAGACCCGAGTAATGGAGAGGAACTCGGTGCGCCGATCTTCCAGGCTTCCGTTGCAGCAGCGATGGATTACGATGTCGATGTCATCTGTACGGCGACATCCGGCAAGCTTATGAAGAAAGGTGTTGCTGAAGAGTTGTTCGTCAAAGAGGGCTCACCGAAGTCGGTTTACAGCTTTATTCAGGATGCCCACGAAGCAGGCGTCAAATTTTACTGTTGCTCACCGAACCTCGACTTGTTCGATATGACGCAAGAGGATCTGATACCGGAGTGCGAAGGCATTGTCGGTGGTGCACACCTGATTGAAGAAGTCATGGAAACGGACTGCAAGGTTCTCAGCTACTAGGTAAAAAGTATGTCTCACTCATCGACGTCTCGAATCCAGGAACATATCGGCGATCCGCTGTCGAATGAGGCGCCGCTTGAACGCGACAAACTCGAAGAGATATTTCAGGACATTCAGGGCGACCTTCGATTCGATCATGAACTGAATGGCTGCCTGAATTGCGGCATTTGCACCGCGACTTGTCCGGCGGCGCACTACTACGACTTCAGCCCACGAGAAATAGTCCAGCTCCTGTGGACCGAAAATCTCGAGGGCATCTACGATTCGATGCAGGAAAAGATCTGGTCCTGCGCCCAATGCTATACCTGTGCCGCCCGTTGCCCATTTGGCAACTCACCGGGCGGCCTGATCATGATCATGCGCGAGACGGCCATCAAGCATGGCATGGAATCGGCGAAAAGTGTCTTGCGCCCGTTTAGCCGCGTCATGCTGAAACTTATTTCCACCGGCAACCAGCTTTCACCCGACATGATCAATCCGGAAGGCTTTGCCGACTGGGGGCCGAATATTTCAAAGGTCGACGCACCGCTGGAATTACTGCGAAAGGCAATACCGATGCCTACGCTGCACACGACGAAAACGGCATGGGAAGTGAATTTAAAGACGTCTGTTGAGCTGTACACTATTTGGGAAGAAACCGGTGTGCTCGACAGCCTGGAAATAATTGACGAGAACCTGTTTGACGTTATCAGCGACATTATGGATGAAAAACGCGATGACTATGAAGACTGGCTCGACGAACAGGACGACTAGGAGATACGAATGGCGGCAGGCAACGGAAACGATGGCGAACGATTTACAGGTCACGGCAGTGAATGGTCGGACGCGAAGCTGAGTAAGGACGACGCTCATGTTGCGACCGTCTGGGTTGATCAAATTGTTAACCGTCGCTCGATGCTGACCAACAAGGATCGCGTCGAGGATGTTCGCGATGCCATGTGGGATCTCGAGAAAGACGGTGAGATCGTAGTGCACCGCGTCAAGGAAGAACATGAGCCGGTCACGGTCCAGACTCTTTACGGCTGGGACAAGAAGATTCCCACGCAACAATTGTGGCACCACAAGTCCTGCGGACAGTGCGGCAACATCCCGGGCTATCCGGCATCTTTGTTGTGGCTCATGAATGAGATGGACATTCGCTACCTTGATGAAACCGACCAAACCTCGTGCACAGCATGGAACTATCACGGTTCCGGTATTGGCAACATCGAAAGTCTTGCCGCGGTCTTCCTGCGCAATTTCCATCAGGCGTATGTTTCCGCAAAAGCGCAAGGACTGCCGGATGGTTATTTCTATCCGTTGGTGCATTGCGGCACATCTTTCGGTAACTACAAAGAAGTGCGTGGCTACCTGATCCGGTCGGCGAAGCTTCGCGCAAGTGTGAAAAAAATTCTTGGCAAGCTCGGCCGCTTGGTCGACGGCAAGTTACTTATCCCCGAAGAGGTCGTGCATTACTCGGAATGGTTACATGTCATGCGCGACAAAATCGCGGAAAGGCAAGTCATCGATTGCAGCCATATTCGCGCAACAGTTCACCCGGCATGTCACGTGTACAAGATGGTTCCCGAAGACGCCATCTATGACGACAAAATCCTCGGCGGCAACCGCTTAGCGGTGACGACCAGCGTGCTCGAGGCACTTGGTACTCAGGTCATTGATTATAGTACCTGGTACGACTGCTGCGGGTTCGGTTTTCGCCACATCATCTCCGAGCGAGAGTTCACGCGATCGTTCGCGATCGATCGCAAGTTGCGTGTGGCACAGGAAGAGGCCAAGGCGGACATGATGGTCGGCCACGACACAGGCTGTATCACGACTCTTGACAAGAACCAGTGGATTGGCGCGGCGGACGGCAAGCCTGTTGACATGCCGGTTCTCGCGGACTGCCAGTTCGCGGCACTCGTTTGCGGCGCACACCCATACAAGATAGTGCAGTCGCATTGGCATGCTTCGTCAACGGAGACGCTGATGGAGAAACTGGGCATCGACTGGCAAGCCAAAAAGGCGGAGTTCGAGGCCTATCTTAAGGACGTGGAGGCCGGTAGAGGTGAGAGTCTTTATGACCCGAGAAAGATGATCACATCCGGTCCGGGATTTAAACAGATCGAGCAATAAGAATGAGCAAACCAATTTTGATCGTAGGTGGCGGACCTGCTGGCCTGGCCGCGGCACACAGCCTTGGCTCCATCGGTAGATCCAGTATTCTGGTTGAGAAAGAAGACAGGTTGGGCGGAGCGCCAATTTTGTCGGGCTACGCGAAACTCGTGCCGACAGATGAGTGGGCCAAGGACGCTATCGGCGGCATGGTCAAGCGTGTTGCCGACGATAATTCGGTCCAGGTGCAGACGGGAGCGACAGTTACATCATTCGATGGCCAGCCTGGCAACTTCAACGTTGAGCTTTCCAATGGTGACAAGCACGAGGTCGAAGCAGCCATTATCTGTAGTGGGTTCACGCACTTCGATTCCGTGAATAAGCCGGAGTGGGGTTTTGGTACGTACCCCAACGTTGTGACGACGACCCAGGTTGAACAGATGATTTCGTCAGGCGACGGTGTCCGATGCCCGTCGGACAAGCGTAAGCCGAAACGTGTTGCCATCTTACTGTGTGTTGGTTCGAGAGACAGGCAGATAGGCAGAGAATGGTGCTCGAAGATCTGTTGCACCGTTTCGTCGAATATTGCCATGGAAATTCGCGAAGAGTTACCGGATTGCCATGTCTATATTTATTACATGGACATTCGCACATTCGGCCTCTATGAGACCAAGTACTACTGGCGTAGCCAGGAAGAATTCAAGGTCAAATATATCAAGGCTCGAATCGCCGAGGTGACAGCTGAGGGCGAAAAGCTAATCGTCAAAGGTGAGGACACATTGGTCAAGCGGCCGATCACGATTCCGTTCGACATGGTGGTTCATGCAATCGGCATGGACCCGAATGTCGACAACCCGGAAATCGCCGCGACGTTCGGCATCGATCTGGAAGAACAAGGTTTCGTTGGCGTCGCAAATCGCTACGGTGCAATGGGTGCGACATCTCGGCCGGGCGTCTATGTTGCGGGAGCTGCAACGGGTCCAGAGACCATTGATGATTCGATTGCGCAGGGGCACGCTACAGCGATGGCAGTGCTTACAGACCTGAAACAGCCTGTCGGCAAAACCGCGTAAGGCCACAGGCTATGGCGCGCGCAAAATCTCTGCAGCCAGCCGGCATCGAACGACCGGTGCTCGAGTTGTCGGGCGAGTTATTGAAAAAGTCACTGCAGACGATGATCGTAGGCAGTGAGGACCATGGCGGTATCGAAGCTTATGTCGAGGCCGTCAAGCTTAAGAGCGTCATGTTCAAGCAGGCGCTCGCCGACAACGCTCTCGACAGTCTCGAACTCGAGACCTTCAAGGGTCTTTGCACGTTTATGGCAACAGTTCGACGTCGGGTTGGCCCCTGGCTTAATGAAGAGTCATTTGCTGAGCTGAAAATCGCTATTCGAGACTTGCTTATTGACGATGGCAATATTGACGCGCGCATAGCGACCTTTTGCGATCGCATGCCGCAGGACAAGAAGCACCGTTGGGTTCGCGATCTTGCAACAGAGCTGCTGCATAACCTTGATCCGGAACGCGTACCGCTAATGAACCGATGGATCTGGGATGCAAAAGCAAACACCGGTGTTATTCGTGAAATCTGGTTTTCGGACGACATCGATCACCTGACGATTCCGGTCGGTGATAGCTATGGCACTTACCTGATGTTGCGCGAGGAACTCAGTCAGTTTCTAAGTGACAACGGTTTCTTTCGCGACGTCCTGCAATATGTCGATATTCTTTCTGCCCAGGTTTACGCGAATTACATTTGTGAGCAGGGTGGCAGTTACTTACGCACCGACTTTTCTGCACCGGAAGACCCGATGCAGCACACGCGGCGGCTGCTCGGGCTGGACGGCGTCCGTCCCGGTAACGGCAAGACCCGCCTGAAATCGATTGATGGTGAGGCCTACGTCCTCGATGACACTGACTTGTTGACCCAGGCGACGAACTAAATGCCCATTCATGAAAAATCATTGATCCGCCCCGAGAATCTATCGACTCACGATGAGTTGATTCTCGATGGTGTGGACGTGTCCGGCCACTGGAGCACGTTTATAAAATCGCGCGTAGTGACCGACTATAACGAGGCCATAGAAGAAGAAATATCGGCGCTTCCGGGCGGAGAGAATATACATCGCTGCTGGCAATGCGGTTCGTGCACTAACTCGTGCACGGTTCATGCAATTAATCCTGAATTCAACCCGCGCTACTGGATCTACCTGATCCGCATGGGTATGGAATCGGAACTTCTCCGCGACAAAGATATTATCTGGCAGTGTGTTTCATGCAATAAGTGCACCTATGCTTGCCCACGTGACGTATTCCCGGAAGGCGTCATGAAAGCGACATCGCACTGGTTGGAACGCAAAGGCCATACGCCGAAGTCACCCTCCATGCATTTCGATGAAGTCTTCACCGAGCAGATATTGAAGACTGGCAAGATCGAAGAGAGCCGTACGATACGGCGGTTCTTCAAGCGAACCGGCCAGGGGCTTATGCAGCCGTGGATGATCGAGATGGTTAAGCGTCTGTTGAAGAACCTGCCAGTTGGTCTGCTGACACGCATGGGTATAGCGACCTTCGTGGCGCCGCGGACAAGCAATTGGTCGGGCGCATCAAGCGCCATCCAGGAATACATTGACGAGCAGCATCAGAAGCAGGAGGAGCTATTAAACCTCTCTGAGTTAATCGACATTGCACAAAAAGATGCGGCGGCCTAGAAGGTTCTGAGGAAAAAGCAGCAATGACAAAGAAAGATAAATACAAGAAGGTCGCCTACTACCCGGGCTGCGCGCTCGAAGGTACTGGCCACGCCTACAACCGCTCGACCAAGGCGGTTGGCAAGAAGCTGGGGCTCGATCTCGTCGAGGTTGAGAACTGGAATTGCTGTGGCGCGATGGAAGTGAAGAACATAGACCCGAAGATTCAGACCTACCTGTCGTCAAAAGTCATGTCGACTGCGGCCAACGAAATGAACATGGACGTTATCATGGCGCCGTGCAACGGCTGCTATCACAACCTCAAGAAGGCCGAGTACGACCTGAAGAACGACACGGAGTCGGCCGAAGTCGTCGATCGCTTGTCGAAGAAGGCCGGTCACAAGACCTACGAGTCGGGCCAGGTTGAGACCATTCATGCACTCGATTGGATAAAAGAGACCATTGGCGAAGACGGTCTTAGAGAACGCGTAAAGAACTCGCTTAGCGGCATCAAAGTAGCCAACTATTACGGCTGCATGTACACACGACCGAGACATATATTTCCTGAGAAAGACGCCGGGCCTGGTAGCGAGTCAACATCGAAACCGCATTTCATGGACGACTTGCTGCAAGCGGCGGGTGCAGAAAACGTGGACTTTCCACTGAAGACTGCGTGTTGTGGTGGTGCGCATACGCTGTCTGATAGCGATACATCGACAAAGCTGGTGCTCAATATCCTGAAGACCGCCAAGTTGGCCGGTGCCGATGTTATCGCCACCGAATGCCCGACCTGCCACTCCGGCCTCGAGATGCACCAGATTCGTGCCGAAAAGACGCTGGGCGAAGCAGTCGACATAAAGATACTGTATTTCACGCAATTGCTCGGTATGGCGCTGGGGCTCAAAGCGAAGAAAGTCGGCGTGCACGAGAATATCTCCAATTCCATAGGTTTCCTGAAGGAGAGAGGGCTCGGATGATACCGCTGGCTGAAATCGAGTCAGCCATCCAGTCGATTTCGGCCGAGCCAGACGCGACTGCATCCGCAAACGAGTTACTGAAACTCAGCGAGGCCGTCGTTGAGCATTGGATCGTTGCGCGAGGCGAAAAGCCAACCGATGACAAGCGCGAAGGTTTTCGCCTGCTGGCTTTGCATCGCCAGGGCGCAAAGGGCGATCCGAGTTTCAATGCCTGTCGCGAGACCTGCCGGGAGGTCGTATACCACTACAATCTCATCACGATGCAGGCGGATGATTCGGAAACTACCGATCGCCTTGATATGATGAAGATGATATCTAGTCATTTGTTCTTGTTTATAAGCGGCAAGATGCAGGTCGCTGAGTTGGGGGAGTTTTGCTGTTCGGCAAAACCGATCCGATTATCGTCAGATTTAGAACCAGGAGCAGCAAAGGAGCCCTAACGATGCCAGTTGTACGCGGATGTAATATGCCCGACGAGCTTCTGTACGACGTCGATAACCATATTTGGTTTCAGGAGTTAGGCGACGGCAGCGTAAAAATCGGAATGACGACTGTGGCCACGGCGATGGCCGGTAAATTGGTTGCTTTTACACCCAAGCGCGTGGGCAGATCTGTGAGGGCCGGTAAGTCATGCGGAACGCTGGAGTCTGGAAAGTGGGTAGGCCCGGCGAAGTCTGCGGCGGGGGGCGAGGTTTTGGCTGTTAATGACGACATGGTCGCTAACCCCAGTATTGCCAACGATGATCCCTACAACGCAGGCTGGCTGGTCGTCTTGAAGCCCGATGATTGGGGCTCTGTAATCGGTACGCTACTTACAGGCGATGCCATCACTGCACCTTACGAAGCCAAAATGGATTCGGAAGGATTCGCCGGCTGCGAGTAGTGGCCTGGGACAAGTAGACGATGAGTGCACACCAAAGCGTCGATGTTGTAGTGGCCTCTGAGAAATTCAATGAACTACACGGCATGGCGGCGCAGGCATGCGAGCTGCTGAAAGCTATGGCAAATGAGTGGCGCCTGATGATCCTCTGTCAGCTGTCAGAAGGTGAAAAAACGGTAAGTGAGTTGCAGGAGCTGCTTGGTCTTAGCCAGTCAGCGCTATCGCAACATCTGGCAATACTACGGCGCGAGAAGATAGTCCGATCAAGAAAACACGCTCAGTCTGTGAGCTACTCATTGACTGGCGATGATGCAAACAAAGTAATGGAATCGTTACACGACGTTTTTTGTGGGCCCGCGGGCCCCGGGGAGTAGATCGATGAATTCGAGAATCAAACATGTATCTGTCGGACTGTCGGCGTTTTGCCTGATGGTAGTCAGCGGTTCTGCGACAGCCACCAATGGTTATTTCACACATGGCGTCGGTGCCGAGTCCAAAGGCATGGCCGGCACAGGTATCGGCTCCGATTCCGCCCACGGTCCTATTATCGCCGCGTCCAACCCGGCACTTGCAGTGTTCGCAGAGGACAACTGGGAGGTCGGTCTCTCCGCTTTCAGCCCCAGGCGTGACTACGAAGCAATTGGGGGTTTTCAAGGCAATTTCGGTGCACTTTCAGTTGGTACGGGCAGCTTTGAAAGTAGCAGCGAGTGGTTTCCTATTCCGTATGTGGCCAAGAACTGGCGGTGGGGCGAAGACAAGACCATCTCGTTTCTGTTTTACGGCCGAGGAGGCATGAACACGGATTGGGACGATCCGAACACGGTCGCGTATTTCGATCCGACTGGTCTGGGTGGTGCTGGTGTGGAATTTCCAGGTGTGTTCGGCGCTGGCAAAGCGGGTGTCGACTTATCGCAGGCGTTTGTGGCGATCAATTTTGCGGGCAAGGCCGGCGATAACTTTGCCTGGGGAATTGGCCCAGTCTTTGCGGTGCAGATGTTCGAAGCCAACGGACTGGCTAATTTTGCGCCGTACACCAAGACCTACATAGAGACCTTTTTGGGGACAGGCGTGCCGGGGAACCCGACATCGCTGACCAATAATGGGCACGATACCTCGACCGGTTACGGCGCGTCGGCCGGTATCTGGTGGGCGATGAGCGACGCAGTAAGTGCCGGCCTTTCCTATCAGTCGAAAATGTCGATGAGTGAGTTCGATGACTACTCGGATCTTTATGCCGAGTCTGGTGGCTTCGATATTCCGGCGAGTGCGAAGATTGGTATCTCGTTCCAGGGCAGCAACGATGTTCGTCTTAACTTCGACATCGAACGCACGGAGTTCAGTGACGTAGCGTCCGTTGGTAATCCAATGATCAACTTCCTCGACTGCCCGAGCTTGGGCGGCGCAGACATCGAGTCATGCCTCGGCGGTACGAACGGTCCCGGTTTCGGTTGGGAAGACATGACGACTTACAAGTTTGGCATTGAGTGGACACCGAGCGATTCGCAGACCTATCGCTTCGGCTACAGCTATGGCGAGCAACCCATTCAGGAAGCCGATGTGCTGTTCAATATTCTGGCGCCCGGCGTAATGGAGCAACATTTGACATTCGGCATGACGAAAAGAAAAGCCAATGGCGGCGCATGGAATTTTAGTCTTATGTACGCGCCGAAAAAGACAGTCACAGGCGTGAGTATGTTCGACCCAGGTCAGACAATTGAACTGAAAATGAGCCAGTTCGAGCTTGAGGTCTCCTATCTCTGGTAAAAAATCGGTGATGTAGTCGTGAAAAAAATCGTAGTAGTTTCGTTGCTGGCGCTCTTATCCTGGGCGCCAGCAACGCTTGCCGATGAGAGTATCGGTATCTTCGAGACCCTCCGCGAATCTTCGGTCTCATTTTCTGAAACCACCGACGCGATAGAGGCGGCCCTCACCGGATCCGGGACAGAACTCGTGCTACATGCCTCGCATGTCGTTCGTGTGCCGGACGACAAGCACAAGGCGAAGGTCTATGTTCTGACGTCTCCATCTTACGCCGAGGCTGCGGCCGGGGAGTCCCCGAGAACCATTTCAGCTCAGGTGCTGCGCATTGCGGTGTATACGTCAGGAGACGAGCAGAGGACGCTCATCAATATGGCTAACCCGGTTGCGCATGCCATGGTGTTCTACGCGGATTCGTCGAACTACGATTCCCTGGTCGCGGCTTCGAAGGACGCTGCGGTTAGGATTCGTGATTTGGTGGACAACGTTCCCGGCAAAGCGGTCACGTATCCGGCGGGGCCGTCCCGGACGGAGAAAAAGTATCGCAAGTTCAATGGTGATGGTCCTGCCAAGATGATGGCCAAGTGGAGAAACTGGCAGGAAAGTCAACTGCTCATCAAAGAAGGCACTGCGGCTGAGTTTGACGCAATCGTCGAAAAAGCGGCGGCAGCGCTTGCTGCTGGAGCGGTGTCAGATGCTTCTGACTCGACTGGCTGGGACGTAATTACCCAACTACAGCTAGGAGATGACGCGGTCTACCTTGGCTTGAGCAATCCGTATATCGAAGACAAGATGATACGCATTAATTCGCGCTTCCGAAGCGAGGGCAAGAGTGAGTTGTCGCCTTATCCGGGCGTTGACCATGTGTCAGCCTTGCCAACAGAAGTCCTGGTGGTCAAAGAAGGCGGAAAGACCCTGCTATTGCACTACGGTCAAATGTGGCGGATGCAGTTATACTTCTGGGATTCAGGTTACCGGGCGTTCACAAAGAATGTAGGCGTTCCGGGAACAATCGTAAGTTCGATAGAGGATGCGCTCGAAGCGGCCCGGTAGTCAGAGACTGTCGGCGGCGTAACTCGGCCGCCAACAGACTATGACCCAGCACAAACTTGAGCCTGCCTATCTACGGCAGCAGATTGTCGGCGTAGATTCGACGTTTGAGACGCCCTTCGGTGAGCGCTTGATGGTCTATTGCGACTACACCGCTTCCGGGCGCTGTCTGCGCTTCGTTGAGTCCTACCTGCAAAGTTTGCAGCGCGTGTACGCCAATACTCACACTGAAGACGACATCACCGGTCGCAGCATGAGCCAGCTTCTGCATGAGGCGGAGGAGGCCATCAAGGAATCCGTCAATGCAGGGCCAAATGGCCGCATTATTGCTTGTGGCACAGGGGCAACTGGTGCAATCGAAAAACTGCAGCAGATTATCGGCGTAGCTCTCCCGCCGGCGACGCGACAAAACGTCGAAAAACTACTCGATGACCCTTGCTGCAGTTTTGACAGTGAGTGTTTTCACAATCTGCTTGGCGAAAAACAACCCGTAGTTTTTGTCGGCCCTTATGAGCATCATTCCAACGAGATTTCCTGGCGCCAGTCATTGGCAACCACGGTTGAGGTTCGTTTGGATGCCAGCGGTAATATTGACCTGACCCATCTTGAAGAATTGCTCACGTCACCCGAGTACGAAGACCGTCTGCGCATTGGTTCTTTTTCCGCGGCGTCGAACGTCACCGGTTTGCGCAGCAAAGTTCATCAAATTGCCAGCCTGCTGCACAAGTATGGTGCGATGGCCTGCTTCGATTATGCGGCCTGCGCACCATACGTCGATATCAATATGAACCCGGAATCGA
>Ga0224497_10002390_pt1 | contig 11193 bp, 14 predicted proteins | sample SF_Jul11_sed_USG_4_FD_167970 | JGI IMG/M metagenome (GOLD analysis project Ga0224497, IMG submission 167970) | Sediment microbial communities from San Francisco Bay, California, United States - SF_Jul11_sed_USGS_13 | ecosystem: Environmental > Aquatic > Marine > Sediment | place: USA...
CTTTCAACTCCCTCTATATTTGCTGCCGAATCCTTTTCTGGAACATCAAGCTTTGAGAATGTTCCTTCGGAGATTTCTCGCCACTTTCCAACCACATTTGATATAAAACTACAGTATACTGAAGGTCCTTGGGGACTTGATGACGTGGTTCCAATAATTGAGATTTCTCCTGAAAATGCGGTATCGCATGTAATTTTTGATTTTGAACCAATATCTGTGTATAAAAATTCCATTGGAAGGATTCCTGTTACGATAACTGTAGATCCTGCAATAGAGTACGAGAAAATTTTTCTCAGCGTATCTTTTAAAGGACATAATTCACAGGCAGGCTTACTCAAAAGCGGATGGACTGATTCGTTGATATTGTCTCTTGGACCAAGAGATGAAATTTCTTATCAGGTAGATTATGAAAAAATTCCATGGGGTGAGATTGAGGTAAACAATGATGCTGCAATATTTACCAAAAACATGATTCCACGCTCTATGGTACAGGCAGGGGAGCAATTCTTTGTAATACAAAAGGTAGATTTTAGCGATGATAACTTTGCAAAAAACTCTACATTTAGTGCAGTTGTAGGATATGCCTTTGAGAAAGGAGACAGGATGATTCGCTTTCTCAAGGGTGAAAACGTAGCTGATGCTGATCATCAAAAATTTGATCAAGACACACGAAAAGAAAGGAACGAATTTTATCAGAATAGTGAGTTTGCCAAATCCTATGAGTTCAAAGTAAATTCTGAAAAACCATTCCTCGTAAAATCTTCCTTTTTACTCCCAGATTCTGGATTTTACACTCATCAATTCTACAAAAAACTAAAGAACTCACCTGCAGTATCTAGTTCTAACATTGGGGGTACGATTGTTGTTGATAAATTCAGCAAGGCAGTAGGTGAGAACAACATTTGCAAAAATGATACCTTGAGAAATTTGATAAAATATGATTATTCCAAAGTAGTATGTGTTGATAGACAAACTGCTTTGAAATTAATTGAACGAGGATGGGGGTTGTAAACATAAATAACAAACTAAATGGGGATATCAATCAAATACTAAATGATTACAAGAGTGTAAACCATATGCTAAAAGGAAATATTTCAATTCTTAAAACTTTACAATTTGATCAAATCCCTGAATTATCCAGAGCGTTTTGTCTTGGTGTGGTTTTTGCTGAAATACTTACTCATCTTAATGCTCATTCTTATCCTGAGCAGCCAGATGAGAAATCAATGCAAGAAGCACACAATATGTTTCTAGCATTTGTAAGAGGGGAATATGAAAACTAGACTTTTGATAATTTTTACATTTGCCTTGATTCCATTTGTTTTCCCCAATGTGGATGCTAGTTGTGATAAACAAGTAGGACATGCGGATGAATCATGCACTCCTGCTGAACTGCTAGAAATCTGTGATACCCTGTGGAGTCCAAGATATGATGGAAGTACAACACCAGGTAATATTTTTTGCAGAGTAGTTTATGATTTGGATTTAAATGAAGATGACATTAGAAAGCTGGGAATTCATCTGGATTGGGAAAACTATGCAATAGAATCATCTAAAGATTTCATAGATGGCTGGGGGTTTTATGAAGATCATGCAATTCCAGATACTTTGCAAATTTACCCTTCGATCAGTATGGTAGATTCTTTACCTCCGGATATGAAAGTCCAAATATCTTTTGATTATGTTGACGAATCCGAAATTAAAAGATTTGATGAATCTATTAACATATACATGAAATATAATGGTGAAATAATTCCACTACCTGAAAACACTTGGGTGATAATGCCACCTGAGTCTGAACCCTCACTCACTACTAATCAGTTAGATGAACTGTGCCGAAATGATCAAGCACTTTGTCAGCCTAGAATCATAATACACGGCCCAAATGTTTTGACACCTAAAAATAATTTAGAAGATGTGTTTTTGGCATTTATTGTTGGCAGTATTGGTGTATCTTTTATTCTTGGAATTATCTATTGGAGAAAAAGAAACTGAAAACTAGACTATTGATAATATCCCTGATCGGGATTTTTGTATTCTCTGCAACCCCTACATCTTTTGCACAGTATGGTGGTCCAAATATTCCATCTACAATGACAAGCGAATCCCATCCCCAGTTATCTCCATTATGGCAACAAAAATTTGGAACTGAATGGAATGAAATACTCTGTAATCCTGGACTCAGTCTAGTTCAAAAATATGATGGTTCCCCGGCATGTGTAAAGCCCGAAACAAAACAGAAACTAATTGAGCGAGGATGGGCAAAAAATGGTTCGGAAATTAATTATGCATCATCATACATGGGTAGAATCACTCCCACAGTAGAGGATTTCAAAAAAATATTTTCTGAGCCGTATGATATTGATGAAATATTTTCAAAGTTTGGTGAACCTCATGATGATATCGGAAGCGGAATTCACATCTACGTGTACGAGTTAAATGATCTTACGGAGATTTGGATTGGATACGTTGATGACATTTGGTATGTGAAACATGTTGATGCAGATGGAAATGTATTGGAGGATTTGTTTGTTAAAAATGAAAACTAGACTTTTGATAATTATTGCTACGATTGGAATAATAGTTTCAGGTTCCACTATTTACATTTATGATCAAATGTATGATTGCCTGAATCATCCCATATGGATGAAACACCCTCGCAACTATGGAATTGATGATTGTCTACAAATGTACTATTACCAAACACTGCCTGATTATACTCAGGCAAGAGAGAATTATGCAAAAGAACAGGCTCATAGGGAAAAAATGATTGAACTTTTCTCAGATACTCCAGAAGTTGTTGCATTTTATACAAAACATGATGATGCCAACGTTTCAGTTAGAGATGATCATGTATCCTATTTTGCAGGAAAAGAAAGTGGTTTTCAATCCAGAATGAACTTGTATTATACCATTGACAACGAACTTACACATATGATATTTTACTGTTTTAATGAGAAAAGTGTACAGTATGAAGTTGCACAAGAAGACATCACACATTATCTGGAAAACAAAGATTGCACGTCAAACAATTCTACAGAAAACCAAAGCAAAATAGTTTCAAAATGGGATTTTAGAAAAGAGCCATCTTATGTAATAATTCCATTAGGTTCAATTCTTGAAGGTAATCCATATCTGATTCCAGAAGTGATTACAGTTGTGTTGGGCATAAACAACACGGTAACATGGATTAACCAAGATGATACAGCACATGGAATTGCAAGTGACAAGGGAGGCGATGATTCTTGGGGCAGTACTGGTGTACTCCATCCAGGAGATTCATTTTCTGTGACATTTTACAGTCCAGGAATATACGAATACCACGGGCAACCGCATCCTTGGGAGACAGGCAAAGTAATAGTCTTGGAGAAATAAGAAAATGAAAGGAACTGATGCATTCAAAGAAAAGTTTAATCATTAACCAGGAACTTAGAACTTAAAATGAGCAGAAAATTAAGATCTACAAGACAACAGTCAATATTCAAATGCACATATTGTGATTTCACATTCAAAAAGAATTCAAATTTTGTATTGCTTGTAGCATAGAAATCCCAAGTGTTTGATTTGGCTCTTTTTTAACCATATTTTACATGTCCTCACATTAATAAAAAAATAACATGGATTTAGCGTGAGATCTCTAATTGGGAAACACATTTTTCCTCACCTGATGCAAACACTGATGATTCATATGGATCTGCAAAAATAATGGCAGATGACACTCCAAGAACAAGAATTACTAAAAGTGTGAGCGTAAATATTTTCAATGCTGAAATCATGTCAAAAATAATCATTGATATGCATTACTACTCTTTCAAATTGAAATACAACAAACAGTTATAGAAACAATTGCCAATAACATCCGTTCTGAGCTAAAATTAATTTTCTCTGAAATGAAAATTCTGGCAAATTCAGACGAATTACAAAAGGATCTGGGCAATGCAGAATCCAGCAAATTAATACAAGATACTATCACAATATGGCAAAGAATATGTTATCATGAACATACACATAACAGATAAAACCAATTACAGTTTGCATTATTTTGTGAAATCTAAAATTATGATAATTACCCTTTCTTTTGTATTTGCCTTTATTCCTATATCTTATGCAGAGGAAACAAAGACAATGTTTGTAGGACCAGAACTGGTGGATTGTGTGGGAGTGGGACCGCAAAAATGCATGATGGTCAAAGAGTCTGCAGATTCAGACTGGATGAACTTTTATAATAAAATACAAGGATTTGAATTCGTACCAGGATATGAATACAAACTCAGAGTAAATGTATCTGAAGTCAAAAATCCTCCTGCTGATGCATCTTCCTTAAAATATGATTTAGTAGAGGTAGTTTCAAAAAACCAGATTGTCAAAAATACCCGACATATTCCATATGAAGGACTATGTGCTCCAGGATTTGTCTCACTTGGTCAAATATGTGTGCTAAATGACAGATGTGGTCCAGGCGCATATCCTGGAAAAGTATGTGAAATGGATGGCAAAACTCAACCATACCTAAAACCATTACATCAAGGCAATGCAGGAATTGCAGCAAGTGATGTGATATGCGCAGAGCCATTACAGTTAATCTTCAAACATGACATTTCTCCTGCTTGTGTAAATCCAGAATCTGTATCCCAACTTGAGAACAGAGGCTGGAGTGCAACTGCTCCTATAATTGCATGTACCTTAGAATATGCTCCAGTATGTGGAGTCAATGAAAAGACGTATGGAAACATGTGCCTGTTAAATGCAGAACATGTTGCAGTGAAACATCAAGGAGAATGCAGAGCAGAGATAATTCCAACTGAATCAGAGTTTGCTACAAAATACGAAACAATACAGAACAGTGTTTCTTCCATATCTGCAGACATTTACAATGGAATGTACAATGGAGTCTATTCTCTAGATGAGGCACTATCAATACTTGAAACTGGCAAAAAAAATCTAACTGAATTATTACAACAGTACAATGCTCTTCCATCAGAACAAAAGACAGACAGACAGATTGCAATGAAGTTTTCTACTTTGGGAAAAATGGGATTTGCAAGCATTGATTCTCAAATAAACAGGATAAACAACCAGATTGCAAATCCACCAATAGAAAAAACACCTGAACAGATTCGTGCAGATACAGAAAAGTCATTTTCTGTGAAATTCAATGCCATAAAAAATGTGATAAACGGATATGAGGAAAACTTTGAGAATGAGCAGTATGTGGGTGTGATGCTTCCAGAAAGTATGAGGAAAAGTATCTTTGAATCGCAACTCAAAGTGTTTGAACTGTATGATGATCTAGAGAATAAAAAAAACTTGATTTCTAAAGAATTACTTCAAGAGATAGAAAAGGAAATTCCATTGCTAGATGAATCCGTACAAAACATGTGGAGGATAATCAATAGCCATCTGGATATTTCTGGAGCAGTATCTTCAGATACTCTACGCTACACATGGCAAACACCCGCCATTGATTCAGAGAAAGGATACAACGTAGAAGAGATTGCAGATGGAGTATATTGGCTGATTGGAAGTGGTTACCAGACAATGTTTCTAACTACAGGACAAGGGGTAATTGTAATTGATGCGCCACAACCAATAGGCGAAAAATACATTGCTGCAATAAATGAGGTTACTGATGAGCCAATCACCCACATGATATACTCACATCACCATCAAGACCATACCGGTGCTGCAGGACAGATATTTTCCTCAGACATACAATACATTTCACATAAGCAGACTGCAGATGTATTGATGCAGGAAAATGATCCAAACAGACCAGTTCCAACCATTACATTTGATGATGACATGTACACATTATCTGTTGGAGACAAAACATTGGAACTGCATTTTGTTGGAAATTACCATTCAAACGGTGATCTGATAATTATCATCCCCGAAAATAAGATTGTAATGCTAGTTGATCTTCTAAGACCTGGAATCACGCCATTCAGGGCATTTGCAGTAACACCTGACATGGATCAGTATCTGCAAACTCATGACATTTTGATTAATGACTTTGACTTTGATGTATTGGTTTCAGGACATACCGGAATTTTAGCTACAAAAGACCATGTTAAGCAAAACAAACAGTTTGCACTAGATGTAATGAATAATGTTAAACAAGCAATAAGCACTCTAGTTGGTTCTGATAAAGTAGTTGAGAAATGTGTAGAGTTGACTACTGCACAATGGACAGGAAAACTCAACAATCTAGACGAGTTCATGACAGAGCACTGTCAGGCGATGAATGATTATGTCATGGCACAGTAATACAAAAATTATGATTGTAAAAATTGATCATGGAAAAGGACGGCCATACTGACAAACAGATAAGAGCGATTCTCTCCTCTTCAAAGACAGTTGCAGTGGTTGGGATTTCGACAAATCCCGAAAAGTCTGCTCACTATGTTCCAAAATACCTGCAATCAAAAGGATATGACATAGTTCCAATTAATCCAAATGCAGAGCAGATACTAGGGAAACGGTGTTTGAAGAGCATTGAGGATGTTGAAGACGCCATTGACATAGTCCAGATCTTCAGGCCCTCTGATCAGGTTCTTCCCTTTGTTAAAATCGCAATATCAAAAAACCCAAAGGTGATATGGCTTCAAAAAGGAATACACAATTTGCAAGCAGAAGAGCTTGCACTAGAGAAGGGCATTGACGTGGTGTTTAACAGATGCATGCTTGAAGAGCATCAGCGTCTCTTCGGATGAGGCCCTTAAGATTTGTTTTCATCACCATTAAGATAAATAACATTCAAGATTAACCCTAATCATGGCAAAGACATTTAGCTGTTCACATGTCCATTCAGAATGCTCATGGGGTGCTACTGAAAATACAGAAGAGGATCTAATGAAAAAGATTGCAGAGCATGCAAAGTTGCACGGACATGACACCATTACTCCAGACCTTGATAAAAAAATAAAGTCTCTGATAAAAGAGGCATAAACATTTCTTTTTTGATATTTGTCCTTATTCTATAATTAGAAATTGATTTTAGATCTTAAGACCAGTAACGATTAGTTATCTGGTGACAGATTCTGTGTGTCTATTCAGTTTTTAGAGAAATAGTATTTAGATCATTCTGAGGAATCATACTATTCTCTTTTAAACAGACTCTACAAAATTTGTATGTGAACAATACCAGTCAAAAGAAAAGTTTTACAAAAATAGACAGGTTTTTGCAGGAAATGATAAGGGAATCAAAGTTTTGGAATTTGGATGAAAATCTCAGATGACATCAGAACAACTTAAGTCCAATTCCAGATAGAATAGTAAATGGTACTAGAAGTTTGTAATTTTTTTGGTTTCATCAAAGTCCATAGAAAAAGCTGAACTAATTTGTGCTTGATCGTATGAGTGGATAAAACATGAAATTTGCCCAAACTCTAGTTTGTAAGATAATGCTGATCTCAGAACATGTGATGATGATTACATTCTCTTGACAATACCATCATCTCTTCTCTTTGATGATCTTGTCTTGAGCATGTATTTGCAGCAAGGACATCTATTATTATTAATATTCATAAATATTTCACAATAAGAGCAATACTTTTGTCCAGAACCATATCGAGTAGATCCTAAACTGGGTTTTTTGATCTTAAAGGTTTGACAGATGTTTGTGCATTTCATCTAAGACATAACTACAATCACATATGATTAATCTCAATGATGTAAAATTTGTTGACCCTGATCGAGGCAAAATTAAATTTAAAATTACAAATGAATTAAACTGTTAATCTAATTTTGGATGTAATACATTTGTAACAAGTATAAGATCTAATATTTATGATTTCTACATTATTGATTATTTTAATCATCACAGTGATGGCATTAGTTATGGGTGTGGGATTCTTTGTTTATCTAGAACTAAACATATCTGAAATTCCAGTACAAACTTTTGCATAACTATTAAAAAATGAGTTAGGCACTATGAAAAAATTCAAAAACGTCTAAAATACTAATCAAAATGTACTCTTAGAATTGAGTGAAAATACACTAAAAATTTCAGATATTTGCAAGTATGTCCTGGAGCGATTTGATAGTATAAAATCAAACCCATCAATGAACAAGGTGGTCAATTTTCACACCGTCAACAAGTATCTACTCATGACATTTAGCCAGACAGAGTTAAACAAGATTGGAAACATTGTTGCAAACCATGAAAAGCTACCTGCAAAGACAGTTGTAGGTTACTACGAGGTTCATCTAAGAGAGGCATTAAGCCAAACTCCTACTTTGTCCAGGCATGCTAATGTGTTAAGAAGAATGTATGGACATTTTTACAAAAAACTTCCGCATTACAAAAGAGTGGTAATTGAAAGACATATTTCAGAGTATCAAAAAGGGCATGTTACGTTAAGTCAAACATTGGAGACTCTGAGGAACATGACAGTAAATATTGATAACATGTATCTTGCCAAACAATCATACTTTCTTTTGTTTTCAGACAAGAAATCAGTTTGGAATATATTTTGATTGCATCAAAATTTGTTTCGTTTTTCCAATACTTTACAAGCATTCATGTGTGACAGAATTTATCCGAAAAGGATCTATTGGCTGAAAAAACTTGTAATGATTTCTCAGAACTAAGATGACTTGTTGGTACCCGCACGCCATCATTGCATCCTTGCTAGGTCAATATCAGATTAAAACAGATGTGCCATATTCTATACGGATGAACCGTAATTCTAGAATATGCCTGTAGAGTAGTAGTTACTTTATTCTTTAATCACTTGCCACACCATCCAGATTAGGATGCTCTACACATTTTTTTATTGTGATGTTTTATGAAATTTCACACCGTATTGTATACGATTATAACATGGATCTACAATTGCCACTAGCAAAAATAACTAGGACTAGTTTAATACGATGTAAGCATATTTGTAACATGGTCACAACTCGAGACGAAATCAAGGAATCGATGCAGAAACTGTCTCAAAATATCATAGATCTAGACAATGTAAGGTTTGCAGGATTGATCGATAAACAAGGAACTTTGTTTGCAGGAGGATTCAAAAAAGGAATCATACCTCATGAGGACGATACAAAAAGAAGACAGACATACGTAAAAATGGCCTTGGAATCCTGCCTTAGAAATGATTTTAATGATTCTCTTGGTACTTTCAAATATTCTACAATAAGCAGGGAAAAAGTATCCATCATAACCATGAACGTTTGCGATCATCTCCTACTAGTGTTTACAGAACCCAACTTGGACCTTCACACACTTGCTGGCATGATACAGAGTTTAATTGATGAAAATAATGCAAAATACTGCGTGGCATGATCTGGAAATTATGTAGACATTGTCTTTTCAATCTCATTGATTTTTGATTCTAGATCAATGATTTTTTTGTGCAGATCATCATAAGATTCGGTTTTTGTTTTCTTGACAGGTTTTGGCTTCTTGGCCTTTGGTTTTTTAGGTTTTACAGTGGATTTGGTTGCCATATATCTCAAGATTATGGCATCATCACTCAAATATCAAACTGTCTATACCAAATAAATTCTTAACAAGAATACGTGGAACTGTTGCAGAAGTTACAAAAAAAGATGCCCTGATTCTCATATTGACAGACTTGCAAAAAGATACCTCTGGATTGAACAATTACCAATTTCCTAGCTCTGATGAGAAAAGAATAATCTTGAAGATAATCATCTCCAAACTAATGTTCCATCAAAAACCTCCATCTTAACCTATTTTTCAATTAATTTTTGATATGATAATTTTTCCACTTGTTATTACGTAAAAAATTTCTTAGATTCTTTTTATCTGTTGTATGATCATCAGTTGATGTCTTGATCCAGTACCTTTTGGCTTTGTTCTCAAGAATCCGCTACAACACGGACAGTGATTGCCATCCCACTCTATAAACATATCACATGTGTTGCATCTTTTTTGTCCATTGCCATATCTTGTAGCAGGATATGCTGGTTTTTCAGCCTTGTATCTGTGACAGATTCCCCTACAGGCCATTACAAAAGATTAAATCTTGCACTATAAATTTTTTAAAATAAATTCAATTCACAAAAATTTGTTTGCAATGTATTGATTGTGTATTAAATACTGTAGATTACAATACCTAATGAATTGTTTGAGATCTTTGAACAAAAGGATATAGAGGAGGTAATAGAGGTCAACAAGCTAATTTGTTCTTATGACAATGAACCACATGGGGTAAACATGGAAACTCTAAATTTCATTTTTGATAAAGTAAATTCTTTTAATGACATACAAGATAGAAGAACAAGAATAATTAAAAAAGCAACACAGATTCTAGCTGGAATATCTTATAATCAGCCATTTATCGAAGGAAATCGCAGAACATCTCATTACCTAGTAAAGAATTTTCTTGGAAGAAATCTATATCAATTAAGATTTTACAATTCCAAAGAAGAGGATCAATTTGCAGACATGCTCAAACGTACTGCCGAAGAAAAGTTTGAAGACGATGCGACAATCTATTCAGAAATTGAAGAGTATTTGACTTGTAAAGTAGAAGATATTACGTTTGATTATTTGTAGGACAGTTTCTTAAACAGTTTTGGATTCTCATCGATCATTTCTTTTACCTCCTCAACCATTTTAGAATTCCTTACATCTTTTGGAAGTGGAGACACTACTGCAGCCATACAATCAACAATGCCACAAATTAGTATTTAATTCTTCACTGAATTCACATTTAGGAAAATCTGAAATATTTACTGACTAGGTTCTATTTTGACATATTTTCTGCCAATTACGAACTTTAACTTTTCAGGATTTTCCAAAAACTCCAAGACAGGCTTTGGAATATTACATTGAGTCCCTCTAGCCTCATTATAATTGATGGAAACTATGAACTCTTTTGCGTCTTTTTGCCATTTGGGCATATTTTCAGTGGTTTGTATCCAGTATTTATATTATCCACGTGGTTAATAGTAATAATTATATAATATCCTCGTGGATATAATAGGTATAATATGAACAGAATCAATCAATGTCTTTTTATGCAAATGGAGTATCACTATTCATGAGTAACACATTGACTCAAAGCCCATACGTAAACAGATTTGAAGATATTCTAAAACCATTACAATCTAAACTATCGAAATTAGAGATAAAGTTGGATTCTATTGATGATGATCATCCAGATAAACAGCAATCTACATTAAATGTTTTAAAAGAAATTAACAAAACCAAACAAG
>Ga0224497_10002391_pt1 | contig 11190 bp, 9 predicted proteins | sample SF_Jul11_sed_USG_4_FD_167970 | JGI IMG/M metagenome (GOLD analysis project Ga0224497, IMG submission 167970) | Sediment microbial communities from San Francisco Bay, California, United States - SF_Jul11_sed_USGS_13 | ecosystem: Environmental > Aquatic > Marine > Sediment | place: USA: California...
AGAGTTAGCGAGAAAGAGAAAAGCGAAGGGCCTCGTACTCAACCACCCGGAGACGATCGCGTATATCAGCGATGAAATACTCGAAGGCGCGCGCGAAGGGCGATCTGTCGCCGATTTGATTTCGTTCGGGTCAACCTTGCTTAGCACCGACGATGTCATGCCAGGCGTGGCCAATTTGATATCTATGATTCAGGTTGAAGGCACGTTTCCTGACGGCACGAAACTGGTTACGGTGCATGATCCCATACGTCCCGGTAAGAAGAAATCGAAGAAATCCGAGCAGGTCGTGCCTGGTGAGTTGTTGCCGAGCGCTGGTGATATCGAGATCAACAAGGGCCGAAGAAAGGCGAGCATCAAAGTACTTAACACCGGCGATCGACCTATACAGGTTGGTAGCCACTATCATTTCTTCGAAACTAATCGCGCACTGGATTTTGAACGAGAAGCGGCGTATGGCATGCATCTGGATATTCCTGCGGGCACCGCGGTCCGGTTCGAACCGGGTGAATCTAAAAAAGTATCGCTGACAACCTTTGGCGGAACACAAGAGTTATACGGGCTAAATAGCCTTACCAATGGATCGGCGAACAGTGACATTCGCAAGGCAGACGCTTTGCAACGTGCCAAACAACGAAATTTCAAGGGAGCGTAGATCGATGGCGAAAATGACACGCAAAGAATATGCGCAGATGTACGGCCCCACTACCGGCGACGCGCTACGATTGGGCGACACGTCTTTGTTGGCCGAGGTGGAGCATGACTATGGGGTTCCCGGTGACGAATGTCTACACGGCGGTGGTAAGACATTGCGCGATGGTTTGGGTCTGACCCCGGGTTATGACAGCGCTATGGGGTCGCTGGATATGTTGTTGTGTAACGCGACTGTTATTGATCCGGTCATTGGAGTCGTGAAAGGCGATATCGGAATAAAAGAAGGAAAAATAGTTGGCATTGGAAAGGCCGGTAATCCGGCAACAATGGACGGCGTAAGTTCTAATCTTATTTGTGGTGCGGCAACGACGGTTCGTGATGCCGAAGGGTTGATTGCTACGCCGGGTGGCATCGATGTGCACGTGCATTTCGACAGCGCCCAGCTGTGTGAGCACGCAATCAGCTCCGGTATTACGACCATGCTCGGTGGGTCCCTGGGACCCATCACCGTAGGCATCGATTGCGGTGGCGCTTGGAACGTAGGAAAAATGCTACAGGCCGCGGAGCAGTGGCCAATTAACTTCGGTTTCCTTGGTCGTGGTAATACGTCTAAACAACAATCAATGTACGATCAGATAGAAGGGGGATGTTTTGGCCTGAAGATCCACGAAGATTGGGGCGCGATGCCGGCTGTCATCGATACGTGTTTATCAGTCGCAGACGAACTTGATTTTCAGGTCCAGCTTCATACCGACACGTTAAACGAAAGTGGATTTGTGGAAGACACGCTGGCAGCAATCAACGGTCGTACGATTCACATGTATCACACGGAAGGAGCGGGTGGTGGCCATGCGCCGGACATTATCAAAGTAGCCGGCATCAGCAATTGCCTTACTTCATCGACCAATCCTACCAATCCGTTCACGATCAATACATTTGACGAGCACCTGGATATGACCATGGTGTGCCATCATTTGAATCCATCGATTCCGGAAGACGTGGCCTTTGCAGAAAGCCGGATCCGTTCGCAAAGCATCGCGGCCGAAGATATTCTGCACGATATTGGCGCAATCGCCATGCTCGGATCGGATAGTCAGGGTATGGGTCGTATCAACGAGGTCATTTGCCGAACCTGGCAATTGGCTTCAAAGATGAAGGACCAGCGCGGTCGCCTGGCCGAAGAAACAACCCAGCAGGGCGACAACGAGCGCATCAAACGATTTATCGCGAAGTACACCATCAATGCGGCACGAACGTTCGGAATCGATGACTATGTCGGTTCTCTGGAATCCGGTAAGTTGGCCGATGTGGTGTTGTGGCGTCCGGGGTTTTTCGGCATTAAACCAGAATTGGTCGTTAAGGGCGGTTTCATTGCCTGGTCGCCGATGGGCGATAGCGCGGCATCGCTGATGACTTGCGAGCCGCTGATTATGCGGCCCCAATGGGGTGCATTTGGGTCAGCACAAAAGTCGCTGAGTGTTTGTTTTGCTAATCCAATCGCGATCGACTCTGGGTTGCAGGAAAAATTGGGCTTGACTAAGCCGTTGCTGCCTACCCACGGTACACGCAAGCTTAGCAAACAGCATATGCTGCACAATGCCGTGTGCCCGGATATCACCGTTGACCCACAGACTTTCGATGTATTCGTTGACGGTAAAGTGGCGTATTGCGAACCTGCAAAAAAGTTGCCGTTGACGCAACGATATATGCTGCGATGACCCCTAATTCGCAACCGCTGCCGGCTCCCGCCCGTATCGGTATCGGAGGGCCCGTGGGGTCGGGAAAAACGGCCTTAATCGAGAATCTCATTCCGGTCTTCGCAGCGCGAAATTTGGAATTAGCAATCGTTACCAATGATCTCGTCACACGAGAAGATGCGGAACGACTGCAGCGCAGCGGATTAATCGATCCCGATCGCGTGATCGCGGTTGAGACTGGAGCGTGTCCACACACGGCGATTCGAGAAGATCCCACCTTAAATATCCAATCGGCCGATCAGCTTGTTCAGAATTATCCGAATTTAGCAGCCGTAATTATCGAGAGCGGTGGAGACAACCTAGCGTCAACCTTTTCATTGGACCTGGTTGACTACTGGTTATTCGTGATCGATGCGGCCGATGGTGACGACATACCTCGTAAAAAGGGCCCGGGTGTGGTTCGTTCCGATTTGTTGATTATTAACAAAACCGACCTCGCACCCTATGTGGGTGCCGACTTGGACCGCATGGTTCGCGAAGGCACGGAGGTTCGTAAAGGAAAACCAGTATTGCTCACCAATTGTGCTACTGGCGAAGGCGTAGAAGCGGTGATGGATTTACTCGTTCACGACGTGTTGTTTTCCTGACTTGGCCGCCACTGCCCCATGCGAAACACGGGCCGATCTGCAGTTGCGGTTCGCCGCCGCCCCGGACGGTCGAACCTATTTAGATCACCAGTTTAGCCGCTACCCATTCCATATTTGCCGGGCTCAGTATGTGGATCCTCACCCGAAGGGACTGGCAACGATATATTTGCAGTCGAGCGCGGGCGGTATATTTGCCGATGATCGCTTATCGAGTGTGTTTCACGCGCTGTCAAATTCGCAAACACATATAACGACTCAGTCGTCAACAGTCGTGCATCGCATGGATAACGGAGATGCCTGTCATAACGTCCAGATACGCGCGGAGGAGAATAGCTTTTTAGAGTACCTACCCGATCCAATGATTTTATTTCCGATGGCCAGGCTTCGATCGAGCCTGCTGGTGCAAATGCACCCATCGGCCACAGTGTTAATCGCAGATGCGTTCACAAGCCACGATCCAGTAGCAAATCAAGACCACTTTGCTAAATACCAGAATGAAACCAGAGTCGAGGATTTGCATGGGAATCTATTGTGTCTTGATCGTTATCGCGTTTCAGGTAAACAGTTTTCGAGTGGCCAATTGGGCGTGATGGGGAAAAACACAGTGCAGGGCACATTTATGTTATTGACCTCGACACCCTCCGCAACCGGTTTGTGTGAGTTGCTACGTCGATCTCTGCAGTCACACTTTAATGGCTATGCTGGCGTGTCGACGCTCCCGAATGAGTGTGGTGTATGGGTCCGATTGGTCGCATGTGAAGCGTTTACGTTGCGATCGGCAATGCAAGAAGTGTGGGCAGTCACGCGCCAGGATGTGATGGGTAGACGCCCGCACCATAGACGAAAATGAGGCGGCGGCGATGTTAATGAAACCATCGCGATCGTTTCTCCTGGTTGTAGACGTGCAGGAGAAACTCGCCCCCGCAGTACATGGAATCGATGGTGTTGTGGATAACATTGTCAGGCTAATTATCGCGGCCGAAAAATTACATATACCTATAATGTTTACGGAACATTGTCCGGACCGGATCGGACATACGGTTAACGCATTAATGGATCTGGTGGCAAATGGTTTCGTGGTCGAAAAGAGCCGATTTTCGGCCTACTCGGAGGAGCCGATTGCTCAACAATTTGCGAAATTGAATCGTGAGCAGGTAATTGTCGCCGGCACGGAAGCGCATGTTTGTGTGTTACAAACGGCGATGGAACTTAAACAGGCGGGTTATCAGCCGTATCTGGTGGCGGATGGTACGTCATCGCGCCATCTGGATAACAAAAAATTAGCAATTGAGCGTATGCGGAAGAGCGATATCGATATTGTCAGCACCGAGATGGTTATTTTCGAGTGGTTGGAACGGGGGGACACCGACGCCTTTCGTGAGTTATTGCTATTGATCAAGAATTGATGATTGTCGGCTATTAGGCCATATGATCCGGGTATTTGAATTTCTGAGTTTCCGGGCAATACGTTATCAGAAATCGGGGACTTGAGTGGGAAGCCTGTTATTAGTGGGATTCGTATTTGGCCTTAAGCACGCGCTCGAGGGTGACCACTTTGCGGCTGTGGCCAGCCTCGCGACTCAATCGAACAGTACTTGGTGCACGATTAGGATGGGCATTGTATGGGGATTAGGCCACACGATTACGTTATTTCTCGTCGGTGGCACCGTATTGGTGATGGGTACCTCCGTACCTGCAATGGTCGCTTTGAGCCTGGAATGGTTTGTCGGGCTGATGTTAATGGTTTTGGGTGGTGACGTTATCCGCCGGATGATCAAAGCGCGAATTCATTTTCATGTCCACCAACACGACGATGGCACTCGACATTTCCACGCTCATGGCCATGCGGCTGACAGTCGCCCGCACGACCCTGGTCGGCATCACCACTCCCACTGCCGGGAGTTCCCGGTGCGCGCGCTGCTGGTCGGTTTTGTTCATGGCCTGGCGGGATCGGCGGCATTGATTCTTCTGGCGCTCGCGTCTGCGGAATCAACGATCGCTGGATTTACTTATATATTTGTCTTCGGCCTCGGTTCGTTGATCGGTATGGGCACATTGTCCACTATTATTGCTATTCCGCTCCAAAACACCCGACGATTGGGTTGGGTGTATAACGGACTGTGTAGCGCAGTCGGAGTGCTCACCTTTACTATCGGATCGAATCTCGTATATCGAATTACTGCCACGGTCATGGATATGTCTTGATGTGGACCCGATTGAAATTGAACTTGGCACCACGTGTTATGCTTCTTCTAGAGCATCTTGTTATTCGGAACGACTCTGAATTGATGAGTGCGAATTCTGCCGACGTGTGAATCCTTATCTCCAAAAAATCCATGAATTCAGTAGGTTACGGGTTATTTCCTCTGCGGAATAATCTACGTTAATCTTCCCGCGTGTGAAGGATGTATTGCTGCAACTCGCTGACCCTTTGACCGCTAACGCCGGAGCCCGTGGGGCGCGGCCGCTGGGGCCGTGATCGCTGAGAGTTTATTGATTTAATAACGAGGATAGATCGTCGAACTATCCCGGCCACGTGTTCGCCTTGTATCGGCGATCGATTTTCCCTTACCCGAGACTGCACCATGACTATCGGATTCGAAGCCGCCATCGTCGATCCTGAAACCTACCGCCGAACGGTCGAGCACTTTCGTAAAGCATCCATTCGCCTGCCGAAGATCGCCGAGCTCGCGAATCCGGCAGACATGCCGAGTGATGTAGCCGGCGTGCTTGCCGATGCGGACCCGGATGCGCCCGACGCCCGTAATTTGTTTCGCGTGCACTGGCATAACGATGCTTCGCGTCGGGGTTTGGCGGAGGTTCCGGGGCACGTGGAATTACCTACCGCCCTGACCGGTGTCGACGCGCGCATTATCGTCGTGTTCGGTAATCGATTCCCGATGATCAGGGCGCACAAAGTCCTGCCGGCGTATGGTTGTCTCGTGCCGCGTTTGGTGTCGGGGCTGTTCGACCCGACCCGACATCGGGCGGTGTGGCCGTCGACCGGCAACTACTGCCGTGGTGGGGTGGCGATATCGCGCATCCTCGGTTGTCGCAGTGTCGCGGTGCTGCCCGAAGGAATGAGCCGGGAACGATTCCAATGGCTCGAACAGTGGGTGACGAATCCCGACGACATCGTGCGCACGTTCGGCACCGAAAGCAATGTCAAGGAAATCTACGACGCCTGTCATGAACTCGCCAAGGATGCCGACAACGTAATCCTCAACCAGTTTAACGAGTTCGGAAACTATGTGATTCACCGCGCGGTCACCGGGCCGGCCCTGGAACGCGTATTTGATGCCGCCAACGACGATAGCTCGTTACGGTTATGCGCATTCGTCTCGGCATCGGGTTCCGCCGGTACCCTGGCTGCCGGAGATTATCTGAAGGGGACCTTTGGTACAGACACCTGCGTTGTGGAGGCATTGGAATGCCCGACTCTGCTCTGCAACGGCTACGGCGAGCACAATATTCAGGGCATTGGGGACAAACACATTCCGTTTATTCATAACGTGCTCAATACCGATTTCGCGATCGGTGTGTCGGACGCGGCGAGCGACGCATTGAATGTATTGTTCAACACAGCGGTGGGTCGTGCCTATTTGAACCGGCGAACCGGACTCGACGACGTTACGCTCGACGGTTTGACGAATCTAGGCCTGTCCTCGATCGCCAACGTCATCGGCGCGATCAAGTATGCGAAATATAACGCGCTCACATCGTCGGATGCGGTGATCACCGTGGCCACGGACGGTGCCGAGATGTACGGCACCGAACTTGAGAAAGCCACGGCCCGGATGTTTTCCGGTAAATTCGACGAGTCCGCAGCCGCCGAAGCGTTCGGCCGCTACCTGCTTGGTGCCGCCACAGACCATACGTCGGAGCTGGGCCGGATCGATCGCGAGCGGATGTTCAATCTGGGTTACTACACCTGGGTCGAGCAACAGGGCGTATCGCTTAAGGATTTTGACGCGCGCCGCGATCCGGCATTCTGGGACCGGCTCATGGATGTCGTGCCGACCTGGGACGAAATGATTGCCGAATTCAATGCCAGTGTCGAAGATTAAGTCGCTATTTGAAGATGCGGGAATGGGACCTAATCGCATCGTCTGAATCGGAGATACAACCAAACAAACGAAACGGCCGAATCGAAAAAAGACTCCGATTGATACGACGATAAGCATGTCGGCAGCAGAGTCGTGAGGGTGAATTGCCTCGACATTGATTGTGCCCGGGATCTCGGCGATTTCGTGGATTTTGTCTATTACTTCTGCATGTGTTGCGATATTATCCGGCGCCTTGGTTTGTTGGTCCCGGTACGATCAATCCCGGTTGAGCAAGATGGTCCCATTGTGCAGCGGGAGCGGCCGAAGTCCTCTAACTCAATACCGCGACAGTGGTGAATTAACATGACGCGCTTTTCCGCATGGGCTGTCTTCAAGAACGGCTTAATGGGCCAGACCGGCTGGGGTCGCCAATGGCGCGATCCGGAGCCGAAGAAAGAATACGACGTAGTCATCGTAGGTGCAGGCTTGCATGGTCTTGCGACAGCTTTTTACCTTGCAAAAAACCATAGCGTAAAAAATATTGCGGTCCTTGAAAAAGGATGGTTAGGTGGCGGCAATGCCGGTAGAAACACCACAATTGTGCGCTCCAATTATATGATGCCGGGTAACCGGAAGTTCTACGAGCATTCGCTGCAGCTTTGGGAAAACCTGAGCCACGAACTGAACTACAACGTCATGTTCAGTCAGCGCGCCCACGTTTCGTTGTTCCACAGCCCTGCGGCTCGCGACGCAGCGGCAAGACGTTATAACTCTATGCGCTTAACCGGCGCAGACGGCGAGCTTTGGAGTTTGGAACAACTACAACAAGAGATTCCTCATCTTAATTACAACAATGCCCGGTTTCCGATTATTGGAGCCGCCGTACAGAAGCGCGCGGGCAATGCGCGACATGACGCCGTTGCATGGGGATATGCTCGCGGTGCAGATCAACACGGCGTGGACATTATTCAGAATTGCGAGGTAACGGGTGTTATCAGAAATGGCGGAAACATCACAGCGCTTGAGACATCGCGCGGAAGTATTGGCACTAAAAAAATCGGTTTCGCTGTCGCTGGAAATACTTCACGGCTTTGGCAGATGGCCGGGTTGGGTAAACTGCCCATTGAATCTCATAAACTGCAAGCGTTTGTTTCCGAGCCGATCAAGCCGTTGCTCGACCACGTTGTCGTGTTTGGTGTGGGTGGAGCGCATTTCTATATATCCCAATCCGATAAGGGCAGTATGGTGTTTGGTGGCGATCTGGATTGGTATAAATCCTATGCACAACTCGGCAATTTACCCATCGTGCAGGATGTTGCCGAGTGCGCAACATCGATTCTTCCCTGTCTGGGCCGGGTTCGCTTGTTACGCCACTGGTCGGGGGTAATGGATATGTCCATGGACGGATCGCCGTTTATTTGTAAAACACCGGTCGACAATCTATATCTGAACGCGGGGTGGAACTATGGTGGATTCAAAGCAAGCCCGGCTTCTGGTTGGCATTTTGCCGATTTGATCGCCAACGATCGACCCAATTCTACAATTGAACATTTCGACCTCAAGCGGTTTGAGCGAGGGGTAATAATTGATGAGCGTGGCGCGGGACCTGATCCTAAGTTGCACGGCTAGCCCGGATAATTCACGAAGGCGGACAATGTATCAGAAGTATTTCCAGAATTTGAGCCGGTTACCTTTTCGTTTAGGTCAACGGGCCTCCGCACCCTGTGTCCTGTTCGAATTCAGGAAAAATCGGACGTCATATTTGGCACGATCCTCCTTGATCCATAGCTACGGCAATGAATCTTCGGACGATCGCACCGACTACTTAGCCCGATTTCCCCTGCAATTCGAACCCTTCGTGAAATATCCGGGCCAGAGTATGTAATTATGATTCGAATAAATTGCCCTTATTGCGGTGTGCGCGATCACGCCGAATTCAGTTACGGTAGCGATGCATCCGTTGTCTACCCTGAGCTTGACGCTTCGGTGGAAGAATGGCACGAAGCCGTTTTTATGCGGGAGAATATTCGCGGTGTGCAGTCAGAAACGTGGCACCATGGCACTGGTTGTCGAATGTGGTTGGTGGTTGAGCGAGACACGATGACCCATGAAATCCATTCCGTGCGCCCGGCCCATGAGGGAAATGCCAAGGCACTGGCCAGATCGGCAGTTACCAAATCCGGCGAGTAGGGGGCGAAAGAATAATGAGCGCAAAACGACTGCGTGGCGGTGGCCGGATCGATCGGACGAGACGTCTGCAGTTCACCTGGGATGGCACGGTGATGGGCGGCTATGCTGGTGATTCCCTGGCCTCAGCATTAATGGCAAACAATGTACGGGTTGTAGGGCGAAGTTTTAAGTATCACCGGCCTCGAGGCATCATGTCTGCCGGCGTGGAAGAATCCGGTGCGATGGTGACTGTCGGTGAAGGCAGTCGGCGTGACCCGAACGTTAAAGCGACAACCCAGGAGCTATACGATGGCCTGGTGGCGACAGGACAGAGCGCATGGCCCAACGTTCGTTTCGATGTGGGTGCTGTCAACGGTCTATTCAGCCGGTTCTTTTCGGCGGGTTTCTACTACAAAACTTTTATGGGTATTCCCCCCATGGAATGGGGAAGCGGCACCGGGATGTGGATGAAGTATGAAAAAATAATCAGGAACGCGGCGGGTATGGGAGCCGCGTCCCGCGAGCCCGATCCGGATCGTTACGAACATGCTCATGGATATTGTGACGTGTTGGTGGTGGGATCCGGGCCGGCTGGATTATCTGCGGCGCTCGTTGCGGCTCAAGCCGGGTTAGATGTTTTGCTGGTTGAGCAGGATTGTGAACTGGGTGGTGAATGGTTAAGTCATGCGGGTGAGGCTGCTGAAAAGGCTCGGTTGGAGCTGGTCGCAGAGGTTGAAAAGGCGGGCGTAAGAATAATGACGCGCACCACTGCATTCGGTTTATACGACTATTCAACTGCTGGATTGCTGGAGAGGGTGACGGACCACATTTCCAAACCGGAATCTTATATCCCCAGACAACGCTTCTGGACGGTGCGGGCTAGACAAACAATTCTTGCCGCTGGCGCCCTTGAACGCCAGATTGCTTTTGGCAACAACGACCGACCGGGTGTAATGACGGTGTCGGCGGGCAGGACATACCTCAATAGATATGGCGTACTTCCCGGTGAACGTATAATTGTCGCGACCAACAACGATTCTGCGTATCAAACGGCGTCGGAGCTTGCCGAAGCCGGTGCATCTGTAAGTTTATTAGATGTAAGGGCGACGGTTTCGGCCCCATTGATGGAAATGATCGGTGGCAGCGGCGTGAGTTTGCGTACTCGCTCGGCCCCGTTAAAAGCGAGAGGATCTCACGGCGTCACTGGCCTAGACATTGCGGCATCTTCGAGCGCTTCACGAATTGGAAGCTGGGCCGCCCGGAGTTCCGAATCGTGCGATTTGTTGCTGATTTCCGGGGGCTGGTCTCCGGTGGTCAATCTCATTTCGCATCGTGGTATCAAGCCTGTATGGAATGCCGACTTGGCGTGTTTTCTTGCGCCCGAGACCAAACAACCCATTTACATGGCGGGATCTGCAGCAGGCATTTGGAATAGCTCCGATTGCCTGGTTTCTGGACGATGCGCCGGCGCTAAAGTTGCCGATGCGTTGGGATGCAATTCTTCACAAATAACGCCGCCCAACCCGGGAGGTTGGGATATCCCGATCCAGCCACTCTACGAAGTTAAAGTGCCCGGCAAGAAACTAAAGTGTATTGTTGATCCCCAGCACGATGTGACCGTTGACGATGTGCGCCTTGCGCATCGGGAAGGCTTCGTTTCGGTAGAACATTTAAAGCGATACACCACCCTCGGTATGGCAACCGACGGCGGCAAGGTCGGAAACGTAATTGGTCTTGCGCTGATGGCAGAGGCGCTGGGTAAGGAGATTCCGGAAGTTGGGACGACAACCTTTAGACCACCCTATACGCCCGTCGCTATCGGCGCACTAAAAGGCCGCAATGTAGACGAACATTTTCGTGCACTGCGGCGCACGCCAATGCACGATTGGAATCTGAAACACGGCGCAACGATGACCATGGCCGGATTGTGGCATCGTCCCTGGTATTTTGCTCGCGACGGTGAAGGTTTAAGCGAGGCCT
>Ga0224497_10002393_pt1 | contig 11187 bp, 16 predicted proteins | sample SF_Jul11_sed_USG_4_FD_167970 | JGI IMG/M metagenome (GOLD analysis project Ga0224497, IMG submission 167970) | Sediment microbial communities from San Francisco Bay, California, United States - SF_Jul11_sed_USGS_13 | ecosystem: Environmental > Aquatic > Marine > Sediment | place: USA...
CAAGCAAAAAGCAAGTCAAAGAAGAAATCATAAAAATTTGCACAAAATATTCCCTGGAAAGAATTCCTAGAAATTATGAAATTTTATCAATGGCAAAAGAGGCAGATTTTAACAAATTAAGAAAAGTGTTGGTAAGAAAACCAGTAAAGACAGCTTCAGGAGTATCAGTTGTTGCGCTAATGCCTAAACCATATGCATGCCCACACGGAAGATGCACATATTGTCCTGGTGGAATAGAATACAATTCTCCAAATAGTTACACAGGAAAAGAACCATCGTCGCTTAATGCAATTGAAAACAAGTTTGATCCTAAATTACAAATCACTTCTAAAATTAAAAAATTAATTGCCTTTGGGCATGATCCATCCAAAATGGAAGTGGTGATTGTTGGCGGTACTTTTCTTTTCATGCCAAAAGACTACCAAGAGAATTTTATCAAGTCATGTTATGATGCACTAAATGGAATTGATTCAAAAGATTTGGAAGAATCCAAATCAAACAATGAACATGCAACAATAAGAAATGTAGGATTTACAATCGAGACAAAGCCAGATTATTGCAAAAAAGAACATGTAGATTTGATGCTAAACTATGGAATTACGAGAATAGAGATCGGAGTACAATCATTACAAGAGCGTGTTTATGAAATTGTAAACAGAGGACATAATTACAATGATGTGACAGAATCATTTCAGATTTCAAAAGATGCGGGTTATAAGATCGTAGCACATATGATGCCAGGATTACCTACAATATCGCCTTCTGAAGACATTACAGATTTCAAAAAACTGTTTGCAGATTCACAACTACGTCCCGACATGTTAAAGATTTATCCTTCATTGGTAATTGAAAACACACCACTCTATGAGGAGTACAAACAAGGAAAATACACTCCTTATTCAGATGAAGATATGATCAAAGTTTTAACAGAAGTGAAAAAGAATGTTCCAAAGTGGGTCAGAATAATGAGAATACAGAGGGAGATTTCTCCAAATGAGATTGTTGCAGGACCAAAATCAGGAAATCTAAGGCAGATTGTTCATCAAAATTTAGCCAAGCAAGGATTATCATGCAAATGCATTAGATGCAGAGAAGCAGGACTATCAAACAAAAAATCAAACCCAAGTGACGTGAAACTAAAAAGAATCGACTACGATTCCTCAGGAGGAAAGGAAGTATTCCTGTCATATGAGGACAAAAATGAGTCAATCTATGGATTTTTGAGATTAAGAAAGCCAAGTAGTGATGCCCACAGAGATGAAGTTGGCATGGATAGTTGTATTGTTAGAGAAATTCATGTCTATGGGAAATCATTGAAGCTTGGAGAGAAAGAAGAAAAAGAAATACAGCATTCTGGATTGGGAAAAAGCCTGATGAGAGAAGCTGAGAAAATATCCAAAGAAGAATTCGACGCAAGGAAAATCTTAGTTATCAGCGCAGTTGGCACAAGAGAGTATTATCAAAAGTTAGGGTATTCGTTATATGGGCCATACATGTCCAAGACATTGAATTAGTGGAAATGTCAGAAAAGAAAATTATTGGCAGAGGAACTTGGATAGATAAGCTAGCTTCGGATCTTCTTGAACGTGAAAAATCCCTTGGAAGAAATCTAGACATTATCAGAGTGGAAAGTGGTCTTGGCGCATCAGGAGTACCACATATTGGGAGTTTAGGAGATGCAGTAAGAGCTTATGGTGTTAAGCTAGCACTTGAGAATTTTGGTTACAAATCAGATTTAATTGCATATTCAGATGATCTGGATGGTTTACGAAAAATTCCAGAGGGGTTCCCAGACTCCCTAGAAGAACACTTAGCAAAACCAGTATCGTTAATTCCTGATCCCTATGGATGTCATGATTCGTATGGCATGCACATGAGCAGTATTCTTTTAGACGGATTGGATAAAGTCGGAATAAAATATGAATTTAGAAGAGCAGTGGACACTTACAAGAATGGGCTACTACAAGAACAAATTCACACAATCCTGCAAAACAGTGCAAAGATAGGAGACAAGATTTCAGAACTAGTAGGACAGGAAAAATATCAAAAATTTCTCCCATATTTTCCAGTTTGTGCAGAATGTAATCGCCTCTACACTGCAGAAGCCACTGAATACATTGAAGATGAAAAGAAAGTAAAGTATCTTTGCCAAGATACAGAAATTGGATCAAAAATGATCAAAGGGTGTGGTTACCAAGGGGAAGCAGACATTACAAAAGATCTTGGGAAACTGGCCTGGAAAGTGGAGTTTGCCGCAAGATGGGCCGCATTTGACATCAGATTTGAGGCATATGGCAAAGACATAATGGATTCAGTAAAAGTAAATGATTGGGTTGCAGACGAAATTTTGGGATTTCCACATCCTCACCATGTAAAATATGAGATGTTCCTAGATAAAGGAGGAAAAAAGATTTCAAAATCGTTAGGTAATGTAATCACAGCGCAAAAATGGTTAGAGTTTGGAAGCCCAAAATCAATTCTGCTGTTACTTTACAAAAGGATAAGGGGTGCAAGAGAATTAGGATTTGAAGACATACCATCCTTAATGACAGAATACAATGAACTAGAAGACATTTATTTTGGACGAATCAAAGTAGACAACCAAGCAAAACTAGTAAAATTAAAAGGACTCTATGAGTATGTCAATCTCCTCAACCCTCCAAAACAGGCAAGTATACATGTAAACTATAGATTATTAGTAGAATTAGCAAGAATATTCAAAGAAAATAGAAGTGAGCGAGTAATGAAGAAATTGCTTGCATATGGAGTGATAAAGAATCCAGAGCCAGAAATAGAAAAACTCATCGAGATTGCAGGAAATTATTCAAATGAATTTGATGAACAAGAAAAAACACAAGTTGATTTAGATAATTCAGTAAAGAAAGTACTAAAGATTCTCGTCGATTCATTAGAGGCAGATGAAGAACCAGAGGATATTCAAAATATGATATACCAAATTGCAAAATCAAATAACATACAGCCAAAAGATTTCTTTAAAACACTATACCAAATAATCCTTGGAACGTCAAGAGGACCAAAGATAGGTCCATTCATCTCAGACATTGGAAGAAAGCAGGTTGCAAAAACACTTTCAGAGTATGTGTAGTTTTGGTTCACTCTGATCATAACAAATCAAAAAACAGTGGAGGGTTTGCCTTGATAATTTTAGGAGCACTAATGTTATTTCTAGCACCAAACATCTATCCAGAAATGCCTGAACTAGGCACAATTGCCTTGTTTGGAGGCATGGTAATCGGAGGAATTGGATTTTATCTAAAATTTTTCAGAGTAAAGATAAAGAAAGAATAAAGAAACATTCATCTCTTGGAAATAAAGGTAGAAAATCAATGGGTCTTTTTGGTAAGAAGAAAGAAGAGGCAGAGACAATCCCTCAAAACAGTGAAGAATATGTTCTAAAAGAAGAACTAGAATCAGAGGTAGAAAAGTTACAACAAGAATACAGAACCAAACAATCAGAACTAGAAGAAATTACCCAGAAAATTCAATCAGTAAAAGAAGAGTATGATTTAACAGTTGGGAATTTAATGTTAGTCAAAAAAGAGCTTAATCAAAAAAAGATGGAGCACGATATCATTCAGAGAGAATGCAAAAAAATGGAAGAGAGGATTAAAAATGCAGAAAAGATCAAAGATTCAAAATCAATTGAGGAGTTTAAACAAACAGAGAGAAATCTAGGGAAATTAAAGGAAGAATTTGAGGAATTTACAAAAAAACAAAATGAGATCAAAGAGGAGATTGAACAAGGAAAAGCAGAGCTACACGACATAAGGAAACAGCAAATAGATACTCAAAAAGAATTGGATGAGGCCAACTCGAGGCTATATAATGCAAAAGAAGAATTAAACAAAAAGGATCAATTTCAAGAAACAGATATTCTAACCCCTAAAGAAAGAGAATTTATTGCAGGCGAAAATTCAAATGAAAAAAGTTCTGCAGGAATCATCGAAGCTGCAAGTGCAGTAGTGGGTTCATTAAAATCAAAACTCAACATGACAGAAAAAGAATTAGAAACAGTTCAATTACTTTTAGAAAAAGAAAGAGAAGATCATCAAGAAACAAGAAAGGAATTAGATGAAATCAAAGCATCATCTAAAAAATTAGAGGATTCATAAATTTTGAAAATGTTTTTTCCATTTTGATTTAATTTCTTCCTCTGAGATCCCCATATCATATAATGGAGAAGTCACTTTGGATACGTTTGAAACATCAACTAAAATAATTGAATTAATTGGGCTTTTGACACCCTTTGCTCTATAATGATTGAGGATTTCCTCAAACATGACACCTTCGTGAATAAATCTAGCCTCACCCCGAAACAAATATCCTTTACGTAAAAGAGGATCAATTACATTAATTTCGACATGAGGATTTGTTTTCAAATTGTTAATGGTATCAGGTGAGCGAATGTCTGCAAATGCCAGCGTTTTGTCAGTCCATCCAATAATTGTCCCTTTTGGTGAGAGATTAGGGCTGCCATCAGGGTTTACTGTTGCAACATACCCAAGCTTTTGAAGATCTAAAAAATCTTTAATTTCCTCAGAAATCATAAAAAATGTTACTGAAATTCATTATAATGTATTTTGTCTGCGTAATTATCGCATGACTTCTGCCATAAATTGTGAAAAAAAGAAAAACGCAATCCCACCTCCAATTATTGCAGTCCAGGCAACTATTTGTTTAATTTTAGACATATTAGGAGATTCTCCAAACTCATTATTGAATCTAATTGAATTTATTTAGACAATTTAATTAGACTCACTACAAAATACCAATATTGGCAAGCATCAAAGACATTGGAAAGTTTTTTCTGTTTATAATTGGGGGACTGGTAGCAATAATTGTAGGTTCTTTTATGATTAGAGGAACAATGCATATGTGGGATAAACCAGATAAAGCAAAAACAAATGACAAGAAAAAGGACTAAAAGGCAAGTAGAATGAATTTAGTTTAGAATTGTTTCAGGATTCATCAATAAGAAAATCACTTGACGAATATATCAAAAGAAGAATTTTAGAAATTCCAACAGAAATAAAACAAACATTTCCAAACATTAAACAGATCTGGAAGTGCAATGACGAACTTGATTTTCTTTATGGATATTATGTAGGAAAGATTGAGGAGGGAACATTGCATTATTTACTTAAAGCAACACGTGCATCAGCTGGTGGCTATGTAGATACCTTTGAGATTAGAGGAATAATTGAAACTCGCAAAATGGAATTGCGTGATGCAATAAAGTCAGCAGTAAATTAGTGAAGTAGAAATAGGACATCAATCATCTAAAGACATGGTAGGCCCACAAGACGGCGGATTTGGATTTGATCAATCCAAAAAATACACAACAGTTGAGAATATCGAAGAGGTGTGTGTTCAATGTCAAGCAGGACAACATAAGAAGTGTCTGAAAAAAACAAAAGAGCAAGATTTTTGTGAATGCGAACACTGTATGATTTACGGTTAGAAAAACAAGTTAATTTAACAAAAAATCATACAAATCAACATGAATTGTAATAATAAGAAAATAGGATATCATCATGATAATTCCATACATATGGATGGAGATGGAAAATGTCTAGTAAGAGGCTGCAAGTGTGAAAAATTAGAACCTTAAAGATCTACTAATTTATTTTCAAGTTCTTGAATTTCTTTTTGATGCATATCAGAAATATTTTGTGCAAACTCCTTGTGTGAAGAGATTATCGTACTTAGAGCATCTTGATAGTTGGGATGCCCTTTTTTGAGAACATCACATGATTCCAGAAACGTTATATGACCAGTAACAGTTGCCATCGCACCTTTTTGGTTAAACTGGACAATTCCTCCAAATGCCTCAATTAACATGAAAGCAGAATCTGCTTTGCACTTGTAGGTGACCCTTCCTGTTTCGGTGTTAAATAGTTGTGTTATTCCTCCAGGTTTTTTTGTCACGGTAACTGTCATGAAAAGATTTGAAACATGCAGTATTAATTATTTTAGAAACGCTATGCAGCAGGATCAGATTCAACAGATGCTGCATCTGATGCAAGAAGTTTGTCTATTTCATGGATTGCAAGTTTATCTCTTCCTAAAAGATCAAATTTTTGCAGTATTGTTTCAAATTTTGTTTCTTCTTGGACTTGTTCATTTACAAACCATTCTAAGAAGGCATATGTCGAATGATCTTTTTCTTTTTGTGCAATTTCCACCATGCGATGAATGGCTTTAGTTACTGATTGTTCATTGTTTAGTGCTGTTTTTATCAACCCCTCAAGTGATTTGTATGAACTTACAGGTGCTTTGATTGCAGGGATCGTTGCAGGCGTTCCAAGGGAATTAAGATAATGAACAATTTTGAGCATGTGAGTCCTTTCTTCATCGGATTGAGCATAAAAGTAGTTTGCAGCACCTTGATATCCCGTAATCTCGCACCACGATGCCATCGCAAGATAGCTGTTAGATGCAGAAGCTTCAAGAAGAAGTTGGTCATTTAAGACTTTTTTCATAGTAGTAGATAATTTCACTTTAATCATAATTGATAAAACGTTCTTAATTAAAAATGGTTCGTTGGTTTTAAAGATATTAAGAATAAAATTTATTTATTAAAAAGAATAATGCAAAACTAGATAAAAATATAATTCCTGCAAAACTCAGAATTTTCAAGAGAACAGATGGCTGATCTACTTTCTCAAGAAATTTACCGGTAACCAATCTAAAATTAAAAATGGCAATAACAGGAGCTATCAAAAAGGACAAAACAGTTGCAAAATCAACTAGTTCTTTGAGATTGTTTCCAAATTGAAATATTACTATAAGAGATCCTACATACAAAAGAATCAAGAAGAAGACATAAAATGTGCGAAGTTTTGTACGTATTTTAGCCTCTTTTTTTGTAAAAATCAACTCAATGGTTCTCTGCAATGATCTTGAGTAACCATCAAAGACTGCAATGATAGTTCCAAACATTACGGTGAATGTAGATGCTGCAATTATCACATAGCTCCAATCACCAATTGTTTCAGTGTATAGTGTTACAACTTTATGTGCAAAATCAGAATTGTTGTTTGGCAATTCATAACCAGTACCATAGAAGATAAACGTTCCAAGTATAATAAACATAACTGCAAGGATTCCCGTAATAAAATATGCCAATCTAAATTCCAGGAGAGTCTCTTTTAATTTTGGTTTGTAGTTTGTTTGTTTGATCCTCTCCAAAGTCCACAGACTATTCCAGCTTGAAAGATCAATGGCTGTTGGCATCCAACCCATTAACGCAAGTAAGAAAAAGATTCCAGAGAGAGTCCAAAGTTCTTTCGGTTCAAATTCAGTCACAGGTTCTATTGGGCCATGATATAATGCAAACAAGAATGCAGATACAGTAGAGACTAGCAGAACAATTGCGATTATCTTAATTAAACTGTCAAGTACATTGTATTTTCCAATTACCAATATTCCAACACACACTGTAAATAAAATCACTACAGTCCATTCTCCAAGAAAGTCAATCCCAAAGAGATTTTCAAAAAACCCTGCAGTAACAAATCCTACTGCACCTGTCACAAAAAACATCGATGCTATTGTTAGTAGAAAATACAACCAAAGTGCAGGCGTGCCAAGTTTTTTGTAACCGTCAATAATACTTGTTTGTGTAGAGTTTGCATAACGAGAACCATATTCAAAAAATGGATATTTCAAAACAGTTACCAATATTACAAATCCCAACATCATCAACCCAAAATCGGCCCCAGCCCTGGTAGATTGTACTAAATGAGATACTCCAATAGCAGTGCATGCAAATAAAATTCCAGGACCGGCAGTCTTTGAAAACAGAGATAGTCTCTCATTCATAACATTGGTAAAAAAGTCTAAATCTTAAACAGGCACAATATTCCAGGAACCATCAACCCAAACACCAATAACTTTTGCGTCTAAATTCCATGAAGAGATCACATCTACGCCCTTTTTGATTTGTGAAATATGTTCATCCTCAGAAACAGGATTTCCAGCACAATCATGATGGCCTGACACTACAATCAGTTTAGACTTGTGAGCATTAATTGATATTCCAATTTTGGTTTTAATTGATTCAAGTTCCAAATTTTCTGCAATCTTTTTATCAATACCTGGTTCTGTTATTGCATCAACATAATCAACTGAATAGTTTTCTTTAATCCATTTTGCTAGTGGGAGTTGTATTCGTCCATCCATGCAGGTTACAGATGTTGCAAATTTCCCTTCAGTCACAATTAAAAGAAAAACATTCTGCCTTAAATTTATTTTTGATACAGATAACATCCATAGGCATGATCATTGACCATACCAATTGCCTGCATCAAAGCATAACAAATCGTAGGACCCACAAAACTAAATCCACGTTTTTTAAGATCTTGGCTTAGTTTTTCTGAAATTTTAGTCGATGTAGGTAGATCAGAGGTTTTTTTGAATTTGTTTTTTATTGGTTTGTAGTCTACAAACCCCCAGAGATAGTTATCAAATGAGCCATATTCTTCTTGAATCTTGAGAAGGTGATTAGCATTATTAATTGCAGAGTGGATTTTGAGTTTATTTCTAATAATCGATTCGTCTTTGAGGAGTTTTTTAATTTGTTTTTTATTGTATTTTGAGACCTTGAGAACATCAAAATCTGAAAATGCCTTCCTATAGCCATCTCTACGCTTGAGTATAGTAGTCCAAGACAGACCAGCTTGTGCACCTTCCAATATTAGAAACTCAAATAATTTCTGGTCATCATGTTCTGGCTTTCCCCATTCCATATCATGATATGTAATATTTGGTTCTTCTTTTGCCCATTCGCACCTATTCTTCACTATCTTATCAAGAGTTAACACAAAATATTAGTTATCATATAAAATTTTCATGAAACTAAACCAGCAATTACTCCAAATTAACAGAAGTTTTTTAATTTGTTTTATTATATCAGCTTCTCTATCAGCAGTTACTGCTCAGTTATTAACAGAATATGATAATTATCTAAACACGACAATCACCATAATTATTGGATATGTTGTATATTTTGGAATTTTTTCTGGTCTGTTTTATTGGGACAATATTGAACGATATAGAAAAATGGAATCAAATTTAATTAAAAAAGAATTATTTGCACTAATTTCCTCTTTTGGGTTAGCTGAAATAGTGTATCTAGGAATGAGATGGCCTACACTTTACTATTTTCTTGAAATTGAAATAGAACCATATCTTGCATCCATAATTTCAGAAGTAATTGCAACTGCATGCTACATGGCATCAGTCACAATATTTCTAAGAAAGACCAAAACGTTTTAGTTATTTTGCTAGCTGTGTTACCAAGTCAGTGAATGTGATGATTTCAACAATTTTTCAGTTCTCAGTGACTGTAAGTTTTCTAATTTTTGTTAGTCATTTTTTCTGCAGCAGCAGAGATTGGTTCATTGTGATTAATCGGGATTAACGGAGACGGCATTATTTTTTTAGATGGAGTATCAAGTGAGAGACTATTTACGGCAATTTTTGTTGTAAAATCTCTATCAGTGACTATCCCTACAGGGTTTTCGTTTTCTTTGACAAATATTGTACCATCCCTCCTTGTTCCATCATTTTTGCAATTTGTTTTGCAGTAGTTGTAAGATTCCGTCAAAAAGATCAACTGCTAAAACAACAAAAACATGAGATGCAAGTTTTTCTGTCATCTTTTTGATGTCATTATTTAGTCCCCATCATCTATGAATCATCACTATACCATGATAGTTTCCATTAATTACAGGTTTTGCTAGAAAGTCAGAAGCATCACCAAAGTATGAAACCATTTCAGATGTTGTTAGATAAGTTCTCAATACAAAGATTTCAGAATTATTATTCTCGTTAACATAATCAGATAAAATATGAATGGCTCAACCTTGGATAATTAATTTTTCAACGGAAGAGGGATCACATATGCAGGTAATCCATTTGACTATTTTAACACTAAAGATTTGCCTTCAGTATATGTAACATTAGAAGATGCCGTTCCCTAAGATATTTGCTTTAGAGGAGGTTGGAGATTAGCAATCGACGAAGTGAAAGATTTCATAGAACCAGATTCTATTTCAGAGCACAGTTTATCTCCACATATTTTGTCAGACATTACTATCCAACCAGATTTTCTTACTGCTTATGTTGCATCAATAAATGACATACTTGTAAAAAATAAGGCAAAGATTGCAAATGATAGAAATTGAATTCTAAAAGAAAATTGATCATAATAAGATTATTCTTCCAATGTTTTTATATTGTTTGTCTGGTCGTTAAAGAATAATGAATGATGAACATAAACCAGAACCAATGCTTCATGATATTTTAGATAAAATGTCATCTTTAATCACAGCAGCTTTTGGTTTAGTAGCTGCATTGGCATGGAATGATGCAATAAAGTTGATCTTTAAAACAATATTTGGAGAGGCCGATGCGATAGGACCAATGCTGATTTATGCAATACTAGTTACTATTGCTGCAGTTGTACTCACTCTCACAGTAGCTCGTACAGCATCCAGAGCAAAATCAGGAATGAAACAGAAATTTTTTCAGTGTGAAATATGTAAATTTAAATCAAAAAAAGAATCAGAAGTAATGGAACATACGCTTAAAAAACATACGGCTATTAAAGAAAAATTTTTAGGAAACTGAATCATCATAATTAGAATATAGAACCAAAATTTTAGATAGAATCTTTTTGGAATTCTTAATTGGTAATTATTCATGCATTTTTTGGCGTATAATTTTTTTAACAAATTTAGATCTCTGAATACAATAATTGAGTTTCTTTCCTCCTAAATCCAAACATACTAATCCTCTTTCACAATCTAGAGTATCTAGTATATAGTAGAAATTTAAAATACAATCTAAAATTCTAACAAAAAGTATTTCAAAATCAAATTTTGTCTTATTCAAAAGATGTAATAAATAGGTACAAATTTAATCTAAAAAAGAAGATCATAGAGCATTGGAAAATATTACATTAGGAAGTATTATTATTATTTTTGGAATAATCATTGTTTTTGTCGGACATTATTTTAGTAAAAAAATTAGAGTTTTCCATGTAATCATTTATTTCATGGCTTTCTTTGTTCTTTTAACTGGAGTACTATTGATAATTGCACATGACAAACCCTCAATATTTTTTAGTTGATTAAAAAAATCAGATTGATTTTTTAGTTG
>Ga0224497_10002396_pt1 | contig 11176 bp, 6 predicted proteins | sample SF_Jul11_sed_USG_4_FD_167970 | JGI IMG/M metagenome (GOLD analysis project Ga0224497, IMG submission 167970) | Sediment microbial communities from San Francisco Bay, California, United States - SF_Jul11_sed_USGS_13 | ecosystem: Environmental > Aquatic > Marine > Sediment | place: USA: California...
GAACCAGCAACGGGGACCAAGACATGAAAGCATCCATTTCCGGCCCCGACGGGACCACCACCCACAGTCCCACAACGACCACCCACCGCCCACCAAACCGGCGACGGATTACCCCCATATCCTCACATCGGCGCTCGGTTCGCCGGTCGGGCAAGCCACTGGCAGGAAACTGGCTGCGCCCGCTGCGCTGGTTCGCGGAGCGATCGCACTCACGATTCGCGGGGCTTGCGCATGGTGAGGTGGTCTCGAGTAGATCCTGACTTGCTCGAAACCCGCCTGTAACAGTTTGTTGGCACGTGCGTAATGAATCAGCAACCGGTTTGAAATAACCAGCCCTTAGCTTCGGAACTCTGGAAGGCCGATTCCCGATGAAGCGAGGGTGACCTGATGAAACGAAGGGTATTCCTGATCGGAAGCCTCATGGCTGTCCTGGGTGCCGGGCCGCTGGCCGGGGTGGCGGTGGCACAGACTGTGGAGGAAGTGGCCACAGCGGCCAACGAGATCTGGCTGGTGCTGGCTGCCAGCCTCGTGATGTTCATGCAGGCCGGGTTTGCGTTGGTGGAGGCAGGCTTCACCCGGGCCAAGAACGCGGCCAACATCATCATGAAGAATCTCGTCGACTTCACGGTCGGAGGCCTCGTGTACTGGGCCTTCGGGTTCGCACTCGCCTATGGCGGAAGCTCCGTCGGCGGATGGTTCGCGTGGGGAGATGTGTTCTTGTTCGACGATCCGACGCGTGCCTCGGAGTGGTACTTCCAAGTGGTGTTCGCGGCGACTGCGGCGACGATCGTATCGGGTGCCGTGGCCGGTCGGGTCAAGTTCGTCTCGTACCTGATATACACCCCATTCATCACGGGCCTCATCTATCCAATCGTTACCCACTGGGTGTGGGACAGCCGTGGATGGCTCAACAAGCTCGGTTACGTCGACTTCGCGGGTTCGGGGGTCGTCCACATGCTGGGTGGCGTGGCTGCTCTGGCCGGTGTGATGGTCATCGGGCCACGCTTGGGCAAGTACGACGAGGACGGCAGGCCTCGCGTTATTGCGGGCCATTCGCTGACGCGGGGTGCCCTCGGCGTGTTCATTCTGTGGTTTGGTTGGTATGGATTCAATGCAGGGTCGACTTTGGCCGCGGTTGGAGAGGACATCGCCTATCCGGCTGTCACCACGACCCTGGCGGCGTGCGCCGGGTCGCTCGGGGCACTTCTTGTTGCCTGGATCGTCGTCAAACGTCCCGATCCAGGGTTTGCGCTCAACGGTGTGCTCGCTGGGTTAGTGGGCATCACGGCCGGGACCGCAGCCGTCTCGTTCGGCGCCGCAGTGCTGATCGGGTTTCTCGCCGGTGCGCTGATGGTCGGCTCCGTGATGTTCTTTGAGCGTGTCGGCATCGACGATCCCGTCGGTGCCATCTCGGTCCACGGTGTTGCCGGGCTCTGGGGCGTCATCGCCGTCGGAGTATTCGCCGCCGGCGACGGGGTGACCCTTTTCAACCAGCTAGTCGGTGCCGGCGCAATCGTGTTGTGGACGTTCATGGCTAGCTGGCTGGTCTTCCGGATCGTCGACATGCTTGTCGGCATTCGGGTCACCGCGGAGGAAGAACTCAGCGGCCTGGACCGCTCTGAGCACGGGATTCAGGCCTATCCCGAGTTCGTTTTCCAAGAGCAGCTCGCCCCGGCCAACGGCAACGGTAACGGCAGCGCGAAAGTCACGGCGCCGACCGGATGACGTCTGGGCAGGAATGTGTAGGGCCGCGGGCTTCGAGCCCGCGGCCTTGCCAAAACTCAGCCGGTACCGGTACATTGTCGGCAATGCAGCACAGCTTCTTCTTTTCGTATTTCTTTACCGGGCCTCGGTCCGGGCAAAGGAATGCGCGCTAAGCAAGATCTCCAGCAGCAAATCCACAGCCCGAGACCGAACCGTGGTCTCGGGTTTTTTGTTGCCTGGGACCCGCCAGGAGAGATATGACAGACAATCAGAGCAAACCGATCCTGAAGAGCCACCGGCGCCCCGACGTTGAGACGACGGTCGTGGCCGTTGACAACGTGCGATTCGGCGACGGTTCGTATCCGGTCATCGCCGGCCCAGTTGCCGTCGAGAGCGAGAAACAGATATCCGTAGTCGCGGAGCGGGCGACGGCCGCCGGCGCGTCTGTCCTCAGGGCCGGCACCTTCCGCCAGGAGAGTTCGCCATACGACTTCGGGGGCCTGGGTCTCGAGGGCCTTTGGATGCTGGAGAAAGCCGGTCACGATGCCGGCCTGCCGACTATGACCGAGGTCCAGGAGCCGGGCCAGCTGGAGCAGGTCGCCGATCACGTCTCGATGCTCGAGATAGGCCCGGATCACATGCAGAACTTTGTGCTGCTGCGGATGGCCGGCGCAACCCAGAGGCCGATCGTCTTGCATCGTGGTCCTTCCGCGACCATTGACGAATGGCTCATGTCGGCCGAGTACATACTCAATGAGGGCAACGGGCAGGTGGTTCTGTGTGAGCGAGGTAGCCGCGGATTTGATCCGCGGACGACGGATACCATCGATATTTCTGCCGTGCCCGTGGTACAGCGGATCAGCCACCTGCCTGTGATCATTGATCCGGCCCCAGCCCAGAGCGGCGAGGACATTCTCGCTCCCCTTGCTTTGGCAGGCCGTTCGGTCGGAGCGGACGGGCTGATTATTTCCGTACATCCGGATCCAGGCGCCTCTCGTGCCGGCAACGGCAGCCAGCTCGATCTCGACAGCTTCAGCAACTTGATGGAGCGACTTGGCATTCCAACGTTGCGCGATGAAATCGACCGGATCGATCGGGACCTGATCAAGATGGTCTCTCGCCGCCTTCAGTCGTCGATCGAGATTGCCAAGATCAAGGCCTCGCGCGGCCTCGAAATGAGATCCCCCGACCGTGAGACGGAGCTGATTGAGGAAGCCCGCAGCGATGCCGAGGAATTAGGTGTCGACCCGGATTACATCGAGTCGCTCATGACGCTTGTCCTCGATCACAGCCGGGCCGCACAGCAGAGCGCGGTAGAAGCAGATAGGGCCACGACGCCGCAGAAGTAGGCGCACGCTTCCTTGAAACGGGAGCGGGTCGATCTGGCCGTATAATGTATGGTCCGATCTGAACACGATTCGGCTAGGGCTCAGCCACCGCCGCGAGCCCGCCATCGCCTCAACAAGGAGACCAACTTCCGTGGATGCCCGAGCGCTGCGCGACGCACTCACCCGACTGGCGACCAGTCATATCTGGATCTGGTCGCCTTCGCTACGCCGCCTGTGGACGCGACTCGATGGCGGGACGTTCGAGCGCCATCCGGTGGCGATTCTCGATTCAATCTCGGAGGCTCAGCTCGACGCAGCCCTGGCCGACGTTGAAGCCATGGCGACCGTAACAGCCGAATTGGATCAGCTCGACGACTTGCTCGATCAAGGCCTCCACGAACCGCAGGTTGCCTACTTTTCGCCCGAATTCGGGCTGAGCGAGTTGATCCCGCAGTATTCGGGCGGTCTTGGAATCCTGGCCGGCGACCACATCAAGGCATCAAGCGACCTGAGTGTGCCGCTGGTAGGGGTGGGCCTCTTTTATCGCCAAGGGTTCTTCCAGCAGCGCATCGAGGACGGGGTTCAGACCGAGGCCTACAAGACTTACACGCCAGAATCGCTCGGAGCTTCCCCCGCGGGTGTCACGGTCCGGATCCCAATGCCGGGCCGCGAGGTGGCAGCCCAGGTGTGGCGGATGAACGTTGGCCGCACCCAACTGCTCCTCCTCGATACCGACGTGGCGGAGAATTCGGAATCCGACCGCGCCATCACTGACCGCCTCTACAGCGGTAACCGTCGCCACCGCCTGGAACAGGAGCTGGTTCTCGGAGTTGGTGGAACACGGGCGCTCGCCGCGCTCGGCTGGGATGTTCCGGTCTACCACCTGAATGAGGGCCACGCAGGATTCTTGGTGCTGCAGCTTGTGGACCGCAGGATCGTCGACACCGGCCTCACCAAGGCCCTGGACATGGTGCGACCGGGTCTGGTGTTCACGACCCATACCCCGGTCCCTGCGGGGATCGATCGTTTTGAGAAGAAGCTGATTTTGCCCTACCTGCAGGTCTGGGCAGAACGATGGAACGTGCCGGTGGACAAGGTCTGGGAGCTCGGTGCCGATCCGGTAGACACCGATACTCATTTCAATATGGCTGCTCTGGGTTTGAGGCACTCGAGTCGCGCCAACGGGGTGTCGCAGCTCCACGGCGAGGTGAGCCGCGACCTCTTTGCCGGTGTCGGCATCGGTGACGAGATCGGTTCGGTCACCAATGGGGTGCATGCCCGCACCTGGGTGTCGGCAGACACTCAATCGGTCTTCGATCGGGTCCTCGGGCCTGGCTGGGCCGATGGCGACCCTGGTGCCTGGGATCGGGTGGAGAGCCTGAGTGACAATGCGGTGCGAGCGTTGCGCCAAATCGGTTCGATCCGGCTGGCGGAGTTGGTCGAGGATCGCACGAGCGACCGGCTCGACCCAGATGCGTTGATCGTAGGTTTTGCGCGCCGCTTCGCGGCGTACAAGCGGGCGACGTTGCTTTTCAGGCAGCCGGATCGTCTGGCCGCCATGCTCACGGACGATGATCGGCCGATTCACTTCGTGTTCGCCGGTAAGGCCCACCCGGCCGACACGCCCGGCAAGCTGCTGCTTTCCGAAGTGGTGGCCTTTGCTGAGTCTCCTGCTGCCAACGGACGGTTCACTTTCATGCCCGACTACGGAATCCGGATCGCCCGGACGATGTATGAAGGTGCCGACGTTTGGCTGAACACCCCGGTTCGGCCCCGAGAGGCTTCTGGCACGAGTGGCGAGAAGTCGGCGCTCAACGGCGGACTGAATTGTTCGATACTCGATGGATGGTGGGCAGAGATGTACGACGGCTCGAACGGCTGGGCGATTCCGGCCAGCGAGGCTGCGGATCCGGCACAACGCGACAAAGAGGAGTCGCTAGCGGCTCTCGACGTCCTCACGGCAATTCGAGATGAGTATTACGGCAACCCGGCTGCGTTCGCGGCGCGGGTTCGTCATACATGGCGATCTCTGGGCCCCAAGGTAACCGCATCGCGCATGGTGGCCGAGTACCGCGACCAAATCTACGGCCCTGCTTTGTCTCGTGTCCGATGACCTAACGACAGTGCCGATTTGGCCTGGAGCGGACTACCCGCTCGGAGCTACTTTGGTGCCGGATGGCGTCAACTTCGCGGTGTTTTCCGGGGTGGCCGAATACGTTGAGTTATGCCTCTTCGACGCATCCGGCACCGAGCGGCGGATCCGGCTGCCCGAGGTAGATAAGTCGATTCACCATGGTTTTGTGCCGGGGCTGAAGGCCGGCCAGGCTTACGGCTATCGGGTCCATGGGCCGTGGGATCCTGCCAACGGACAACGCTGCAACCCGGCGAAGCTGCTCATCGATCCCTACGCCAAAGCGATATCCGGCAGTCCTAGCTGGGCTCCGTCGGTGTTCGGCCACGTCCCTTCCGCCCCCACCACTGCTTCGCTCAGCGACAGCGCAGCCGCCATGCCACGCTCGATCGTCGTCGACACGGCCTTCGACTGGGGCCACGATTTTCGGCCGCGCACTCCGCTGTATGACACCGTTATCTACGAAGCGCACGTCAAGGGGATGACGATGAGCCATCCAGACGTACCCCCCAACTTGCGCGGCACCTACGCAGGTCTGGCGTCAGCCCCGATCATCGAACACTTACAGAGTCTTGGCGTCACCGCCATCGAGCTGCTCCCGATCCACCAATTCGTTTCCGAGAAACACCTCGTCGATCTCGGCCTGACGAACTACTGGGGCTACAACTCCATTGGTTTTTTTGCGCCGCACGGGCCGTTCGCGGCAACAGGTGATCAGGGCCAGCAGGTGGCCGAGTTCAAGGAGATGGTCAAGACCCTTCACCTCGGAGGGATGGAGGTGATCCTCGACGTCGTCTACAACCACACGGCAGAGGGCAACGACATGGGTCCTACGTTCAGCTTCAAAGGTCTCGACAACTCCGTCTATTACCGTTTGGCGCAGAACGACCCGTCCAAGTATGTCGATTACAGCGGAACCGGCAACAGCCTGAACATGCGCCACGCCGAATCGCTCCGTCTGATGATGGACAGCCTCCGCTATTGGGTTTCGGAAATGCATGTTGACGGCTTTCGTTTCGATTTGGCATCGGCGCTCGCCCGCGAGCTCCATGCGGTGGATCGCCTGTCCTCCTTCTTCGACCTGATCCACCAGGACCCAATTGTTAGTCGGGTCAAGCTCATTGCCGAGCCTTGGGATGTCGGCGAAGGCGGCTACCAGGTGGGCAACTTCCCGCCGTTGTGGTCGGAGTGGAACGACAAATACCGCGATGGTGTGCGCGACTATTGGCGAGGGTGGGATGAGTCTCTCGCCGACTTTGCCTCGCGGTTCACCGGGAGCTCGGATCTTTACGGAGCCTCCAAGCGGCGGCCTACCGCCAGCGTGAACTTCATTACGGCCCACGACGGCTTCACGCTGGCCGATCTCGTGTCATACGACCACAAGCACAACGAGGCCAACGGCGAAAACGGTCGTGATGGCACCACCAACAACCGCTCGTGGAACTCGGGGGTCGAGGGGCCGACGGACGACCCGGACATCAATCGCATCCGTTCGTCGCGGGTGCGATCCATGTTGGCGACCCTGGTGCTCAGCCAAGGCGTGCCGATGATCGTGGCGGGCGACGAAATCGGCCGCACCCAGCTCGGCAACAACAACGCTTATGCCCAGGACAGTGAGGTGTCGTGGCTCGATTGGGACGGGGCCGACCTCGAACTTCTGGAATTTGTTCGCCGACTGGTGCTCATCCGCGCCAGCCATCGAGTATTTCGGCGGCGCCGCTGGTTCGAGGACCGGCCTCTCCACGGCGAAGGTGTCCGTGACATCGGTTGGTATCGTCCGGACGCCACGCCGATGAACGATGAGGACTGGCGAGTGTCATACGCCAAGTCGCTTGGCGTTTACCTCAACGGCTCCATGATCCCGGCGCCGGACCCTCGCGGCGAGCCTGTGTTCGATGACAGCTTCTTGCTGCTCTTCAACTCCGGCAATGGGCCGTGTGACTTCATCATCCCTGCAGGTCTGCAACGCGATACCTGGATCGTTGAGCTGGACACAACGACGGACGATCGCGATGGCGACAAGTACGCCGCCGGCGAAACCTTGCCGGTGGCGCCCTGGGCCGTAGTGCTGCTGCGCCAACCGAAAGACGACTTGACGTGAGGTTGCTGTTTACCGCTGCCGAGCTGGCGCCTCTGGTGCGGGTTGGCGGCCTGGCAGAGGCTGCCGGCGGCCTAGTAGCTGCCCTTCGGCGGGGGGGTGTCGATGTCACGGTCGTGATCCCCGACTACGGCGATGTCGTCTTGGGCAATGAGTCGAGACGATCGCTCAATGTGCCGTCGTGGGCGGGTCCGATGACAGTGCGGTCGGGGATCCATCCTGTCGCAGGTGAGGTCACCCTCCTCGGCAACCAGGCCCTGGCCCGCTCCCACCCCTACGTTGACCCCACCGGAATCGCCTGGTCCGACAACGACAAACGCTTCCTGGCCTTCTCGGCAGGGATCGCCGCGCTGCGCGACGATTTGGCTCCCGATGTCGTACACCTCAACGATTGGCACACGGCAGCCGCCACCGCATTGGGTGGCTCATCGGTTCCGACTGTCCTCACCATTCACACGCTGGCGTACCAAGGCGTTTCGCCGGCAAGTTGGATGAGCCGCCTCACCCACGACGCGGCCGCATTCGAGTGGTACGAGCAAACCAACCCTCTCGCAGGCGGGATCACCCTCTCTGATCGAGTCGTGGCCGTCAGCCCCAATTACAGCCGGGAGATCCTGCAGGATGAGTCAGGGATGGGCCTCCACGAGCTCCTCCGTGCCAAGGGACCCGCTCTTGTCGGAATCTTGAATGGCATCGACACCGACGAATGGAATCCGGAGGCCGATCCTCACATCGTTACTCCGTACTCGAGCGACACCATCGAGCTGCGCCGAGAGTGCCGCCGTGCGCTGCTGGATCTGGCCGGTTGGGAAGATTCCAAGGCCCCCGTGATTGGCGTCGTCTCGCGCCTCGTGGATCAGAAGGGAATTGACCTCTTGATCGCGGCGATCCCCTTTTTGGACAATATGCCCGCTCGCTTGCTGGTGCTCGGCTCCGGTTTGCCGGAGCCCACGGCGGCTCTGCGATCGGCGGCCGCGGCCAACCCGAGTCGGGTGCACTTCACAGATGGTTACGACCTGGCGCTGGCCCACCGTATCTTTGCTGGAGCCGATCTCTTCGCCATGCCGAGCCGCTTCGAGCCGTGCGGACTGGCCCAGATGCAGGCAATGCGATACGGCTCGATCCCCATCGTGAGCCCGGTCGGGGGGTTGGTAGACACAGTGGTAGATGCAGATGCCAGTCGCCTCGGAACCGGATTCATCGCGAAGTCGGTGACCACTGCCGGGCTGGTTGACGCCGTGCACCGAGCAGTGAGAGCCTTCAAGAGCCCCCGCCGCCGGGCCGCCATCCAGCGCCGCGGCATGGCCCAAGACTGGTCCTGGGACGATCCGGCAAAACAACACATCGACCTCTATCACGACCTGACCCCCTAACCAGGATGACACGGACCACGCGGGGGACGCTCAAATCCTGATTTGGCCGAAATCAGCTCAGCTGAAGACGCGACGGCCTTTGGCGAGCACAACTACGCCACCCGGCGAGACGGTGAAGCGTTCCCGGTCGGCCTCGTGGTTGACTCCGATTTGAGTGCCGGCGGCCACATGGCAGTTCTTGTCGAGGACGGCGCCGCGTATCTCGGCGCCTGCGCCCACATATACGTCGTCGAGGAGGACAGAATTCTCGACAATGGCGCCGTCGTCGATTCGCACTCCTGGCGCCAGGACTGAGCCGCGGACATGTCCTCCGGAGACGATGACACCGTTGCTCAACAGAGACATGGTCACATCGGATCGGCTGCCGCGACTTCCAATCACGAGCTTGGCCGGGGGCATCGAGCGCTCCATCGTGTAGATCGGCCACTCGCGGTTGTACAGATCGAACGCCGGCACTTGCGCCACCAGATCCATATGCGCCTCGTGGTAGCTGTCGATCGTTCCGACATCGCGCCAGTAGTGCTCTTTGCCCTCCTCGCCAGGAATCACGTTGGTCGTGAAGTCGTAGACGGAGGCTTCGCCGGCCGCCACCATCGCCGGGATGAGGTTGCCCCCCATGTCATGAGGGGAGTCCTCGTCGGCCGCATCGCGCATCACGATCTCCTCGAGAGCCTCTGCCGTGAAGACATAGTTGCCCATCGAAGCCAATACCTGATCCGGAGCATCGGGCAGGCCAACGGTGTCTTTGACAGCGGGCTTCTCCTGGAATTGGGCAATGCGGCCATCGGCGCCCGGCGTGATGATTCCAAATTGGTCGCACTCGTTGCGGTTGATCCGGATTCCAGCAACGGTCACCCCGGCGCCGGACTCGATGTGATGTTCCAGCATCTGCGCTGGATCGATTCGGTAGATGTGATCGGCGCCGAATACGAAGATGTATTCGGGCCGTTCGTCATGGATGATGTTGAGGTTCTGATAGATCGCATCTGCCGAGCCCAGGAACCATCGGGGACCGGCTCGCATCTGCGCCGGCACCGACGTTACGTACAAGCCGAGCAATGTGCTGAGCCGCCAGGTCTGTGAGATGTGGCGGTCGAGGCTGTGGGATTTGTACTGGGTGAGCACCACGATCTTGCGGAATCCGCCGTTGGCCAGGTTCGACAGCGGGAAGTCGATGAGGCGGTAGTGGGAGCCAAACGGGACCCCCGGTTTGGCGCGGTCGAGAGTCAGCGGCAGGAGCCGCTTGCCCTCCCCGCCCGCCAGAACCATGGACAGGACGTGGTTCGGGTTGAAGCTGGCGGGATTCATCGCATCTCCTTCATGTCCGCTCGCCGTCAGGTTCGCTGCTGAGCGTGAAGAAGCTGATCGCCAGCGGCCCCGCAGTGACCGACAGCGACTGACCGTGCCCGTGGGCCGGGACCGGTTCCGCTTCGAGGGGCCCATTGACGATCCCGCTGCCGGCAAAGTCAGCCGAGTCGGATTCGAGCAGGGGAAGCCACGTGCCGGGACTCGGTACTCCGATGCGGTAGTTGTATCGGGGGACCGGTGTGAGGTTCATGATCACCAGCACGGGGCGGTTGGATGGCGCCAACCGCAGGAAAGCAAACACCGTATTGACCGTGTCGTCTGCCACGATCCATTCGAAGCCGTCATTGCCACAGTCGCCGGCGTGGAGCGCTGGCTCGCTCCGGTAGAGGTCGTTGAGTCTCCGCACGAAGCCCTGCAGGCCGCCACGTTCCGGTTGCGCCAAGAGGGCCCAATCGAGTTCTTGTTCGTGGTCCCAATCCCCGGATTGGGCAAATTCACCCCCCATGAAGAGGAGCTTCTTGCCTGGCGTGGCCCACTGGTAACCAAGGAGGAGCCGCAGGTTGGCGATTTGCTGCCAATGATCGCCGGGCATCTTGTCCACCAACGATCCCTTGCCGTGAACGACCTCGTCGTGGGACAGCGGGAGCACAAAATTCTCGCTGGCGGCGTATATCGAACGGAAGGTGAGCTCCCCACCGTGGTGGTGGCGGTGGATCGGGTCGCGTTCCATGTACTGCAGGGTGTCGTGCATCCAACCCATGTCCCACTTGTACCCGAAGCCAAGCCCGCCCTGATCGGCCGGCATCGTGACCCCCGGCCACGCCGTTGACTCCTCGGCCACCATCTGAATCCCGGGGTGGATTCCGTAGAGGGTGCGGTTCAGTTCCCGCAGGAATTCCACCGCGCCGAGGTTCTCGTTGCCACCGTATTCATTCGGCGTCCATTCCTCCGGAGGGCGTGAGTAGTCCAGGTACAGCATCGAGGCAACTGCGTCGACGCGGATGCCATCAACGTGGTACTGGTCAATGAAGAAGTTGGCACTCGACGCGAGGAAGCTTCGGATTTCCGCACGGTCGTAGTTGAAGATGCAGCTATCCCAGTCGGGATGGTGGCCGCGTTGCGGATCCTCATGCTCGAAGAGATGGGTGCCGTCGAAGAGGGCCAGGCCGTGGCTGTCGTCTGGGAAATGCGATGGCACCCAGTCGAGAATCACTCCGATCCCGGCACGGTGGAG
>Ga0224497_10002398_pt1 | contig 11168 bp, 10 predicted proteins | sample SF_Jul11_sed_USG_4_FD_167970 | JGI IMG/M metagenome (GOLD analysis project Ga0224497, IMG submission 167970) | Sediment microbial communities from San Francisco Bay, California, United States - SF_Jul11_sed_USGS_13 | ecosystem: Environmental > Aquatic > Marine > Sediment | place: USA...
AAGAGCCCGGCTGGGCTCGCCGCCGACACCTCGACGCGGGACGGAGTGATGACGAGCTCATAGCCTTCGGCGCCGAGGGATGCGCTGGCGACTCCGGTCGTGAGGTGGATCGATGCGCCCGGAGCCGGCCCGATGGAGACCCCCGTGCCCGGCGCCACCGCGACGACCACGGGGGGCGTCGTCTCGACCGTATTGCCGATCCATCCGGCCAAGAAGTGCCCGATTCGCTCGGCCTCAGTGTCGCCGGCGTCGAAGGTGATCCTCGTGTCCTCCGCCACATGGAAGGTGTCGCTGAAGCTGAGATCGGCCGTTGCCGGCCTTGGAATTACGGAGTGCACGGAGGGGGCCGGTTCGCCGCACGCGGCACTGAAGGCGGCGACGAACAACGCGCTCAGGCCGCGCGCACACGCGCGTTGTTCACTACCGGATCGGTCCATCGCCCCCCTCCCGGTCGTCGACAATGAACCGGTCGCGCGCCGGCATCTCGACCGCGGCGAGTGTCTCGGCGGTCATCACGGCATCCTCGGGGACGATCTCGTTCAGATAGAGCAGGTAGGCGATCACCGCATACGTCTCGTTCGAGGTGAGGAGGCCCGGTGTGAGCTGTGGCATCGCCCGGCGGATGTAGTCGAACAGCGTGGTCGAGTACTGCCAGTAGTTCCCGACCGTCCGCACCGAGGGCATCTGCTCGCCCCACTCGTCGCCACCGACGAGGGCGTCGTTCGGCCCCTCCGTGCCCGTCGCCCCGTGGCACTCGACGCAGAAGGTCTCGAAGACCTGTCGGCCCTGTGCGACCGTGCCGCTACCCATCGGCAGCCCCTCGCCGTCGGGCTTCGCGTCGATATCCCACATTGCGACGCGATCTGAGGGCGCCTCCGAGCCAATGGAGAAACGTGCGGGCGCGTGCATCGGGAGGCCCTCCGGCATACCAAGCAGTGCACCGTCGGCTAGTGCGCCTCCGCCCGGCTCGTTCGCCGGGGACCCGCAAGCACAGAGCGCGACCGTCAGTCCCATCGCGAGGGCCCTCATACCAGGTCTCCGAGGCCGAACGTGACCTCGCCCGTGGACGCGATTTTCCAGGCGCGCTGATGGTTCTGGTGGTAAGCTGTCGCGGTCCCTCTCGCGGCCCAAAGCTGCTGCAGCGTCGGCTGCACGTATCCGGTCTCGTCCGTCGCCCGACTCAGGACGATCGTTTCACCGCCGTTCCACTCGAAGAGATGTCTGAAGCGCGTGGTGCACTTGGGTAGCACCGGTCCCTGGAGTTGGGCGTCTGCCCAGGAACGTCCGCCGTCTGTGCTCACTTCGACGCGCGCGATGCGCCCGCGGCCGGACCAGGCGAGGCCCTTGATCTCCCACCAGCCGCGATCGGGCAGCGCGAACGGGTAAGAAGGGAAGGTGATGACCGACTTCGCATCCATCGTGAAGCTGAACTGGCGGGCGGTGCCGTCGTCCAGCGGGTCCGTGTACTTGGATGTCTCTTCACGTGTGAAGGTCGGCCGGTCCGTGACCTCGATGCGCCGGAGCCACTTCACGTTGGCGTTGCCCTCCCAACCCGGGAGAAAGAGGCGGAGCGGGTATCCCTGCTCGGGCCGGATCGCCTCGCCGTTCTGGCCGTACGCGAAAAGGGCGTCGTCCATCACCTTGTCGAGCGGTACGCTGCGCGCCAACAGTGAAGAGTCGGCCCCTTCCGCGAGGATCCAACTCGCACCTCGCCTGACGCCCACCTCGCGGAGGATTGTCGAGACCGGGACTCCGGTCCATTCGCTCGTGCTGAGGAGGCCGTCGAGCGCCTGGACCGTGATGTCCGTCGGCATATCGTCGCGGCTGTAAGCGCCCCCGCCGTTTCCTGAGCACTCGAGAAACTGAATGCGCGACAACTGTGGATAGCGCTTCAGGTCCGCCATCCGGAACGTCATGGGCCGGTCGACCATGCCATGCACAAGCAACTCGTGGTCATCGGATACGATATCCGGCACACCCCCGTGATGTCGCTCGAAGTGGAGATCGGCGGGCGTGACGATTCCCATGAGATCCTGCAGCGGGGTGCGGGACGAACTCGACAGGGCCTCACGGAACATCCGCCGGGGTTGTTCGGCCGGGGCTCGCTGGCCGAGCCCAGACGGGAAGCGTCCTGGCGGCCTGGGTACGGGCCGGGCATCCGGTGCCTGTTGGGGAACGAGGGCGACGGCGTCGGCCTGTGTCTTGATGAGGCCGGCCGCAACGACTCCGGACGTCGCGGTGACCCAGGCCCTGCGAGACATCTTTCTTCCTTCGTGACTCGACACTGGCTACAACTCCGTCGTGTAGAAGGGCTCCATTGTATCAATGGCTTCGAGGGGCTCGACATTGACGTCCCATCGGAAGAGACGCAGGACGATGCGGTCGGGTAGAAAGTCGATCAAGGTGAAGCCGTGCTCCTCGAGGGGCGCGACCGCCTCGACCAAGTCTACGTGTCTCGAGGGCTTGGCGCCGACGCCGCGCACCACAGAGGGGAAGCCGCCCGGCGAGGTCCCAACGGGGCCACTGAGCACAGTCGTGATCGGGTTCGCCGAAAGGTCGACTGCGCCTGCGCGGCTGATCTCGCCGATGGCGATCGCATGGAGATCGCCGCTGACGACGAGCGGGGTACGGTTCCGGTTGGCGCCGAGCGACTGAGCGAGCCGGTCGTGCTGGCGTGCCCAGCCCTCCTGCCAGTACGGCTTCGGGATCGCAGTCGTGAGCTCGTCGGTGCGGCTATCGAGTATGTCGGGGTACCATTCGCCCCATTTGCCGGCGCTCCATCCCCAAGGATTGGAGGGGCCGTGTACGAGGTGGCGCACTTCGGTCGCAGCGGTACGCGCGTCTAACCAGCGCTCCACTTCGGAGTCGACGAAGACCGCGCTCGGTCCGGCCAGCGTCATCGTGCGACGCACGTCGTACAGGAGGACCTCGGCGAGTCTTCCGTAGCGGATGGTCCCGAAGCTTTCCGACAGATCACCGCGGTCGCTCACGCCCGACCAGGGAAGGCCCTTCGGCCTGTCCCGGTCGGGCAAGAACTCGGGGTAGTAGAGCTGCTGCGTCGCACGCGCGAGCTGGAGCTGGAACCAGGGAACGGGGAAGAACACGCCCTCATCGAACGCGGAGTCGTTGTCCCAATGGTCGTGATCGTCCTGCAAGAAGAAGACCGGGGTCGACCGAAAATCGGCGCCGTACACAGGAATGATCTGAGGCCCGGCGGCGGCCTTGAGGGCGAGCTCGTTGCTCGTTCCGAAGATGGAGTTCGCGAAGTCGAAATTGGACTCGCGTCCACGTGCCGAGAGGCCGCCTGGGTTCGCACCTTGCCACTGGTGGAGATCCCAATAGATGTGGTCGCCATTGGCTACCGCGGCGTCGGGTGAGAACGAGAGCGCGCGCCGCAGAAGCCGGTTGCGGATCGCGGTGGGGAGGTTACCGGTACGGTCGCCGATCCCTCGGTACGCTCCCTCAACGCCGCCCGCGCAGGTGAAGTACAGGAGCCGGAACCGTTCTGGCCGGGCGTCGACGGGAGGGAACGTCGCCAGGGACCACGGTTCGCAGAGTGCCGCTCCGCGCCCGTCCACCAACGAGAGCGAGTAGCGTCGCCCGGCTCCTAGGTTGGTGGCGTAGAACTGCCAGTGCTCGCCCGCCGTGTCGTTCATACGGCCCTGTATGGTGGCCGAGCCGATACGAAGGGTCGGAGGACTGCTGGGCGGCCGCACGAAGGACACCTTTAGGAGGATCCGCGAGTCGCTGACGGTCGGCAGCATGTGCCGCACGAGTCCCGCGTCCCAGTGTGCCACTTGAGGCGGTGCGCTCGAGGCTGACAGCACCTCAGGGCCGAGACCCCCGAAGAGCGCGGCGCCCATCGCGCCCGCGCTCCCTGCCAGGAACGTGCGCCGATCGAGGGGGCGCTGCCAGCCAGGTCTCATCGCCATCCTCCAAGGTCGCGCCGCGGTAGATTCCGCGTCATTGTAGACACACAATCGAGTCCGGGCGGGGTCGACCAGATCATGAGGAGGGCGAGGACGTGGCGCAACGAGAGAGCTTGTGGATCGCCGGGCTGAAAGCGGTCGGGGGTGCCGTCATCGCCACCCTGGCCGTTCGTTGGCTGGGGGTCACCGTGCTCACCATCCCGCCGGAGTTTCTCCCGCTCGCCGGGCCGGGCCCGACGATCTTCTTCACGACCGTATCGGGGGTCGCCGCTGTGGGCGTCTTCGCCCTCGTACGCCGTTTTTCGAGTCGTCCGGTATCGCTCTTTCGCAAGATCGCCGGGGTCGTCCTCGTACTCTCCTTCCTCCCGGACCTCGGCCTACTCAGCGAGGGCGCCGCCGATGCCTTCCCGGGCGCGACCCCCGCTGGAGTGAGCGTCCTCATGCTGATGCACGTCGTCGCCGCGGCGGTCATCGTGTGGGTCCTGACCGGTGCGGGTGATGTGGAGAGCGGAGGCAAAGAGTGACGTCACGCGGGGAAGCCGCCCCACCAGCCTTCGACACCGCAGGTACGGCACCGGAGGATTCAATGCTCAAATGGCGGCGACTCGCCTGGCTCGGCATCATCTTACTCGGATCGTTCCTCACGGTCGCCGCGCGCCAGCAGCGCCCGACGCTCACCCCCGCGCAGGAGGCCCGCCTCCAGATCCGCGAGGTGATGGACGGCCTCTATGTCATTCCGGGCTTCGACGGCAGCCAGTCCGGAGGCAACGTCGCGGTGCGCGTCACGTCTGAGGGTGTGATCGTCGTCGATGACAAATTCGAGTACAGCTACGCCTTCATCAACGAGCAGATCAGGCGTGTCACGGACCAGCCGATTCGCTACGTGCTGAATACCCACCATCACTTCGATCACGCTGGCAGCAACGCGGACTTCATGGGTATCGCCGAGGTCATCGCGCACGAGAACGCGCGCACGAACATGCTCCGCAACGAGCAGGCCGGCGCACCCCGTGTGGCATTCACGGATCAGACGGCCGTCTTCCTCGGGGACGCCGAGGTCCGCATGTACCACTTCGGCCGCGGGCACACGAACGGGGACGCCGTCGTTCACTTTCCCGACCTCCGGACGGTGCACACGGGCGACCTCTTCATCTACGGCGAGCGCCTGGACGGCAGCACGCTGTCGCCCTTCTGGGACTTCGCCAACGGGGGCAGCGTGCTCGAATGGCCAGCCACGCTGACCCGTCTGCTGGCTCTGGACTTCGACACAGTGATCCCGGGCCACGGACCGCTCCTGACGAAGAACGACGTGCGCGCATTCCGAGCAAAGATGGAGACGGTGATCGATCGGGTGCGCACGGAGATCGCATCAGGTGCGACGCGGGAGGACATCGCGTCTCGCGTGGCTACCAGCGACCTCGATTGGCCCCTAGCGCCAGTGCGGCTTCAGGACGCATACGACGAGCTTACCGCGGCGCGTCAGTCCCGCTGAGGGAGCGCGAAGACGAACAGTTGGCCGAAGTTGCTCCGGTCTGGACAGGCATCACGCGCCCCTCTACATGTTGGTGCAGCCACCCGTGGTCGTGGACAGCAACGGAGGGGTCGTCATGCCGAAAGTGTTGAAGTCGCTCGTTCTCCTTCTTGCCGTTGCGCTTTCCCCGTTGATGTCTTCGCCGGTTCAAGGGCAGGCGACCGACCGGTTCCAGCGGTGGAGTCCGGCCTACAGTCCGCCCACGAACGAGTGGGGCCAGCCCGACCTGCAGGGAAACTGGACCAATGCGACGCAGACGCCGCTCCAGAGGCGTGTGGGGATGGAGCCCTTGTACTCCCGCGCGGAGGTCGACGCCATCGAGGGCCGGACCGCCGCGCAGGTCGAGCGGGGCGCCGAGCCGAGCGATCCGAATCGCCCACCTCCCCAGCCCGGCAACGTCGGCGCGTACAACGAGGTGTTCTTCGAACGCGGCGGCGTCGCGTTCGTGAATGGCGAGCCGCGCACCTCCCTCATCACGTTTCCGCCGGACGGACGGATTCCTGCGCTGTCGCCGGAAGGCGCGAGGAGAAAGCAGGCGTATGATGCGTTCCGTGGCCAGTTCGGCGAGTACGACCACCCTGAGCTGAGGCCGCTGGTCGATCGGTGCATCGTGTACTACGCCTCGAGCAACACGGGAACGCTCGGGCCGCCGATGTCGCCTACGGGTGGGTACAATAACAACGTCACCATCGTCCAGAACGGCGACCATGTGCTGATTCGCGCCGAGATGATCCACGACGTGCGCATCATCCGACTGGGTGAGCCGGATCCGCTTCCCGGCCACATCCGCCAGTGGTTCGGCGACTCGTGGGGCCATTGGGAGGGCAGCACCCTGGTGGTCGAGACCACGAACGTCCACCTCGACCAGGGTTATAACGAGACCTTCGACAAGGTGCCGTACTCGGAGGACTACAAGGTCATCGAGCGTTTCACGCGCGTCGACGACGACACGATCCTGTACGAGTTCGAGATCGACGATCCCAGGACCTACAGCCAGCCCTGGGGCGGCCAGATTCCTTTCGAGCGCTTCAACGATCAGGTCCTCGAGTACGACTGCCACGAGGGCAACTACGCGATCGAGAATTCACTGCGCGGCGCCCGGTACCAGGAGAGTCAAGCCGCCATCAGTCAGCGCGACTAGGGACTCGGTAATGAAGAGACTCCTCTTAGGTGTCGCGGTGGCTACGCTCTGCGTGAGCGCGCAGGCGCAGGCGCAGGTCGACGGCTTTCGCCCCGTAACCGAGAATATGCTGCGCGAACCCGCCCCGGAAGATTGGCCTAATTGGAGACGGACCGATAACGCCTGGGGGTACAGCCCGCTCACCCAGATCACCACGGACAACGTCGGCCAGCTCCAGCTGGCGTGGTCGTGGGCGATGGATGACACGGGCGGGCAAGAGGCGGCGCCCCTCGTGCACGACGGCGTCATGTATCTGCCAAGTCCACGGGGTGTGATTCAGGCCCTCGACGCCGCGACGGGCGACCTGCTTTGGGAGTACCGGCCCGGGACTACCCCTCGCGTGGACGGATCGCCGACGACGGAGAACAGCGGTCTCCCCCAGGGTGCATTCGCCGGAGTGGGCCGCGGCGTGCAGAAGAACATCGCCATCTACGGTGACATGATTTACTCCGCCACCGGGACGGCGAGTATCGTCGCGGTCGATGCTCGCACCGGGCTGCAGGTATGGGAGACGCAGACCGCCGATCCGGCGCTGGGCTACTTCTATACGGCCGGGCCCATCGTTGCCGAGGGCGTCCTCGTGACCGGCATCACCGGATGTGACCGCTTCAAGGAAGGGGTGTGCTTCATTACAGGGCACGACCCCCGCACCGGAGAGGAGCTCTGGCGCACGTCAACCGTAGCGCTGCCGGGGGAGCCGGGGGGAGATACTTGGAGCGATCTGCCGCCTGAGTTTCGCGCGGGGAGCGACGCCTGGATCGCGGGGAGCTACGACTCCCAGACCGGACTCGTGTACTGGGCGACCTCGCAGGCGAAGCCGTGGGCTCGGGCCGTGAGGGGTGCAGCTGGCGACGCGCTCTACACCAACTCGAGCTTGGCCCTCGACCCCCAGACCGGTGAGTTGGTCTGGTATTACCAGTACTTGCCCGGTGAGACCCACGACATGGACGAGGTCTTCGAGAGCGTCCTCATCGATGTCGATGGGCGCCCATCGCTGTTCAAGATGGGCAAGCTCGGGATCCTCTGGCAGATCGATCGAGCCACGGGCGAATTCATCCAAGCCACGGACATCGGGTACCAAAACATCCTCGATGTGGATCGGTGGAGCGGTCGCATCACGTACCGTCCGGGCATGATTCCGGAGATGGGCGTCGAGATTTCGATGTGCCCGAGCACCTCTGGATTCAAGAGCTGGCGCGCGATGGCCTATAGCCCGCAGACCGAGGTGCTCTACATCCCAATCACGTTCAACTGTGAGAACGCGACGTTCGGGCCGACGGAACAGGTGCTCGGAGGAGGGGGCACGGGTCCGGTGCGACGCATCAATACCCCGCACCCCGCGTCGGGCGGCAACCTCGGGGAGCTCCTCGCGCTTGATATCCGCAGCGGGGAGGTCGTGTGGCGCCACCGCACGCGCTCGCCCATCAATACAGCGGCGCTCACCACGGCAGGTGGACTCGTGTTCGCGGGCGACTGGGACCGCCACATGTACGCGTACGATGCAGAGACGGGCGATATCCTCTGGCAGTCCCGACTTCCGACGTCCGCCCAGGGCTTCCCGATTTCCTACATGGTCGGAGGGCGCCAATACGTGGCCATGCCCGTCGGATCAGGCGGGTCGAGCTGGTCGACCATGCTGCCCCGTGATCTGATCCCAGAGATGCGGCGCCCGAACAACGGCAACTCGATCCACGTGTTCAGGTTGCCTGATTGAGGACGCGGCTGCGACGAGTCACGCTGTCGCTCCTTCTCTCGGCGACAGCCTGCGGGGGTGCCTCGGCCCCCGAGGTCACCAGCCCGGGTCCGGCGGCTGCGCCTGATGCGTCTTTTTCGGTCTGGGACGGCGTATATGCCGCGGCGCAGGCAGGACGGGGGGTGGCACAGTACGCCGAAGCGTGCTCCTCATGTCACGCAGAGGATCTCCGCGGCAACAGCAACGCGCCCAGCCTGGTGGGCGTGAGCTTCTTATTCGTCTGGGAGGGCCGCTCCCTCGAGGAGCTGTTCACCACGATCCGAACCCGCATGCCGACCAACGCACCGAATAGCCTGCCGGTGTCCAGCTACCTGGACATCGTGGCGTACATCTTGGAGAGGAACGGCTATCCGGCCGGTTCCAGCGAGATGGAGGCCGATCCGGCGGTGTTGAGTCGCATCGCGATCATCGCGCGGGAGGGCGGGGCGTAGGCCCCAAGAGCGCATGCAGGCCGTTCTCTTCCTCCTCCTCGGGCTCGCTCTTCTCATCAAGGGTGCCGACTTTCTGGTGGCCGGTGCCTCCACGATTGCGGCGCGAGCGCGTATACCGCCGATGGTTGTCGGACTCACAATCGTCTCGTTCGGAACGTCGATGCCCGAGTTCCTAGTGACGATGATCTCGGGTCTGCAGCAGAACGCGGACCTGGCTGTCGCAAACATCATCGGCAGCAACATCGCGAACGTCCTTCTCGTGCTCGGCCTGGCCGCGATCATCCGACCGCTTCCCGTGGGAAATGCGACTGTCGTTTCGGAGGTGCCGTTTTCCCTCACGGCGGCACTGCTCGTGGGGTTCCTAGCGAACGCCGCACTCTTCTCGCCCCACCCGGAGCTCAGCATCAGCCGCCTCGACGGGGTTATCCTGCTCTTCTTCTTTCTGCTCTTCATGCTCTACGTCTACAAGATGTCGATGGATGACGGGTCGACCGCAGCTTCGGAGCTTCAGGGGAGCACGGGGCGGGCCATCGTCGTCCTCGTAGTGAGCCTCGTCCTGCTGTACCTCGGAGGCTCGTGGGTCGTCGACGGCGCAGTCGGGCTCGCGACGGCCTGGGGCGTGGACGACGCCCTAATCGGCCTCACGATCGTTGCGGTGGGCACGTCGACGCCGGAGATCGTCGCGTCCGCTGTGGCCGCGTATCGGAACCAGGCCGACCTGGCGGTCGGCAACGTGGTGGGCTCCAACATCTTCAACCTGCTGTGGGTCTTGGGCTCCACCTCCGCGATCGTCGAGCTCCCGTTCGAGGTCATCAACAACACCGATCTCGTCATGGTCATCGCAGCGAGCGCGCTCGTGATCCTGGCGCTGGTGTCCAGCCGCCAGCGCACGATCACTCGGTACCACGGCGTGTTCTTCATACTTCTCTACGCGGCCTACGTCGTTTATGCGGTGCGCCGCGGCTGAGCCTTCGAACCTCGATCCGTACCGTGCTCCCAGCCTGACGTCCCTAGGGCAGCGCTATCTGGACGAGGGGGGCACGATCCCGTTGATCCGCATGTAGGTCACCAGATTGCCGTAGTGCTCGTAGTTGTGCGCCGAGTTGAAGGCGAGTACGCCTCCGGTCGTGTTCGGGCCATTGAAGAACTGGACGACCCGCGCAGCCCCGCGGTCGGTCGTTCGGTCGAACACTCTCTCGCAGTACGCAAACCCCTGCTGTAATGCCTGGATGATCGCGGCCTTTGCCGTCGTCGTCTGCTCGACCGACTCGGGGTGGGGGTTCGCCTCACCGGCGGCGGCGGAGCAAAAAATGAACTGTCCGTCCGCGATGTGGGCCAAGATCTGCCCGGCCGAACGCACCTCGTCCGAGGGACGGTAAGCGTACATCGTGGCGTCGAGGTCTTGGGCCGTCGCCATGACCACGCCTTTGGTGACGTCGAAGAGCCCCCGCAGGGACTGAACGAGGGGCTCCTGGGCAGACGCGGAGATCGGCGTCGCGACGAGCGCGGCGAGAACGATGAGGAGGCGCTTGGTCATGATAGCTCCGTCGGGAGGCACCGGCGCGTGGGAACGGGTAGCGTTGAGGATCGGGTAAGGTAAAGCGAATAGCGCGGGAACGTGATAGTCTTCCACGTGTTCGACCCCTTAGCACACCTACGCGGCGGATCGCCATGCTGAAGACCGGAAAGCCGAGGCCCGTGTCCGTGCAGCTCCTGCTGCTCGGACTGCTTGGCTTGGCATTCCCGGTGTCTACAGTTGCCCAGGTGCCCGGCGTTGGGTCTCGTGGGGGGACCATGATCTGGCGGTCGACTGAGGGTCGGTACGGTCGCCCCATCCACGAAGGCCTGCCGGAGATTCGGGCTGGGTTCACCTTTTGCCGTCTCTGGTACGACGCCAGTCGGCGCATGGACTCCGGCCTCGGATGGAGCACAGACTATCCGGCGGCTGACGGCAACTTCCTGGCCCGCCTGGAGGAGCTGACCCCGATCCGCATCGCCCGGTGGGAGAACGGGGATCCGGGAATTGCTGGCCTACGCGCTACGGACCCAGAGTTGCTGCAGTGCCCCTTCCTGTTCATGACGGACCCTGGCTCCGTCGATTTTTCCGAAGCGGAAGTCGAAGGGCTGCGCGAGTACCTGATGCGCGGCGGATTCCTCTGGGCCGACGACCTTTGGGGCGACTACGCCTGGAGAAACTTCGAACGGCAGATCACCCGGATCCTGCCGGAGTACTCCATCGAGGAGCTCACGCCGGAGCACCCGCTATTCGCCGTGCTCTACGCGGTGGACCAGATCCCCCAGATCCCGTCCTGGCAGTCGTGGAGCAGGAGCGGCGGGTCCACCT
>Ga0224497_10002399_pt1 | contig 11167 bp, 17 predicted proteins | sample SF_Jul11_sed_USG_4_FD_167970 | JGI IMG/M metagenome (GOLD analysis project Ga0224497, IMG submission 167970) | Sediment microbial communities from San Francisco Bay, California, United States - SF_Jul11_sed_USGS_13 | ecosystem: Environmental > Aquatic > Marine > Sediment | place: USA...
CATTTTGTGGTTCCATTTCAAGATGAAGTTGTAAATATTGAGGTTCGTACATTAAAGTATGCAAGTGATGCTCGTAGTGCATCAAGAGACCTACAAACAGTAGAAACAACTGTAACTGTAAACTATCATCCAGAAAAAGAGGCAGTACATAGACTATACAAGAATTTGGGCCTAGATTATGAAAATAGAGTCATTCAACCAGCAATTGAAGAAACAGTTAAACAAGTTACTGCAAAGTATAATGCAGAAGAATTAATTACAAAAAGACCTCTGGTTAAACAGGATATTGAAGTTGCAATTACTGAAAGATTAAATCAATTTGAAGTAGTTACAGAGGTAATCTCAATTACAGATTTTGAATTTTCACCATTATTTGCTCAAGCAATTGAATCTAAAGTAGAGGCAGAACAGAATGCATTAAGGGCAGAAAATGACTTGAGAAGAATTGAAGTTGAGGCCAGACAAACTGAGGCAAATGCAGTAGGTTTAGCAAATGCAAACATTGCTGAAGCCAAAGGTGAGGCAGAGGCAATAGCAATAATCAATAAAGCTTTAGCTGAGAATCCAAACTATTTGGATTGGCTAAAAACACAAGCATGGGACGGAAAACTACCACTCGTAGTTGGTGAAGGTGGAACTCCATTTATTCAAATTCCAGTTAAACCTTAAGTATTTAGAAAAAACTAATCTTTGTTTTTTGATTTATCTCTTATTGCATCATACATTGCGAGAAATTGTTCGGGTTCGTTTTGTCTATAATTTTTTTCAAGGGTTTGAATTTCTTTATCAGAGAGTGATTCTCCTTTGTTATGATAGTATTCTTTAATTATTTGAGACGGAGTTTTTTTAATATTATATTTTAGGAGTGTTTGACTCACAGATCTTTTACAATACAAATCATAAATCAGAAATCGATAAACAAGATATCCTGACAGCCCTACAATTGCGACGATGATTACAGGAATTATGATAATTGATGCCATGTATTATGATACATGATTTTAGTATTTCATTGTTGTTCTTTTTTATAGAATATTACCAGTAAATTGCATTCTAAAGAATACCCATTTTGTGTATTTTTTTTAATTTTACAAGTAGAAATTCTACCGAAAATGACCTAACCTCATATGGCAGCCAAGAAAAAAGCAGCAGCTAAAACAACAAAAGCTAAAACAACAAAAGCTAAAACAACAAAATCAAAGGCTTCAAAAAAGAAATAATCTTTTGAAACCTTATTTTTTATTTATTATTATATCAATTACTATCAAGGTAGATATTCCAACTTTGCTTTAAGAACCACGCACACTAACCTGATTTCCAACAGAATGGTGAATTCCAACAATTAATTCGGAATGAGTGGTAATTATCATCAAAGTTTCACAGGAAAGGCATAGAACTGACGGAACATAGTCAGCATTTGCTTCAGACGGGCCAAGGGTAGCCAAAACAGCATCATCTTTGATCTCCAATCCATTACAATTCACACATTGAGAAGGTTTGCTCGATACACGTTTTATTTTATTGACAAAGTAAAGAACCACGACAGAAAAACTATCCCATAGTGATTCTTAAATTGTCTGGTTTTTCTTTTGTCAAATTTTTAATTGGGAATTATCACATAGTTTCTTTAAGGATAAAAAATAAAACAACACAGCATGCAATCAAATGATAAAATTTTGATAATTGTGGCTTTGATAGGTGGGATGATCGCATTGGTCATAATTGTAGGATTTATCGGGCAAGGAAATGTCAGACATGTAGCAATTTTCTGGCCAGAAAAGGTAGAGCATACTGTGATCTTCGAAGACATTGATGGAAAAACACAGATTAGAGCTATAAAGGGGGTAACAGGAGATGTCAACCCTACATTGCTTTCACGTACGTCATTTGCATATGTACTGACTGTAATTAATAATGGAACGACAAATCATAGACTTTACATTGAGGGTTTTAATGTTCAGACAGATTTACTAGAACCAGGACAACAAGACATAATCACAATTTACCCTGATAAAGAAGGAGAATTCGTATACTATGACAAAAGACAAGATCTAATCCCGCTAGGTAAGATAAAAATTGTCACAGTGGTTGCTAGTGATGAATTTCAGGGAATTTGGAAAGACTTGATTTAAGAAGTAGATTTATTTGCGATTATCAAATCGACTCTATAGTTTAGAGTAGCACGCGGATTTAGTTTCAAATTCCATGGTATGTAAGAGGGGTTTTTTGTTTTGGGAAAAATTTTGAATCCAAATTTCTCCAAATTAGTGCGTAATTGTTGTTCATCTAAGGGTTTTCTAACAGAATTTGCACCTCTATCAAAATCATATGGATCAGAGACTACAAAAAAGCCTGAAGAGATTTGTTTTGATACATGTTTCAATAATTCTAAAGGTTCTACCAATTCTAAAATATTTAGTGCAATTACAAGATCAAATTGCAACTTTGCAAATACAGAAGACAACGAATCAACTAAAACATAATCAAGATTATCTTTGTAAGACTTTTTGGCAAGTCTTAATGCACTAAATGACTTGTCAATTCCAAAAACCATTTTACTAGAATCAGCAAGAAACAAAGTCATAATTCCAATAGAACAGCCATGTTCCAATACAAGGTTAGATTTTGGTAAGGATTCAAGACTATTTTTTATTAAAGAATAAAATTTTGAATGTCTACTGTTTTGATATATTTTTGACCATCTTTCTTCAAGAAAAGTTCTATCATCAATAAAAACAACTTTTGACAAGGATAATTTCAAAAAACTTTTCATTTTTTCAGTAATTGCTGATTGATAGAGTCTACCACTCAAAGTCTTCCTATTGGAGAGATAATTGGAGAAATCATCCCACATAATGGGAATTTTTTCAATAATTGGAAATTCTAGTTTACATTTTTTGCATTCTAGAATTCCTTCCACAATTTCATTTTCAATTTTAAATGCATCTAGTTCTAGTTTAGAATGACATTTAACACATCTTAGGTATTCAGTGGTAGATTCTAACATTTCTGTTAGATCAGAGAATTATAACTAATAATTTCTTTTGATGTAAAAATCAAGATAATGTTAAATGTAGTATTTTTTGATTTTATGCAAATTGGGAGAATTTGAAGAATTTGCTGAGGCCCTATTTGGTCAATTATCAGTTGAAATTAATGAAGAAAAAGACATCATACATCTTGCAATTAAAGCCAAAGAAGACATTGCAGGAAAGGTACAATTCAGAGAATTGGAAGAGATTGCAAAAGAGATATTACCTATTTTCAAAGAAAAAATAGAAGAATTTATCGGAATCAAAATTCTAAATGATCTTCAGTTAAAGTTTCTAGAATTAGAAGATTTGAAGAGATTGAAAGGAGACAAGGTATTTGCAGATTCGGAATCAAAAGAATTTGTTATAAAATTATTCAATGCCGTTGCAAAAGAAGATCTAAAAAATATTGCAGAACTTATGAAAGAAAATACTGCAAAATATTTGGTATATTCAACATACGCAATTCAATATATTTCTAAAATTACAACAACATATGGGGATTATCTTGATTCAGTAATTTATCTAAACAAATTCATTTTGTCAAGATATCCACAAATAATTCTCCACAAACAAGGAGAGCCATACGAATCAAGATTTGAAAATGTGAATTCAGGTTATCTTGGCGCAGTAAAGATGACTGTACTTGAAGAATTGATTCATTCTGTACAGGGAAATTTACACGAAATAAACAAGAAGGCTGCAATGGAGGTAAACAGAATAAACGAAGAACTAGCAGAAATTATTTTGTCATTAGATAATGAAACTGTAAACAAACTTTCAGAATATTGTCAACTACAAGCAGTTCCAGATGATTTTCCATTTGCAAAGAAAGCAAATCTATTTTTCTTTTTGAATCCAGACCATTTCTTAATTGAGCAAATTGGACCAGATGTAATGACATTCACACATGTAGAAATTGATCCAAAGATTGGAGAGTCAATTCCACAACTACTAGACATTTACAGGAGATGGTTAGTTCCAATTCAGCAACATCATGCGGCATTTACTGCAATGGAAGGAATGGCAGGATTTGTAATTGAGAATATTCTAAAAGAAGATCAAGACTTTCAGAATTATCTCACGACATTTATGGGAACGGATTTTTCATCATATCAAGTAAGAAAGAGCATGGGAAAGGAGTTTACCAAAGTAATTTATGAAAAATTAGGCAAAGAAACCTTCAAAAAAATGATAGAAATTCCTCCAAACACAAGAGAGTTAAAGGATCCTCAATTATACCTGAAAAAACTGAGATAGTACTATTGGAAGAGAAATTTGATCCATTAGTTGCAGAATGGTTTGCATTTGTAAAAAATCCAAATTTTAACTTGGTAGAAAAATGTCTAAAATTTGCTCAGATTCTAGAGTATCCTGATCTAAATGTAGATGATTATATCAAAAAAATTAGTAAAATAGGGATGTCACTTAAAGAGTCAATTAATGATGTTAAGAATCCAACATATCTAATTTCAATGTTGAATGAACATCTCTTTGAGAATCTAGGATTTAGTGGAGATGATGATGACTACTATAATCCAAAAAACAACTTTCTAAATGAAGTGATAGATAAAAAATTAGGGATTCCAATTACATTATCAATTCTTTATGTAGAAGTTGCAAAGTTTGTAGGATTGGATCTTAAAATAGTAGGATTTCCAGGACACATACTTGTAAAATATAATGAAGAAATTATTTTAGATCCCTTCTATGACGGACGTCTTGTAGACATTGATGACTTGCAAGAAATTTTGGATGTTAATTTTGGAGGAGAGTTAGAATTTCAACCAGAATATCTAGACGAGGTAAAACCAGAACAAATTCTTGTTAGAATTACTCGTAATTTAAAAAATTCCTATGTACAATCATTTGTTTATGATAAAGCATTGCGATGTGTTAACATGGTTTTAGCATTAGAACCTGAATCTCCCGAAGACATTAGAGATAAAGGGATTTTGGAAGAAAGATTGTTAAACTCAGAATCTGCATTGAAATATTTGAACAAATATTTGGAAATCCATCCAAATGCAGAAGATGTAGATTTTATTTTAGAATTGATTAGAAGTATAAAATCAAAAAATTAATCGATGATAGAATCTATATCATTGCCTTTCTTAATCATGGATATTTCATGACGAGCAATTTTATTTCGCAGTGCTTTTTTGACAATATCTACTTCACTTCTAAGTAATGCAATTTCATCTTCAAGTTTTGCAACTCGCTCATAAATGGTTTCAGCGTCTGAACTCATAATTATCTATCAAAAAAAAATTGTCTTAAAAAGTTATGGGTAAATATTTTGATGGAGAGGTTAGCTTTTTGAACTATAATTCAAATTCTTGGCGGCACTTTTCGCATTTTCCTCTTTCTTGTCCAGGGGGACCTAGAAGGAATACTTTGCCAATTGTTTTACAGACAGGACACATTCCAGTAGTAGCATTTTTTGGACCAGTACGAATAATTTTTTGTGTTTTTCTTCGTCCCATTGAAAAAACTTCCTAAATCGGCCTATTAAGTTTTAATGGCGCGGGGAGGGGGATTTGAACCCCCGTGTCCTTGCGGACATAGGATTAGCAATCCTACGCCCTACCAGGCTAGGCGACCCCCGCATAAAGATGCCTAGATTTAATCTGTAAATAAGTCAAACTTTGTTTGGAATTATTTGGATCATTACCATGCATATAGGGGCATTTCATGTAATGAGTATGATTCGTGGAGCTCCAAAATACATCATGATTGCATTTTTTGCATTAGGTACATTGTTTGTTGGATTTTCATTCTGGGCACTATATATTACTGATATTCCACAAGAACAATTTCTAGAAGATCCTAGATTTGAAGAGGAGTATGTACAATATTATCAATGGAACATCATATTTGGAAGTGGATTAGTAGGGATTGGTTGGATCTTTGCATTACTAGGACGTAAAATGTCACGTAGGTAATTTTCATTAATTTAGAAACAATGATAGAGTCAAATTATTTCCGGAGAAATTAGAATTCATTCATCATATTCTGTATGATCACATTTTGTACAATAGTATTCAGTAGACATGTTTGTTTGTTCATTACCTCGTCTTTTTTCTTGTGAATTTTTTATGTTCATTTGAATATCACATTTTTTACAAATTTTCATTGTAAAGAATACCTCCTTATTTTACAATCATTACTAGGCATTTGGAAAAACTATGTTAAATTAAGTATTAAATCATCCCATAGAAAATGTGCAGAATAATTCAAGTGTAAGGTAGAATTAAATAATAAACACCTCAAAATTATATTCAGTTTTGAGTAAAAAAGCAGCAGTGATGAAAGGAGATGGTATTGGTCCTGAGGTAGTAGAGTCGATGCTCAAAGTTTTGAAAGAATGCAATGTCCAATCAGAAATCATTCTCTGTGAAGCAGGTTCTGAACAGTGGGATAAAAACGGAAGAAAAGACAAATCATACATTCCTGATGAAACAATAAAAATTTTAGAGGAATCTGATGCATGTTTTAAAGGACCAACTACAACAATACCAGTTCCAGGAGCTCCGAGGAGTGTAGCAGTTACTCTGCGTCAAAAATTTGAATTGTATTCCAATATCAGACCAACTAAAACTTATGACAGGTTAACCCCCAATAGGAAATTAGATTGTGTTTGTTTTAGAGAAGCAACTGAAGGGTTGTACACAGGTTTTGAAGCAAAAATTACAGATGATGCGGCAATTGCAATTCGAAAGATTACAAGACAAGGTTGTGACAGATTTTTAAATTCTGCAATGAAATGGGCCAAACAATACAATATGAAAAAAATGGTAGCGATTACCAAAAGAAATATTCTAAAAGAGACTGATGGAATCTTTTGGAATTCTGCTCAAAAAGCAGTTGAAGGAACAGATGTAGAATTATCAGAGATTTACATTGACAATATGGCACAGCAGATGGTGGTAGCCCCAGAACAGTTTAACGGTGCAGTCCTTGTGAGCACTAATTTGTTTATGGATATAATTTCGGAGTTAGCTTCCGGATTGGTAGGATCTATTGGATTAATTTATTCTGCAAATATGGGGGATAATTTTGCAATGTTTGAAGCAGCACATGGAAGTGCACCACAATTTGCAGGACAAAATAAAGTAAATCCCACTGCAACTGTTCTATCAGGAGCATGGATGGCAGAATATCTTGGTGAAAAAGAAATTAGAGATGCAATATTTGATGCAACTTACCAGGTAATTAATGAAGGAAAAACAGTAACATGGGACATTGGAGGTAATGCATCAACTACACAAATGACAGACGCAATTATCGCATATGCAAAAGAAAAACTTAGAAAATAGTCAGTTAGTAGCCTCTACTAAAATTAATTCCTCAAAGAAAAGTTTCTTTTTTGCCATAATTCTTGTTTTCAAGCCTAATTTCTGAACATAGTCAATTAATTTTTCATAATTTGATAAAGAAGAAGTCACAAATACAAATTTCCCATTTTCTGCAATATTGTTAATTACAGAATCAAAGATTTTTTTTGGAATTTCAAACCCTTCTACTCCACCATCTGTGGCAATATCCAATATTTCATCAGTTGCAAGATAAGGAAGATTGCATACAATAAAATTAAATTTCATTTTCAAGGCGTCAGAACCACTGCAACAAACAAGGTTTTTTGTTTTGTAAGTTTGATTTTTTAAGACTTTATAATTAATGTCAGTTCCAACTACAAAACTAAAATTCTTAGAAAGTAATTTTGTCAGATATCCAGAACCACTTCCAACATCTAAGGCAAAATGTCCTTTCTCATTTTCAATATTATTTACAATGAAAAAAGTATCCTCAGATGGGGAATATTCTTCATTTTTCAAGAATTTGGTTTGCAAGATTAATTATTTCATCTCCAGAAAGATCATCTATTCTTTTATCGATTACACTCTCTTTATTGAATTGTTTTAAAATATTTTTGACAGTTTTCCTCCTATATGAAAAAATTTGGTTAATTGTTTGAATTAAATCTTTTTTCATAACATTTTTTTTAACTATTTGTAAAATCATAGAATCAACTTTTGGAGGAGGTGAAAAATTGTTTTTGTCGACATTTGAAATAATCTTAATTTCAAATGCATGATCAGCTATTACACTTATTGCTTTACGTTTTTTAGATGATTTTGCAAGCAATTTCTCAGCAAATTCTTTTTGAACCATTATCACTCCATGCGAGAAAGAAGATTCGGCAAGCCATTCTATTGCTTCTCTACTCTTAGAGTATGGAAGATTTGAGACAAAAATTGAGAAAGAATCCTTTGTTTGAAAACCATCGCCTAATTTTAAAATTAAATTATCAATGTTTGAGAACAAGGATTTTGCAGTTTCAATTAGTTGCTTGTCTACATCAACTGAGATCACCTTGTTTGCTTTATCACATAGTAATGGAGTTAGGATGCCTAAACCAGTTCCCAATTCAAAAACAACATCATTTTTTGTAATTTTAGCCTCAGAAACAATGGATTTTGCTATTGAGTTTGAGTTGAGAAAGTGTTGTCCGAATCTTTTTCGTTTTATCATCTCTTGACAAAGAGATTCATTCTGCTTTCACCAGTGATTTCGTCAATTATTCGTTCTGAAATATGTTTGACTGGTTCTTTAAATCCAACTCTTTCTTGTAAATCAGCATAACTTTCAAATTTTTTCTTTTCTCGCTCTTCCAGCATTGTTTTCATGTAGGTTTTTCCAATTCCAGGAATTAGTTCAAGAGCATGAATTCTTGGTGTTAAGGGTTGTGCTTTGTTTAGATATTCTACGAATTTAGATTCATTATTAGTTACAATGTTTTCCACAACTGTTGACAATTCACTTTGTGCAGACGATGAGATTTTTTCATACTCCATTTTTCCTAAAACAGATAAAACTTTTGTTCTTCCATCTTTTCCGATGTAAATTTTCTCGCCTATTTCAAAAGTAGAGTTTGGAATTCCAAGAATTTCTAAAAGAGTAAGATGGTCTTCTCCAATTGCAGTAATAATAATTCCTTCTCGTCCTCGCACTGTAGATGATTTTCCTCTAGGATTAAAATCAAGGACATATGCATGTTCCTCATATTTCCTAGGTGGAGAGTGTTTCCTATACAAATTAAAATTCTCCGAAAAACTTACGATTGCCCCTTGATTATCTTGAGCATTTTTTCTAGAGTTTCGGCAAGAATTAGTTTTTTCCAACCGAATGTAAATGAACGTAGTTCAGCTAAACTTGTGGGCCTAATGTTAACAATTTCAACAGCTTCATCCTCAGTTAATTCACATTCTTTGATGAGTTGTTTTTTCATCTCTTTTGCATCCTTTGATTCAATTGATGCAAATTTTGAAACATAATCATAGGTCCATCTTTGAATTTGGTCCATATCTTCAGGATCAACTTTACCCAAGATTTCTTTAACTTCTGAAAGTGAAATGGCTTGTTTCTTTTGTACTTCTTCCATATTATACACCGAATGGTTTTATGTGATCCAATCTAGTGATTAAGGTTTTCGATTTTTCGCCTAATTTCACATCAAGCGTGATTGCACGTCTACCAACATTTGTAATAACACCTACTTTACCGTGGTATCTTCTGTGTGGCAATCCTTTGTGCTGCCTAGGATCAATAATGACAAGTGCTTGTTGACCCTCTTGGTATTCACGTAACAAGAACGAGACCCCCCTAGGAGCCTTTTTCTTCATAACAGATCTAGATTTGTGTTTAAATCCATGTGAACGACCATGAGATTTCTTAGTTGCCATTTAGTGTAAAATCTCTGAAAGCCCTATTTTAAGACTTAGAACAGAGTTTAATGAAAATCAGCCAACAATATCAGTTCTGAGTTGCCCACATGCAGCTGAGATCTCAGTTCCTTTTTCTACCCTGATGGTACAATTTATCCCTGCATTTGATAAAATTTGTTCAAATTTAAGGACTTTAGTTTTTGATGGTCGTCTAAAATCTCCTGCAGTAGGATTAATTGGAATCAGATTGACATGAGAGCCATTACCTTTCAAAAGTCTAGAAAGTTCTTGAGCAATCTCAGGAGAGTCATTAATTCCTTCTATCAAAGCATATTCAAATGTCACTCGTCTACCAGTTTTTTTGAAGTAACGCCTACCTGCTGCAATAATATCTTCAACTGAATTTGGTCCTGCAGTTGGAACAAGTTCTTTTCGTAATTTGTTATTAGGTGAATGAAGTGATATGGCAAGCCCAATCTGTAGGTTTTCTTCTGCAAGTTTATCGATTCCTGATGTAATGCCTATTGTGGAAATTGTTATGTGTCGTTGACCAAGCCCAAATCCTCTATCATGTGTTAAAATTCGTATGGCTCTAATCATCTCATCATAGTTTGCCATAGGTTCTCCCATGCCCATAAATACCAAATTTGTTACATGTTCTCCTCGTTTTGCTAAAATTTCTGCAAAATGAATTACTTGGGATACAATATGTTCTGCAGCAAGATTGGTTTTGAAACCCATTTGTCCTGTGGCACAAAATACACATCCCATGGCACAACCAATCTGAGTAGAGACACAAATGGTTGATCGTGGATGGCCTCCAATCTTGGATGATGGGTATTGCATTAGAACCGTTTCTACTGCATTATTATCATTTAGATTGAGTAAAAGTTTAGTTGTTTCCCCATCCTCACTTACAACTCTATGAGTTTCTTTTGCTGAGCCAATAGTGTATCCAGCTTCAGTAAGATCTACTCTTAATTTTTTTGGGAGTTGTGGTATGTCGTTGATATCTTTAGGGAATTTGTAATATAATGGAAGTAGAATTTGGTCTGCACGATATCGTGGATAACCCATGTCGATCACTAATTGTTCCATCTCTTCTGGAAGTAATCGATAGAGATCAGGCATTATGTATTAACAGTCTCAAATGATATTATAATTTAATCAATAGTGCTGAAAATAAAAATTCAAAGAGAAATGAAAAGAAAGAAGAAAATCTATTCTTCAATCGGTTCTGAATCTTTTGATTCATCATCTAGGGTAGATTCCACAATGGTATCTACCTCAGGTGTTTCTATGGTAGTCTCTACCTCAGGTGTTTCTATGGTAGTCTCTACCTCAGGTGTTTCTATGGTAGTCTCTACCTCAGGTGTTTTTGTAGATTTAGTTGTTTTCTTAGCAGTC
>Ga0224497_10002403_pt1 | contig 11160 bp, 10 predicted proteins | sample SF_Jul11_sed_USG_4_FD_167970 | JGI IMG/M metagenome (GOLD analysis project Ga0224497, IMG submission 167970) | Sediment microbial communities from San Francisco Bay, California, United States - SF_Jul11_sed_USGS_13 | ecosystem: Environmental > Aquatic > Marine > Sediment | place: USA...
TTGCCTGAATTTTAATATTCTTGTAGACGATTATATTGTTACTTATTTTTCAATAATAATCATGAAAATTCTAATTGATCTGAGCAAATTATTTCCAAATTAAGAAATAATGGTGCCCTCGGCGGGATTTGTTAAATTAGTTTAACACCCTCAAATTAGGCATAAACAGGGGTTGGAATAGCCTTCCATATCTTAAAAAAAATCGAATCCAAATCAGTTCAATTTTGTGCCCAATTTAGGCATGTTAAGAAGTATGATCAGGTATCATCTAATCCATACTCGTATTCATCTGCAGCCTCATCAGACCACCCAGTCTTGTCAACTCCATGTTTTTCCATGAATTTTGCAGCCTCTGTATTTGCTTCTCTGATTTTTTCTAGTGTTTTCTTGTTGAGTTTTTCCAGCTCAGAGTCTGAAATGTATCCTCGCATATTGGCAAACCTCCTGATTGAATAGCCAAAATCTACACTAAAACAAATTCCCAATCCTAGTTCCTTCATTCGTCCAAAGATATCACTGGCTTCTGACTTGACACATTTTGTGTATTTTATAATTTGAAAGAGTATTTCGTCACTTTCCAATATTTGAAATCCATCAGAAATTAGCATGGATATGATCTCCTCTATTTTTTCATCGTTTATGATCTTTTTAGGAATAGTCTTCTCAAAGATTATAGGTTCTAGTTTCAATTTTGTCTGCTCCAGAGATTCTTTTCGTCTTCTTTGATTATCTTATCAACTTTCTTCTTTGCAGGAATAGAGATTTTTATTTTGTCATAAAAAGTAAGAAATCGATTATTATCATTTTTAGATTTCAGATACTCGTTTAGAAAACTAATTCCATACTCAAATCTTCCAGATGAAGAGTCTATGACTTTTTGACGAATGTTAGCCATTTTGCAATCAATATCACATATCATTCTCTCCAGGGGGATTTTTTCTTGAATCTCTGTTATCTTGTCCAAATATTCTCTTAGTCTGGTTCGCTGTAAATCTAATCTTTCTATTGTCAGTGTGATCATAGATTCGGGATCTAGGGTATTGGCTTTGTTGCTTATCTTTGAATACCAATGTTTGATGTCTCCATTAATCGTGTTACGATTTATGTTCATTAGTTCAGCTATTTTTCTTGCAAAGTATCCGTACTCAAAGTGTAGTCTGTAAACTTCGTTTCGTCTTTTTTCTAGTTCTTGTTTGGAGTATGGGCCGTCTTTCTTAGAAATTGGCATAGTTTGGCATAGTTGTTGTTGGTTTCCCCGCATGAACTCATGTGAGATTTCTTCAAAGGTCACAGTTTAGAGGAGTCATTCTATTGAATAAAAGGCCAGTTTCTAGATGCAGTGGGTGTAATCTACACAAAGGAAGAGACAGTAGCAGATCTGCAAAGGACTGATGTTGATGTCAAACAGGAATACCTCAACCAGTACACTACAGAACGAGATTCAATCTTTGGTAAAGTGATGCCTGAAGATGAAGAAGAGATTGAAGAGTGGAAATAATAATTACACCCGATTGATCTGATTTATGGGCAAACGTGAATCAACATTATTCCAATTGATAAAATAGATGAAGGGATTAAATCATCTTAATCTCTACCAAGTTTGATTGCTTCGATAAAAGTAAACAATGATTTTTCATCATCTTTTTGTATTTTGAACCCAAGTTTTTCCAACTCATCTCTTAAATCAGAAAGTCGTTCACTAACCTGATTTGTAGTCTCAGAAATAAAGATGAGTCCATATTCCGATAAACACCTATGTGCTTCCTTGAGATAATCACGCCAATTTTTAGCCATTAAAGATAATGAAAATACCACAACATTCAATGAACCTGTCTTAATGTATTCAGAGACATTAGAAATATCACAAGGTATTACCTTGGTAAAATCACCTACTGAAACATGATCAAAACTCTTCACACGTCCTGACAGTTTAGGATCCTGACCAATTTTTGCCTCCCCACAACCAAAATCTCCAATACTATTATTTTCAGATAAACTACGTAATCGTTTAATCCAATATTCATAAGGAATGACCTCCCATGTCTTTCTTTGTTCTGCATACTGTCTGTGATATTCTAGGAATTCTTCTGGATCTTTTGTAAATCGCTTATGAGTTGTTGAAGAATTTTCAGTGTTGAGTTTTTGATTAAGTTTGGAGAATTCACCATATTTTCTAACTCTAGTTTTAATTTCAACTGGAGTCAGTTCAACTTCAAGTGCTCTTCTACTTACAACAGATATTTCTCCACGTTCTAATCTTTCAAGCCAGTTGACTGCTTCTTTTGTTGCTTGTTCAGGAGTTACAAGTACACCTTCTGGAAGATAACCATCAACTGCACAATCAGATAATGCACGTTTCCAATTTATTCTTGCCAGTTTTTTAATTTCATCATAAAGAACTCCAGGAAAACTTGCTTTGATGTGATGAATGTGTACTTTACTTTTTGTTTGTCCTTGTCTTACTAGTCTTCCAATAATTTGTCTATATTGAGCATTTGTCCAAGGTAACGTATTAAAAATTAAATTATTACAAACTTTTTGCAATCCATCTACTCCAACTGCAATAGGTCTAGATGCAATCAATACCTGAATCTCACCATTCTTGAATAACTCAAGACCTCCACGATTATCTCCCGTATAGAAACCACATGAAAATCCTGCATTTGTTACAGCATTACTCAAAATATTCAAAATTGTAGGTTTGCCTGGAAGTACACTGCCAACATACTCTGAATAGATTATTGTTTGACCTTCAATCCTTTTCAAAATCTCAGGAATTCTTGCCTCAGTTAGTAATTGTTCAATAGCTAAAGGAGTGCCTTTTAGGCGTGCAATTGTTTCTCGATCAGGCAAAGGTGCCTCAACTTCTGCAAATTCATATCGCGCCTTTTCATAACTTGGGAGTTGTCTAATGGATAGAATTGTAAATTTTTCATAAAGTGCAACAGCGTTTCCTACGTATGGCTGTGTGTTTAATTCATTAAATTCTATTCCTGTAATTAATTCCAAAAGAGATTTTCCTTCTTGAAGTTTGTTCACTATTGGAGTTGCTGTCATCCCAAGTAATTTGAGGTCTAGATTTTTTCTTTTGGCTGCTGTAAGTAATCCGGTTAAGTTATCTCGTCTATCACTATCTGCATTTTTGGTAAAGTGAATTTCATCTAAAATGACAAAATCTATTTTTTGAGTTCCCAATTGAACTAACTTGGGAATCAAAGATTTTTGATTAAATTTATCCCAATTCAAAACCATGTATTGAGATTGTTTAGAGTCATATTTTGAATCAAAGACATCATCTTTTGTAGTTACAACTGAATCCGGGTATATTGTTTTAATTTCATCTTCCCAATAATCTACAACATCATTAGGACAGATTACTAGTGTGTTTTTACTATTTATAACTCGGCTAGATATTATGGCAGCAAGAGTTTTTCCTGCCCCTGTTCCAGAAAAATTCCCAAAATACTTTCTTTGTAACACCATTAATGCAACATACCGCTGCATTGGAGACAGCATAATATTTTTTCTAGATATGGGTGGGATTTTTAGATTTTTACTATGATCATATTGTTCAAGAAATGTTTGTAGAACTGTATCTCGAAATTGGTTACCTGATAGTTTTTGTTTTTTAAGAAATTCAACAGTTGCTTCTTCATCTTCAAAGACTTTTCTCCAATACTTGTTTATTGCATAACTTAGATAGAAATCCATTGCTTCTTTATCTACAGAAATCGAGGTTACTTTGTTCATCTGATCAATGAGTGAGTCGATAGATTCAGTTTGTCTTATCACATCTTCAATGCTTTCTAATTTTGGATTGTGTAGTGGATCGAATCGTTCTTCGGCAATTTCATCATCATTGATTGTTTTGATTTCATCTTCTTCGGTATTGGTGTTTAGTACTTGTTTATAATGTTCCAAAGAAGGAGGGTCTTCGGATTCAGAGTATGCATAATCTTTGATTGCTTCAAAACCTCCCTTTGTTTTACTGGCAGGGATGAGGTTTCTGAAAAAATCCTTGTGCCTGTTTGAAAGATTCAGCATTTTATTTCTATAAAGAAAGGACAATAATGCAGCATTTTCCATTTCTTGAAGGATTTTACCTTCAATTAACGAACGAAGCAGTGTTTTAACATTATTTGGAGACCATGAGGTGTCTTCAAATCCAAATGTATCATAACTATCCTTGAAATAATCCTCTCCTGCAACTAGTCCTTTTTCAGTCATTTTTCCACCATGGTGTTTTCATTTCTTTCTCAACTTACTTTGTATCCTTTCTTTAGTGTAAATATCAGTAGGATATGGCGGTAATCCATTTGGGAGTTTGTGTTTCTTTACATATTCATTCCATTGATTTGTGGTCGTAATGTTATTTTCTTTAGCAATTTTTTGGTATAGCGTTTTTGCTTCTTTCCATGTAAGCCAAGTATTACTTAATTCCCTAGAGGATTTTTGTCCTGTGCCTAACCAATCACCCCATCCTTTCCACTCTTTCTTGTAAGAAGAATTAGGAGCGGATGGTATGTCTACTGGTTTTTTACCAGACTTGACATATTTGTGCCAAAAAGTTTGGCTTGGAATTTTTTGCTTATGAACATACATTCTTGCAGTAGTAAAAGAACGATATTTTCGAAATTTTGTTGAAACATAGTCATGACCTAACCAATCACCCCAACTTTTGAACTCTGATTTGTATCTTCTAGGATCAGCAGGGATGTTGTCAGGTTTTTTGTTAGATTTACAAAAGGCGTCCCATTGATACTTGTTTTTGAAATTTAATGAATGGACAAATTGTTTTGCCTTAGTAAATTCTAGATAGATTTTTTTCTGATTTGCAATTCTTCCAGTACCTAGCCAATCCCCATAACCTTTCCATTCTTTGTATGTATGATGTGGGGAATTTGGAATATCATCAGGCAATTTACCAGAGCGATAATGTTCTTTCCATTCATGTTGAGTTTTTAAATTTAATTTTCTTACAAATTTTCTTGCATCATTGAAACTTCTAAATTCTTTTTTCATTTTTCCTCACAATATTTTCTTGAGAATATGCTGTCTGTGGTTGTCTGGGAAGATTTTGAGGTAACTTGTGTGTTTTAAGATACTCTTCCCATTGAATCAGTGTTTTGATATTATTCTCCTTTGCAATTTTTTGGTACAATTTTTTTGCTTGATCAAATGGTAGATAATCAATATCACGAGGGGCTTTGTTTTGAGTTCCAAGAAAGTCACCCCAGGAAATCCATTCTTTTTTATATTTTCTAGGTGGCAATGTTGGAATATTTTTTGGGATACTTCCTTCCTTAACCTTTTTTTGCCATTGCCTTAATGTTGAGACCTTTAACTTTTGAATTTGTTTTTTTGCCTCCTTATATGACAAAAATTCTCTATTTTGATTAGCTATTTTTCCCGTCCCAAGAAATTCCCCCCAACTTGAGAATTCCTTTTTGTATGACTTTCGTGGATCCCTAGGAATCCCTTTTGGTAATTTTCCTGCCTTTGCAAGATTTCGATATTCTTTCCCAGTGTGAATTTTATATCTGATAATTATTTTTTTTGCATCTTCATAAGATAGAAATTGCATATTCTGTGGAGCGATATTTCCGGTCCCAAGAAAATCGCCCCAATTTGTCCACTCCTTATAGACTTGTGCAGGCGCACTTGGTATATCCTCAGGTTTGTTGCCAGATTTTCTAAATTCTGTCCATTCGGTATAACTTTTCAATCTTAATTTTTGTACATATTTTTTAGCATCATTAAATGACAAAAATGATTTTCCTAACCAATCAACATATCCTTTCCATTCATTTTTGTAAGTAGCATTGGGATTACTTGGTATATCCTCAGGTTTGTTACCTGATTTACAATATTGCTTCCACTCTTTAGTACTTTTCAATTTAAGAGAACCAATAAATTTTCTAGCATCTTCAAAATCCCTAAATTCTTTTTTCATACCTCCTATCTATTGAGTAATTGAGAAATTTAATTACTACTTTAGTCAGATACAGATTTTTACACCTAAAAAGTGGACAATTTTTTACCCTTTATTGATAAACTCTTACTCCTAGGTTTGTTTCTCACCGAACTCTTACAACATGGGCACCGAACTGTTGGAATCTTCATAAATCTCTCGCACTGTCTACAAAATACTCGGTTATTGGAATAGTATTTTTCATTGTATGGGATCTTCAGTATATTCAGAACAGAATCCTTTACAGCTGGAACTCATTTTGTGTTTCTCCTGAAATAACGTACAAACGTACAGAGATGATGGAGTATACGTTTTTTTCTAATAGACGCAACATCACAACTCTGTACATTGTACGTTTGTACGTTTTTTGTAGAGAAATGAAAAATCAAAATCAATTACTCCCTGAAAAAGTAGTCTGACTCTGATCAGTGGGTTTTTCTTTTTGTATTTCTTGGATATTTTTGATAATGTTGAACTTATTCACATAACCTAATTTCTTAAGAGCTTTTGCCATTCTCTCAACATTAATGACACTTTCAGAGTTGTCATTGAATTTGCGCACTATGCGAATAATTGGAAAGTCAACAATGTCACTTGTAACGGTGTAATTGTTTTCAATAAATTCAATTTCGGGACTGGCCAACGTTTCCCATTCTTTCCTAACAGCTTTGCTGTCTTCATATCGACATTCATCATCAGGCAAATTCAGAATCCATGATATTATCTTCTCACCTTCTTCTTTGACTATGTCATCAATCAGCGTAGAATTTTCAGGATAAGCTTCTTTCTTTGTATTGTGTATCAATGAAAGTCGTCTTGTGTACATTGCGTTTTTCTCGTTTTGTGGAATTTCTGACAGGTAATTACCACTTGCCCAAATCTTTAGTTTGTTTTCAAAACTGCCAGAGTCCTGCATGAACCCTCTTTCAGTTATTTTTGCCTCACCGGTCATCACCTTAAGCTGAGAGAAATCTTTCCAGTCTTGAGGTAAATCCTGCAAAACCAATAATCTTAATCCATTAATCTTAGCTCGAACAAATCTATCTCCAAGTAATTTATCAAGCTCGACAGCCATTGCATACTCACCAAGAATTTCAACTAGTATCAGCAATGGAGTGGACTTTCCCACGCCTGACAATCCGTATATCACCGAGATTTTAGGGTCCAGATAGTTGGATAGTGTGGCTGCCAGTCCTGCATTTATTCTTGGCCATTCAGATTCTGGCACATTATCAAAGGTGACTGAAATGAATCTCTTTGGTTCATTATTACTTGAAGGCTCCAAGTAATCATAATCCTTGAACCCCATATCTGCAATCTCATCGGTTTCTACGATCTTTCTTTCTCGTTTATCAAATACGCCATTCTTGAAAACAATCAGATTCTTATTTGTTGGGGGCATCTCTTCAGATAACCCAGCAAGCTTGAACAAAATAGAATTGTAATCAGCTTGTTCCATTTCTGGATATCTTTGCATCATTTCACGCAGTAGGGTATTGTTTATTTTTTCAAGAAAACCGTTTTTGTTTTCAAATATTTCACGTGTGTTAATATCAGAGTACAGTGTTCTTCCTGCAATCATCTCCTGTGCAATTTCTGTTCTATTAATTCCGGATCTGCTATTTTTTGGTCGTCCTTCCTTTAGTTTTTTATTATTCTCATAAACATCTCTTACCTTGGCCTCTATGTTTGACCAGGGTCTATCAGAGAAAGTGTCCGTCAGTGCCCATTTGTCATAAACTACTTTAATTTTTTCCAGAGCTTCGTTTTCTGTTAGACCATCAGTGTTGCATTGCATTGCAGCTTGGAAGAAATAATTATTTGATTGTCCTTTTGTTGGCGGTTTACCTTCAAGGAATCTGTCCCGCATGTTCTTGTAGCTACTGCGACTGTTTTTCTTGTTTGATTCAACATTGCAATTCTTACAAATACCGTCAACGAAATCATGAAAGTCAATACCTTTTGCATCCCAGATTTTTTCAGTTCCCCTACTCTCATAGACAATCTGTTTGTTTAATTTGTCATGAAATATTTCACTGTATGGACCTACACAATAATGATTATGGTCTTGAATCTCAATTATTTTAGAATCCTGTATTTTGTAATCAAACAGCTCAATCTTGGATGGCGAACCTGACAGATTCTTCACTGGAATATGCCAACCATTCCCAGTTTCCACAACCATGTAACCTTCGTTGATCATGTTTTCAGCAAAAGTTCTGTATTGTTCCTTGTTATCAAAATCAAGTACTGCCGTACCTGCATCCTCAATTGGAATATAGCCATAATTCTCGTCTTCTGAAATTGGTTGGTCAGGCGTGGTTCTACTTGCCTTGTAGCGATAATCAGCCTTTTTTTGGTTATGCGGGATTGGAAAACAATTGAATCCCTCCTTTCTTAGAACTTCAATCCAGTGTTTTTTTGTCATTATCTCAAAACTCCCAAAATTATGCTGTCCGATATTATCTGTAATGTGCTGAGGCATTCGTCTCTGCTTGGACTGACCATCTTATCGTTGTCTGAATGGTTTTTTGTGAGATGGTAGAATAGGCTCTGACAAGTTCTAAAAGTTCTACTTGTATTATGATCCGCCATACATTTTTGACAGAACAATCTGCCTTCAATTGAGATCTTATTAGCACATGAACTAATTTCTACAGGGTGCTGTTTTTTAATTGGATTGGTGTAGATCATCATAACTGCAAGACTCCTTGAAGTTTTGTTTTAGGATAGATGTGGGTGCAGGAATCCGAAAATCTAACCCCATCTATTTTCATGTTAAAGTATCACCTATTGTTTCATCAGAAATTACATACTCATCATAAGGATCATTTCCATAATGCTCATCGCAAAGTTTAACCCGAAACAAGCCAGCTGGTCCAAAGTGAAAAGTTACTCTATGAGTTAATTTTTGGTTGCAGCAAAACCCTTTTGTTGAAATTTCAGGCAATCAATTGCCCTCCCTGTAACAGTCAAGCAATCTTTGAATAATCTTATTGTATGACTCGTCTTTTTTTCCTATAACAATTAGATCTTTTTTTGTTTCCGAGGAAACTCTGATATTTATTCCGTTGATCATGGTTGAGGTGTTGTGATAACGCTTTTAACACATGGGTCAGCTATCCGACCTATGCAAATGGAATTTGCAATTATCGAAGCTCTAAGAGAACCAAAAAATCGTGCTAGAATGAAAGTAGATACAGAAAAGAATCTCAAAGAAGTTGACATGAAATGGAATAATGAGAAATTCATTTCTTCATTAGAAATATTAAAAAAAGAAAAATTAGTTTTATCAAAACCTGGTAAAGGTAGGGAAGTAATCTATTATCGTTCTTCTGAGCCTCAAGCAGTTAAAGACATTGAACTCTTGACATTGCATGTTGAGGAAACCATAAAACTGGACTACATAGAAAATCAGATTAATAATTTTGAAAAGAACCTCAAAGAATTGCAAATGAAGGATTATCTCAATAAATCAATACACATGAGAAAAATTCAAGAACACGCAACCAACATAGAATTATTGCTACTTGGGAGGGCAAAAATCTGTATTATGCTAAAAAATGGCCCTTGGATGGCAAGTTTCCTTAGGAAGGAAATTGAATTTCACCAGAAACGATGTGAGGAACTGCATAAGAGGTTAAGTCACAATATGGAGATTTTTGATTTTTCTAGTTCCAAAAGGAGCTTCGTGAAACAATACAAGGAAATCCAGAAGGAAATTGCCAAATCTGTCGACAGATTTGAGAAATCTACACAGTATTTTCTGAGATTTCTCTAATCCTTAATTATCGACTGTTCAATTTTTAACGCTTTCATGATCTTGGCCTGGTTAATTCTCATCTCTTCCATCTCTCTGTTTAATTTCCCTTGTTTTTTCACTGCTTTTTCAGTCTCAATCATATCAATTCTATTGGCTTCTTCTTCACTTAGTGGTCTGCCGCATTGTTCACAAATCGCAGTATCAAACGCATTTGGAGTCTTACAAATATTACAAACGATTGGTACAGTAATTTCATTGGTCCTTGGTTTTACTATACCATGTTGTTCCAATACAACTCTCTCAACATCGGCATTAACCAGATGTGAGTATTTTGAAGGCATGGTGCTAGTCGCAGACCATCCGTGACGTTTACGCATCTGAGCATCTGTCATATAGTTTGCAGTTCTTGTAGCCTCCCCATGACGAAATATGTGCATGTAAACCCGTTTACCTATTTTGGCCTGTTTTGCTCTTCTCTGAAAAATGATACGAGCTGCAGCATAAGTTAGCGGTTCACCAAACTTACCATCTTTTAGAATAATCCACAATGGATAATTCTGATCTTCTTTAAATGGATGTGCATTGTACCATTGAGAAAGATATGGAACAGATGTAATTAATCGAATTGGACGAGTTCCAGTCTTTCCATCCACGTGAATAATAGCACCAACATTATCAAATTTGACATGTTTTAGTTTCAGACTTAGTAATTCACCTGCCCTTGTGCCAGCTTCATAGTGAACTGCAATAATTGCTCGGTCTCTTGCATTTCCAGTACAAGACTTGAGAAGTTTTGGCAAATCAACATCATTTATCAAATCTTCGCGTACAATTTTGTCGGGTACATTCTTGACACGAATAAGCCTAGTTTCTTCAGGATCACCTACTAGGATTTTACTTCGTGAACCAAGCTTGAACCATCTAAAAAAGATCTTCAGAATTTTCTTATGATCATGAGATGTATGAGTTTCAAGACCTCGTTCATTTGAATAAGTTTGAGTTATGTTCACTATCAAAGCATCAATATCATGAGCAGTTACATTGCCCCATTCTTTCTTTAACATTCTGCAGAGATTCAAAATGGTTTGAAGTTGTTTATGTTGAGTAGCAAGAGACAAAGAATCTTTGTACATGGCAATTTCATATTCTTTGATCACATTACACATTTCAGATGAAAATTCATTCCTAAACAACTGCCAAGTTCTGGTTATTCTTTCAGGATAGTCGTAGATTGATTTATCTTTGAATTGCTGTTTACTCATGTCTAATGATAGATGTGGTAAAGCGGGATTTAAACAGAAAAGTAAGCGCCCTCGGCGGGATTTGAACACGCGTCTCAGCCGTGACAGGGCCGAATTCTAGACCGGGCTATACTACAAGGGCACAAGTTGTTTGAACAAAACTGCTAGATTAAAAGTTTCTGTCA
>Ga0224497_10002406_pt1 | contig 11143 bp, 8 predicted proteins | sample SF_Jul11_sed_USG_4_FD_167970 | JGI IMG/M metagenome (GOLD analysis project Ga0224497, IMG submission 167970) | Sediment microbial communities from San Francisco Bay, California, United States - SF_Jul11_sed_USGS_13 | ecosystem: Environmental > Aquatic > Marine > Sediment | place: USA: California...
GCGTGCGATGGCCGCTTTGCGATCCGAGCCGTGAGCGATGAGTTTGCCGATCATCGAATCGTAGAAAGGCGGCACGCGGTAACCGCTATAAATGTGGCTGTCCATACGCACACCGGGACCGCCCGGCGCGTGCCAAAGATTGATGAGCCCCGGGGAAGGCGTAAAGGTTTTTGGATCTTCGGCATTGATTCGACATTCGATCGCATGACCATCCAGGCGGACATCCTTCTGCGAAAAGTCCAGCGCTTCTCCCGAGGCGATGCGTAGTTGCTCGCGCACGATATCCACGCCCGTGATCATTTCCGTGACCGGGTGTTCGACCTGCAGGCGGGTATTCATTTCGATGAAAAAGAACTCGCCGTCTTGATACAGGAATTCGAAAGTACCGGCGCTGCGGTAGCCGATCGCCTGGCAGGCTTTGACACAGCGTTCGCCAATGCGTTGCCGCTGCTCGTCATCGATTCCCGGCGCCGGTGCCTCCTCGATGACCTTCTGATGCCGGCGCTGCATCGAGCAATCGCGCTCGCCCAGATGCACCGCATTGCCATGGTTGTCGGCAAGTACCTGGAATTCTATGTGGCGCGGCTTCTCGAGGTATTTCTCCATGTATACGGTGTCATTGTCGAACGCCGCGTTGGCTTCCGCTTTGGTGACCGTGATCGCAGCCGTCAGGGAGGCTTCCGAATGCACGACACGCATGCCGCGACCCCCACCCCCGCCCGCAGCCTTGACGATGATCGGATAGCCTATGTCACGCGCGAGCTTGAGATTCTCGTCGTTGTCATCGCCAAGCGGGCCGTCGGAACCGGGCACACAAGGGACGCCAGCTGCCTTCATGGACTTTATCGCCGAGACCTTGTCACCCATGAGCCGTATTGCGGGCGCCTGAGGGCCAATGAACACGAAACCACTGGATTCGACCCGCTCTGCAAAATCGGCGTTCTCCGATAGAAATCCGTAGCCCGGATGTATCGCGACGGCGTCGGTTACCTCGGCAGCGCTGATAATCGCGGGCATGTTCAGATAGCTTTCGCTTGATGGCGGCGGCCCGATGCAAACCGTTTCGTCGGCAAGCAGAACATGCTTGAGATTGGTATCGGCAGTCGAATGCACGGCGACCGTCTTAATGCCCATCTCGCGGCATGCGCGCAAGATGCGCAGGGCAATTTCACCACGATTGGCTATGACGATTTTGTCGAGCATTTGGGCTTCGCCGTGTTACTCAAGGTGCCGCTGGTCGATCGTGAACAGGACCTGGCCATATTCAACAGGTTCGCCGTTTTGTACGCGGATCGACTTGACGATGCCAGACACGTCGGCCTCGATCTGGTTCATCATTTTCATGGCTTCGATGATGCACAGCGTGTCGCCTTCGTTGACCCGATCGCCGACCTGCACGTAAGGAGGGGCACCGGGTGACGATGTTGCGTAGAACGTACCGACCATCGGCGCAGTAATGGCGTATCCTTCTTCCTCTGTTTCGGCGGCTGGCTGCGGCGCCGATACTTGCGTCGATGGCACGGGAGCAGCAGGCGCCGGCGCCGCGGCGGGCGGCGATACAGCGACGGGCACCGCCTGCGCGTAGCGACTGATCCGCACCGACTCTTCACCTTCGGTAATTTCGATCTCGGCGATACCGGACTCATCGAGCAATTCGATGAGTTTCTTGACTTTTCTTATATCCATTACTGTCCCTCGGTAGCGGCGACGTGCCGGCTGGCGGCACGCAGTGCGAGTTCGTAGCCGTATGCGCCGAAGCCGAACAGGCAGCTCTCGGCGATGTCGCTGAAATAACTCACGTGCCGGAAGTCTTCGCGGGCGAACGTATTGCTCAGGTGAATTTCGATAAACGGTATGCGGACCGCCAGGAAGGCGTCCCTGAGCGCAATACTCGTGTGGGTAAATGCGCCGGGATTAATGAGGATGAACTCGACGCCGTCCTGCTGCGCCTTATGCACGCGGTCAATCAGTGCGTGCTCCGCGTTGCTCTGGAAACAGGCGAGTGTGTGCCCGAGTTCGCCAGCCAGTTTTGTCAGGCGCGCCTCGATGTCTTTGAGCCGCGCTGCGCCATAGACCTCGGGCTCACGTGAGCCGAGCAGGTTCAAATTGGGTCCGTTGACCAGCAGAATTGCCGACATGGTTCGCTCTTACCAGCCAGTTCGCCGAAGATGCCCGCAATTCTAACCCTTTTCGAACCAATTCACGCAACTTTTGCGAATTCCAGTGTTCGGGCCGGCTATTCCGGGTCGGGCCAGGAGATGGCCGCGTCGGCGATCGGAATGATCTTGGTCGCGCTCAGATCCGCGTCGTTGGCGTGCGGGTGGCCCCGCCGATTAGGTCATTGCCCGGCCTGCCGGAAACGACAAGCGGCGGCGGCCAACCGGGATCGTTGAGCCTCGCTGCAGGCCTCACGGAACGACACCCGACCCGCGCGGAGGCCTGAGCCATGGTTTGCGCCGGGACCTGAATCGCCGCTGTTGCTGCCTGATAGGCGCCGCCTGCTGGCGCTTTATAATCACATCCGTCTTGACATTTATCCATATTTGAAATATATTATCTCATATATGAAAAATACTAAGCAAGACGTACTGGCGGCACTGCGCCTGATTCTAGCTCCGGTCGCCCGTATTCTACTACGCGCCGGCGTGAACTGGCGCGAGTTCGCAGAGGCCGCGAAGCTGACCTATGTACAGATTGCGACTGCGGAGTTCGGAATTCGCGGGCGCCCCACGAATCAGGCGCGCGTCGCCATTCTTACCGGATTTACGCGCCGTGAGGTCCGGCGTCTGCGAACCCTGTTGGCGGCTGCGGATGGCGCGGACCCGGAGGTTTTCGATCGGATGAATCGCGCAACGCGCGTGCTCACCGGCTGGCACAACGACGTCGAATTCTGTGGCGACGACGGCACGCCGAAACCGCTGCCTGCCACGGGCGGGGATCGGTCGTTCGAGGAATTGTGTAAACGCTACGCAAGTGACGTGCCGGCGACAACCATGCTGAAAGAGCTTCGCCATGTTGGCGCGGTTACGGAAGACGGGCAGGGACTTCTCATCGCCCGGACTCGATTTTACATGCCGGTGCAGATGGACTCCGAGCAGGTTCTGCGTTCAGGCAGCGTACTGGCCGATATTGGCAATACGGTTGCCTACAACCTGCATAGAAGCAGCGAGCAGCCAACACGATTTGAAGGCAGGGCAACGAGCACACGGATTCCGGAAGAAGCCATTCCGCTATTTCGCGAATACCTTGAGCAGGAAGGACAGGCCTTCCTGGAGCGTGTCGACGAGTGGCTGGCCGAACACGAATTGGATGCTGACAGCGAAGATCAGGGCGTTCGTCTCGGGCTCGGTGTCTACTGGATCGAAAAATGAATTCTACTCAGGAAAAGACCATGAAACTTTACAGCGTTTGCGTTCTCGGATTCGGCGTTTTTCTGGCGTCCTGCGGTGGCGGTGGTACTCCGGTCGCGGGCATCGACCGGGGTGGTCCGCCGGCCCCGGCTGCCATCGTGTCGAAAGGAACGATCACCGGATTCGGCAGCATCGTTGTGAACGGTATCCGCTATGAAACCGACGGTGCAACGTTCGACGTCGACGGCAACCCGGGCACCCAGGCCGATCTCAGGATCGGCCAGGTGGTCGTCGTACAGGGGACGATTGCCGACGACAATTCATCGGCAACCGCGTCTTCCGTCGCGTTCAACGATCTCGTCGAAGGCCCGATTACCGGTATCGTCACTGCGACGGGAACGATCACGGTACTCGGGCAAGTCGTCACGATCGATGCGGATACCTCGTTTGACGACAACATCAACCCGCCATCGATCGAAGGTCTTGCCGTTACGGATATTGTCGAGGTCAGCGGCTTCTATTTGTCCGACGGCTCGATCAGCGCCACGCGGATCGAGAAGAAACTGCCGGGCGGCGAATTCGAAGTCACGGGTATCGTCAGCAATGCGGGTGCAGACACGTTCCAGATAAATAATCTGCTCGTTGACTACAGCGCCGCGCAGGTCCGCAATTTTCCGGGCGGTGCGCCCGAAGATGGTCAGCTGGTCGAAGCCAAAGGCGATGAGTTCGGCGGCGAACTCGTTGCGTCTGAGGTCGAATTCAAGCTCGGTGACCTGCCGGGTGGAGCTGGCGATCGTGCCGAGGTCGAGGGCTTCATCACGGACTTCACTTCGTCGTCAGCTTTCGAGGTGGAGGGTATTCCGGTTACGACGAATGGCGGAACCAGCTATGTCAACGGCGAGGCACCGGACCTGGCACTGAACCGAAAGATCGAGGTCGAAGGCTCGATCGGCACCGACGGCGCACTGGCGGCATCCGGGATCGAGTTCAAGCTCTCGAACTTCATCCGCGTCGAGGGTCTGGTCGAGGTCAGGAATGGTACTCAGCTCACGATCCTCGGCATCACGATCGATACGAACGCGCTGACCCGATTCGAGGACAAGAGCTCCCTGGACGACAGGGATTTCAACGTCAATGACGTCAATGTCGGCGATTACATCGAAATGCGCGGCTACGATGAAGATCCCGCGAGCATTCCCCCAATGGTTGTCGCGACTCTCGTCGAGCGAGAGGATTTTCGCGGTGAAATCGCGGTGCGTGGATTCGTCGATCTCGACTCCCTTAACGATCCGCAGTTCTCGATCCTCGGCGTGACAATACAGACGGATACCGGTACGCAATTCCGCGACGCCGGTGGCCAGTCGATTCCCGCGGCAGACTTCTTCAGTAGTGCGGAGGGCCGTCTGGTCGAAGCCAAGGGATCACCGGCGAACGGCGGAATCGCGGCGACCGAGGTGCAATTCGAGACCTAACCGCCAGTATGGCCCGGCGATATCGTCGGGCTCTTACGAATGTCGAAGCGCAGAGTTTCGCAGACCACGATCTGGCGGTCTGGACGTTACCGCAGCGTCGATAGTTCGTCTCTTGCCGTCGGATTATCGATATCGCCGCGATCGAGCCGGGCGAGGACCTCGACAATGTGTTCGAGTTCTTCCTGGTGGATCTCGCCGATGTGGGCGTTGAGCAGCTCGCCGTCGGCGGCCACGATCATCGTGAACGGCATGCCGATGAACTCGACGCCGGAGGTCTCGGCGACGGCCATGGCGTCTTCCTGGCCAACGAGCACCGGATAGTTGAATTGTGCGTCCAGCGCGTACTCGGCCACGTCTTCGGCGAAGTCCACCGCGATGCCGATGACCTGGAAGCCGTCCTTGCCGTGTTCGTCCTGGAAGGCCTTGAGCAGCGGAATTTCGCGGCGGCAGGGCGCGCACCAGGTCGCCCAGAAATTGAGCAGCCGATGACGACCATGCCATTCGCTGAGATGACGCTCGACGCCGTCCAGATCCGGCAGTGTGAATTCCGGATGACTGACAATTTCCAGGGCTTGGGTGACCGGCGCATCGACGGGCGAAGGCGCCCGGACCGGGAACCGCGCCGCATAAAATAACACGCCTGCAAGCAGGGCGACAAACGCCGCCGCGACAATCAGAAAACTTCGTTGCACGGACTCACCTCGGGCTATTGTTGTTCTGCTATCACCGTTGTCGCCGCGCCCAATGCCTGCTGCACATGCGTCGCGAAGTCCTTCGCTTTCATGTAGCCCACGACTTCATAGCCATGGCGCTGCTGGCCATCCGTGCCAAAGAAAATAATCGTCGGCGGCCCGAAGACTCCAAAGCGCTGCAGGAGTTCCTGGTCGAGCGCGTCGTTTTTCGTGACGTCCGCCTGCAAAAGCACCGAGTCGGCCAGGACCGCCCGAACCCGAGCATCGGTAAACGTAAACGCCTCCATCTCCTTGCAGGATACACACCAGTCGGCGTAAAAATCGAGCATTGCCGTCTTCCCCGCGGCGGCGGCCGCGGCGAGTTCGCGGTCAAGGTCAGCGACGGTCTTTATACGCTTGAATTCCAGGCCGTGCGTTTCCGCCGTCACGGCGTTTTTGCTGCCGAAACTTGCTTGCGCGAGCGGCCGGATCACGCTGTCGCCCCCGGTCAGGGCGCCGAACAATAACAACAGCCCATAGATAATCCCGAGGAAACCGAATCCTTTGCCCAGTTTTTGCGAGATTGCTGCATCGCTCCCCAGCGTGGTAAGGCCGCCGAGGAAGACGCCGGTCATGAACACCAGCACGCCCCATAATGCCAGCGTCACTGTGCCCGGCAGGATCCGCGACAACATCCAGATCGCGAGCCCCAGCAGCATGAAGCCGAACGATGCCTTGATCGCCACCATCCACGCGCCGGCTCTCGGCAGCAAATGGCCCTGTGCAGCGCCGACGAGCAGCAACGGCGCGCCCATGCCCATGCTCATTGCGAACAGAGAGGTCCCGCCTCGCAGCATGTCGCCGCTCTGCGCCATGACGGTGAGACTGGCGATGAGTGCCGGCGCGACGCACGCAGTCACGATCAGTGCCGATAACGCGCCCATGATGGCCGCGCCGATCGTCGTACCGCTTTTCTGGCTGCCGCTGATTGTTGCGAGGCGGGTCTGTAAGCCGCTCGGCATCTGCAGGTCGTAGCCGCCAAACATAGCGACCGCGAGCAGCACGAACAGTCCCGCAAACAGAATCAACACCCAGGGTTGATTGAACGTTGCCTGCAGCTGTGCGCCGGCTGCGGCAGCGCCGATCCCGGCTGCGGTGTACACGAGTGCCATACCCATCACGTAGCTGAACGCGAGCGTGAAACCGCGCATCGGGCTCGTATGCTTACCCTCACCGGCGATAATCGCGGTGAGAATTGGAATCATGGGCAGCACGCAGGGCGTAAACGCAAGCAACAGCCCAATACCGAAGAAGCTGGCAACGACCCACCAGATATTGGCTTCGGTAATCAGCGTCGCGAGCCGACTCTGCTCGGAAACAGGCGTCGCGTCTGCCGGTCTTACCGGCAATTCGCCGACCGCCGTCGCCAGCGGCAATGCGACGGTAAGGGTACGGGTCGTCGGCGGGTAACAAAGGCCATCTTCGGCGCAACCCTGATAATTCAGCTCGAGCGCCAATTCCATCGCATCGGGAGTCGCCCGCGCTAACGGCAGGCGAGCGAAGACATCTTCGAGATAAACCTCCGATTCGCCAAAGAACTCATCGAACTTCAACTTGCCTTGCGGCAGATCCAGGCGGCCGAGCTGCACATTATCGGTGAGTGATCTGACACCGATCTTATCCTTATACAGGTAATAGCCGGGCGCGATTTGCCACGAGACCTCGACAGTATTGCCGTTTATCGGTATGACCACTGGCCGAAATGCTTCATCGACAGGCAGAAATTCGCTGCCGCCAAGACCACCAAGCTTGCCGAGATCCAACTTCTGGTTACTGGCTGCAGGCTGGTGGAGTTCGACATTCTCGATCCAGGATTGCGGTGGATAGCAAAGACCCATATCGGCGCAACCCTGACTCTTGATGACGAGTTCGAACGACTCCGGCGTTTCGCCCTGAATCGTGTAGGGCACGCGGACATAAAATCGATTGCGATAAATCTCCTGCTTGCCGAAGAACTCGTCTTCGTGCTCCAGTCCCTGCGGCAACTCGGGATCGCCGAGAACCACCGAAGGCGTATTGCTCACGAAACCAAGCTTGCTCTTGTAAAGGTAATAGCCGTCCTCGATCGCCCAATCGATTTCCACGGCGTCGCCGACATCGCTGACGACATAGCGGTAAGCATCCTCGGGCGGCAACGGCTCGTCAGCCGCAACGGCCAGGCGGAGCGGGGCGATGGCCGCTAGCAGCAGCACGGCGTAAACCATTTGCATCATTTTCGTCATGCCAAGTGCCAGTGAAAACGGCTGTCGGACGCTAACCAGGACCGCGCCGAGACAGCCATTGTTACGCTCGCGGGGCCTCGCGGGAGGCGACGGAGAGGCAGCATACCGTCGCACCCGGACGCTGTCATCGATCCAGTTCAGCTTTTTGTGCCCCTATTCTTTTCGCCAGGCGCTTGAAATTTGCTGGCCCATCCCTATCATTAGCACTCGCTTTGGCCGAGTGCTAACAGGCATGGGCCGAAAAGCCGCAAATAGTCGGTTAAAAATCAATAGATTACAGGAGAAATGCACCATGAAGATTCGTCCGCTTCATGATCGAGTTATCGTCAAGCGCATGGAAGAAGAGCGCACATCGCCCGGCGGGATCGTCATTCCGGATGCCGCGGCGGAGAAGCCGATCAAGGGAGAGATCATTGCCGTTGGCAATGGCAAGATCCTGGACAACGGCGACGTTCGCGCCCTGGACGTCAAGAAGGGCGACAAGGTGTTGTTCGGAAAGTATGCCGGCACCGAAGTCAAAGTTGACGGCAAGGAGCTGCTGGTGATGAAGGAAGACGACATCATGGCGGTGATTGAAGGTTGATCGCCGCGTCGCGCTCGACAGTGAAATCAAAATTGGGAACGCGGCAGGAGCCGCTTCAGTGAAGATCAACAGAGGAAATAGAAATGGCTGCTAAAGAAGTACGTTTTAGCGACGATGCGCGCCAGAAGATGTTCGCGGGAGTGAACATCCTGGCTAATGCCGTAAGAGTGACGCTGGGCCCGAAAGGGCGCAATGTCGTGCTGGACAAGAGCTTCGGTGCTCCGACGGTTACGAAAGATGGCGTTTCAGTCGCTAAGGAAATCGAACTCGAAGACAAATTCGAGAATATGGGCGCACAGATGGTCAAGGAAGTCGCATCGCAGACGTCAGACGTTGCCGGTGACGGTACGACGACGGCTACGGTGCTGGCGCAGGCCATATTGCGCGAAGGCTTGAAAGCCGTCGCTGCCGGCATGAATCCGATGGATCTGAAGCGCGGTGTCGACAAGGCATCCGCGGCGATCGTCGCAGAACTCGAGAAAATGTCGAAACCTTGCGAGGATGAGAAAGCGATCGCGCAGGTGGGTAGCATCTCGGCGAATGCTGATACTGAAATCGGCCAGATCATCTCCGAAGCCATGCAGAAAGTCGGCAAGGAAGGGGTCATCACCGTTGAAGAAGGTTCCGGCCTCGCCAATGAACTCGACGTCGTCGAGGGCATGCAGTTCGATCGCGGTTATCTGTCGCCATATTTCATCAACGACGCCGAAAGCCAGCAGGTAGAGCACGAAAATCCGCTAATCCTCCTGCACGACAAGAAGATTTCGAACATTCGTGACATGCTGCCGGTACTCGAAGCCGTTGCCAAAGCGGGCCGTCCGCTGTTGATCGTTGCTGAAGATGTCGAAGGCGAAGCGCTCGCGACACTCGTCGTCAACAACATCCGTGGCATCGTCAAGGTTGCCGCCGTCAAGGCTCCGGGCTTTGGGGATCGCCGCAAGGCCATGCTGCAGGACATCGCGGTCCTGACCGGTGGGCAGGTGATCTCGGAAGAGGTCGGTTTGTCGCTCGAGAAGACGACAATCGACGATCTCGGTGAAGCGAAAAAGATCCAGATCTCAAAGGAAAATACGACGATCATCGATGGCGCCGGTCGTAGCGAAGATATCAAGGGCCGCGTCGAACAGATTAATCGTGAGATCGAGGATTCGACCTCGGATTACGACAAAGAGAAACTGCAGGAACGCGTCGCCAAGCTTTCTGGCGGTGTCGCAGTGATCAAGGTAGGTGCCGCGACCGAAGTCGAGATGAAAGAAAAGAAGGCACGCGTCGAAGATGCACTGCATGCAACCCGTGCGGCTGTCGAAGAAGGCGTCGTTCCGGGCGGTGGTGTTGCGTTTATTCGAGCGGTGCAGGCACTTGACGACCTGACCGGGGATAACGACGATCAGAACGTTGGCATCAACATTCTGAAGCGCGCTATCCAGGAGCCGTTACGCCAGATCGTCAGGAACGCGGGTGGCGATGCGAGCGTCGTATTGAACGCCGTGGCAGAAGGCAAAGGTAACTATGGTTACAACGCCGCGACGGGCAAATATGGCGACATGATCAAAGAAGGTATTCTGGATCCGACCAAGGTGACTCGTTATGCACTGCAGAACGCCGCATCCGTAGCGGGCTTGCTGTTGACGACCGAAGCCATGGTCGCCGAAGCACCCAAGGAAGATACTCCGCCGATGCCGGACATGAGCGGCATGGGTGGAATGGGCGGCATGATGTAAGCGAGCCGCTTATCGAGCGAAAAGCCCGGCATCCGCCGGGCTTTTTTTTGCCGTAAACGAGCGTTACCGGGGGGAGTGTTATTGGGGACATTCTCCTTGACCCCACTCGTTATAACGTTGCAGCACGCCTGCTGATTAAGCCGAGAGGCGCTGGGTAAGCGGCAAACTGGAGGGCGTCCCTATTGTGGATGTCCCCATAAACCGTCCCCTATTGTGGATGTCCTCATAACCCGTTGTCGCCATAACCCGTCCTATTGTGGATGTCCCCATAACCCCCATAACCCGCCCTATTGTGGATGTCCCCATAACCCGTCGGTACTTGTACCGATTCAGTTCGGGAGCGCTCGGTGAGAGCATGAATACAACAGTGCAGGCGGCTGATCGCCTGCAAAGCCTGACGAGTACTCGGGAAGTATGTCGCGCGCAAGCAAAGTCCAGGCCCTGGGCAATTCGTCTGCTCAGGCGATCATGGGCGACAGTCGGCTGACGCAGAGCTACGTTCACGGCAAGGGGGACTCGCTGCTTGCGGGCGTCACGATCGGTGGTGTACTCGACAATGCGGCCGGTCGCTGGCCAGAGCGAGAGGCGCTCGTCGCCCGGGAGCAGGGCATTCGCTGGACGTGGCAGGAGCTCCGGGTGCAGGCGCGGACGCTCGCCGCGGGTCTGCTCGCGGTCGGTCTCGAGCCCGGCGACCGCATCGGCATGCTGGCAGCGAATCGTTCCGAATGGCTGGTCGCGCAGTTTGGCACGGCCTATGCGGGCTTGGTACTCGTCAACATCAATCCGGGCTACCGGCCGAGCGAACTCGAGTACGCCCTGAACAAGGTTGGCTGCCGCGCGCTGATCACCGAGACGCATATCAAGAGCAGCGATTACCTGTCGATGCTGCAAACGCTCGCGCCCGAACTTGCCGCAGCCGAGCCGGGCGATATCCACGCAGCCAAACTGCCCGAATTACGGCTGATCATTCAGCTGGGCAGGAGCGAAGTACCTGGCATGCTCAGTTTCGACGCGGTCGAGCGGTCGGCGGATGCGGCGTCGCGGTGGCGGCTCGAAACGATCGC
>Ga0224497_10002407_pt1 | contig 11141 bp, 8 predicted proteins | sample SF_Jul11_sed_USG_4_FD_167970 | JGI IMG/M metagenome (GOLD analysis project Ga0224497, IMG submission 167970) | Sediment microbial communities from San Francisco Bay, California, United States - SF_Jul11_sed_USGS_13 | ecosystem: Environmental > Aquatic > Marine > Sediment | place: USA: California...
TTATTCAGCACCACCACGATGGGAGCCTGCCCATGCCGAATGCACGTGGACAATTCGGTGCCGGTCATTTGAAATGCCCCATCACCCACCAGCACCAGAGGCCTGAGGGTAGGATCCGCAAATCCCGCACCAAGAGCGGCAGGGACACTGAATCCCATGGACGTGTAATAGGCCGGAGACAGAAACTCCGCGCTTTTTCGCACACGCAGATCGGCAGCGGCAAACAGCGACTCTCCGACATCGGCAATCACGACCGTCTTGTCATTGAGCAGACCATCCAAGTATCCGAACACATTACGAAGGGTCACGGCCGCTTCCGGTCCAGGTAAATCAAACCGGACGCTGTCACGAGGGGGCAGGACCCGCGCAGGAAAAGACGGCAATGGCGACGCCGCTAAGGCCCGGACAAAATCTTCAAAGCGGACGCCCTCATAAGTATGATGCTTGATAGCGATGGAATCCGCCGTCGCATGAACCGTGCGACCTGCAGCCAGGAGCGTGGTATGCGCTTTGACGTCTTCGACATCGGTGAGCAAGGTCCCTAAGGTCAGCAGACAGTCGGCGTTCTCCACGAACTCCAGGATTTCTTCTCGCCCCACCAGTCCGCCATACACACCAATATAGAGAGGATGATCTTCACGAATGACTGACTTTCCCAACAAGGTTGTCGCGATGGGTGTGTTCATATGCTCGACCAGTTCGGTCAATTCATCCTGAAGACCGAACCGGTGAATTTCGGCCCCGGCCAGGATAACCGGCAGCTCTGAATCTGACAGGATGGCACGCACTTCTGCGACGGCTTCTTTGAGAGCCGCTGGATCGCTTTGGCAGGCAGTTTCTTTCGGTGGTTCCGTTGAGGCAACGTACACAGGAGCCAGCACGAGATCTCGTGGAATTTCTAAATAGATCGGTCTCTTAAATTGCATCAATGCCTTCAAGGCCCGATCAATCTCCCGTTCGGCAGTATGAGGGTCATCCAAAATCACGGAGGCCACGGTAATCTTTTCAAACACATCCCGTTGGGTCGAAAAATCACGAACCATGTGATGAAGGAAAGGATTATTCACGCGTTCCCCCAAACCGGGTGAGCCGGAAATCAGCACCACCGGCGACCGCTCGGCATAGGCACAGGCAATGGCATTGACCATGTTCAGGCCACCCACACAATAGGTGACGCAGGCACCGCCAATCCCATGAATGCGGGCATAGGCATCGGCCGCAAACCCCGCGCAATCTTCGCGGGTCGTTCCGATGTGATGAATGGGGGATTCTTCCAGGAGTTTGTAAAGCGTCAGCACATAATCGCCAGGGATCCCGAAAATGTGGTTCAGACCCAGCTTGTACAAGCGGTCTAGGAGAAGGGTGCCAATGGTGTAAGTGTCACTCATAATTTATCCAACCTCGTGGTCATTATATCGGATTCAGTCCCAATAAAAAGAAGGACTCACTAATGACTACACTTGCACATATCTCAACGCAAAGATAATCAAGAGGATATTTTGAAAACAATTAGATTTCCCCATTCAGGAATTGAACAAATCAGTGATGACTCGTTGCGGCCCTATCCAAGTTGTCATCCTGAGCTGACAGCGAAGGATCTGTGCCCAGGGAGGAAACCCAGGACTCAGCAAGATCTTTCGTTTCACTCGCCCCCTGCAGTCGTCTGAACGGTCCACATAAGCCACGCAGTACCACTAAAAATTTATATCGAACAACACCAAAACTCCGTTACGCAGCTGACGGCTGGGGCGCCTTGTTAGGGCGAGTCTCATTCATTCGCGACGCTCACCGGCTAGATAGTCCGGCATCTCGCCCGTCTCTAGCGTATGTATGAGCCAATTCATTCGCTGTAGTAGCCTATGATTGTTAAATCTAGTCGCAACCTCTTTAGCGTTCTTTACAAGTTCCATCGCTTCGGTCCTCTCCCCAAAGAATCGAATTTGGTTCGCCAAATTGAATAGCGCATTTGCGGCTCCTAGCTCATCACCAAGAGCATTGTTCACTTCTTTTGCAGTAAGTAGCGCCCGCCGACATGTGGCTCTCTCTGATGCCGCGCGATCAGGCACATTCAGGTTTTGTAGATACAGAGCACGCTGTCCCGCTGCATTCCCGATAGATACAAGCACCCCTGCCAAAGCAGAATAATCATGGCCGTCTTTGGCAAGGCTAAGAGCTTCCCCGAAAACGGAATCAAATTCCTTTTCGAGTTCTTTTAATTGGGCAACGACCCCTCGCTTATACTCTTCAGTAATTGTCTGAAATCCTATTGCGTTGTCTGCCATTATTTGAAAGGCGGTTCTCATATCGAGATTGGAGTAGATAAACGAAATCATGTAACCTTTTTGTGCGAGGATATGCGACTTTGCTGATGACGCATTAAGGTGTTCGGCAATTGCTATAGCTTCATCACATAGCTGGACCATATCCTCGGCGACATCCTCGACTGGATCATAGAAATCTAAGAGTCCAAGCAGGGCATTCAGCTTTACGACAGAATCTGCACTTTGGTAGTAGATAGACCTTAACGCTGGTTTAGTTTTGTCGCTTTTTGGTGCTCTCCTAATTTTTAATATGCGATCAATTCCCTCGCTGTCCTCAATTGAACCCTTGTAAATACCCTCGGCGTCTAACTGCTTTTCCGTCTGTTGTTGTTCTAGATTATGAGTTTTAAGTAGTCCTAATATTTCGTCTAACTTGGCGTCGACTTCATTAATGTGAAGATTGGGGAATGCTCCAATCAAGTGCCTATTACGTAACAGCTCATTAGCCAGATATGTTGATTCTTGATGTGTGAAATTGAAGCCTATTGTTACGGCATGCTTTCTCATCTCAACGATCACGTTATTGCTTAATTTGCGAGGAGTAAGGAACGTCCAATTGTCTATTTCATATTTCCCTGAATCTCTTAGTGATTGGGCTTTGGCAATGTCGCTCCTGATTTTTCCCAAATAGTCCGCATCAGTTCTACGCTCTGGCTTAACGGGACAATACATTGCCGTAATACGTTTTTCGGAAATGATATAGCCATCATTTCCTCCATCTGCCCTTGTGCCGTCAATGACCTGATAGTCATTCCCATATCTTTCTGTTAAGACCACATTGCAAAGTCTCGTGAACTCCTGTGGATCAGTTATTTGTGCAATTTGCTCGTCAAGAGTCATATTAAATTATCCCCTGAGCCCTAACTATTGATTATACGGATCGGCATCGTATGCAATCTCAGCCTACAAATTCTCTCTGATTGTCGTCCTGATTCACAAACTTGTCAACGCTTCCATCGGGTAGCGTCGGAGTGAGATACGGAACAGAATCGTTTCACTATAACTGGAAAAGGATGAGCCTCTGGGTCACCGAATGACTCGAACTTCGCACATTTTTCCTCCAGGATTTAGAACAAAAGAAGTTGGCCCACGCTTGACCTGACTGCTTTACCTAGGCACAGATCCTTCGCCGGAGGTCAGGATGACAACTTGGGTAGGGCTTCAACGAGTCATCACGTATGCGTTCAATGTCGGAGTGTTGAAATAGAATTTTTTACACATCGGGAGGTTGAGTCAACCGGAGACTATTGAGCCAGAGTTTAGTTAAGAACACAAGTGGCACCAGCCCTGGTGGCCTTTTTTCGGGAGGGCCAATCTTGATCAGATGTGGTTCAACGATTTTGCAGAAGACGAGACAGGACGCACCAACGAAGTTGAGCGATACGTTATTCACATGAATCACGGAAGATATCTGTCGATGTCGAGCGCCCCGTGGAATACGCCCAAAATGTCAATATTGGCTGAAGACCTCAGAAGGTATGCAATCCGGTAATGTCCGTAGAGCAAGATTCTGATTTCACCATCTGTCTCGGTGCGATACTTGTGGCCGATCTCGGGGAAACGCCGTAGAACCTAGGCTTTTTCGTAAATTCCAGAGACGACTTTCTGAGCTGCTTCTGGATTATCTGCGGCGATGTAATCGAATATATCATGAAGCCAGCGATGAGCTTCCTCAGTCCACCTTATTTCTGCCATGTGCGAATACGGCGCTCCATGTCTTCGTTGGATATAACGCGCCCGCTGCGAGAATCCACAAGACCGCGCTCGATCATCCTCTCAAAGGCGAGTTCCCGTATGATTTCCTCATACGTCGCATCTTCAGGTTGAGACTGGATTATTTCGGTCATTTTCTCTTTAACGTTTGACATATCACACTCCCGTTTAACAAATGTACAGGCCTATTGATCATGTTGACCGCCATAGTATACGAACCCCGTCTGAAAACTTCTGCCTGATTGTCGTCTTGATTTATAGAATTGTCAACGCTATTCACCTCGTAGCGTCGGCATGCTATACGGAACGGCATAGTTTCATGATAGCTGAGAAAGGATGATTCCCTGGGTCAGCAAATGGCGGGGAGGCTCTTCCCACATTGTCACAACGTGTGCATCCATTAACGCACATTGTCAGATAACATTGAGGCTGTGGTCTTAACCCAAAGAACATCTGGCGTCATGCCGGCGTTATAGGCTGACATCCTCTCGGTGTTGTCATCTCCGCCAGTTGGTAGCGGGGATCCATCCGAAACAAAAAAGCAAAGATAGATGCCCGATTACAAATGTCGGGCATGCCGGAGGGGGGATAAATTCCCAATTACCAATGTCGGGAATGACGAGGAAGATAACTCTGGCTGCTTTACCTGGGCACAGATCCTTCGCTGTGAGCCTTGGCCTGAGCTTTGTCGAATGGCTCAGGATGACAACTTGGGTATGGCTTCACCGAGGCATCACGGATTCGTTCATTGGCTGAATGATGGACTTAAAATTTTTTTTACACATCGGAGAGGTTTAATCGGCGGGAGATGGTTGAGTTAGAGTTTTCTTACGAATACAGATGGCACCAGACCTGGTGGCCTTTTTCTGGAGGACCGATTTGAGTCAACTTTGGTTCAACCGTTTTGCAGACATCCATGACTTGCGGACAGCGGGGATGGAAGCGGCATCCGGCGGGAGGATTTAACGGCGAGGGGACATCGCCGGGAAGGATGATGCGCTTGGGCGGAGCCGTTGGATCGGGCACCGGATTAGCAGAGAGCAGGGCCTGCGTGTAGGGATGCTTGGGGGTCGCAAAGAGGTCTTCAACGGGGGCCACTTCGGCGAACTTGCCCACATACATGACCGCTATCCGATCGGCCAGATATTGCACCACATTGAGATCATGGGTGATGAACAAATAGGAGAGATGGAATTCCTGCTGGAGGTCACGGAGCAAGTTCAGGATTTGCGCTTGAATGGACACATCTAATGCGGATACAGCCTCATCACAGACAATGAATTTTGGATTGAGCGCGAGGGCACGGGCAATGCCCACTCGCTGACGTTGACCACCGGAGAATTCATGCGGATACCGTGATTGATTTTCCGGCCGCAGCCCCACTCGCATGAACAACTGATCCACCTGTTCTTGCAGAGCCTTGCCCTTGGCAATCTTATGGATTTTTAGAGGTTCGCTGACGATGGCGCCAATCGTCATCCGGGGATTGAGCGAACTGTACGGATCTTGAAAAATTAGCTGCATCCGTCTGCGCGCCTGCCGCATTTCCTTCGGCGTCAGCGCTAAGACATCTCTTCCCTCGAAAGTGACTTCCCCTGCGGTGGGCTCCATCAATCTCAGAATGGATCGGCCCACGGTGGTTTTTCCACAGCCGGACTCGCCTACTAAACCCAACGTCTCACCCTGACGAAGATGAAATGACACATCGTCCACCGCTTTGACCCAGGCCGACACACGGGAGAACAAGCCGCTCCGAACGGGAAAATATTTTTTCAATCCTGTGACTTGGAGTAATGATGTCGTGGATTCAGTCATCAGTAACGACGAATTCTTAAAGTGGGATAAAGGATTCTTTTACAACAGAATGGGACATGAAGATCTTTTTCATCATGTCTCTTTCTTGTCATACAACCAGCACACCGACTCATGAGATTCCCCCACTTGCACCGTGGGCGGAGCCTGACTTGGGCATTGCTCAAGCACTTCCGGACATCGGGAAGAAAAATGACAGCCTGGCGGATACTGCAAGGGAGAAGGCACGGTCCCGGGGATAGCTTCCAGCCTTGCCTGACGTTCCCCTGGTCGAGGCAACGATTTCAACAGCGCGCTGGTGTAGGGATGACTGGGGTTGCGGAATAATTCCTTGACCGGCGCCCGTTCGGCAATTTTACTCGCGTACATGACAATAACATCCTGGGAGAATTGGGCGACTACACCCAAATTATGGGTAATCAGGAGAATGGCCATTCCCAGATCTTTTTGCAAAGCTGCCAACAGATCCAGAATCTGCGCTTGAATGGTCACATCCAGGGCCGTGGTCGGTTCGTCGGCGATCAAGAGATCAGGGCTGCACGCTAGGGCCATGGCGATCATCACCCGTTGCTTCATCCCGCCCGACATTTCATGGGGGTATTGGTCGACCCGGCGCTCGGGAGCCGAAATGCGGACTTTTCCCAACAAGCCGATGACTTCTTTTCGAATGTCGCGATCCGAGAGTGTGGTATGAATTTTAAGCACTTCCCCGATTTGATCGCCGATCGACATCACGGGATTCAGTGAAGTCATGGGCTCTTGAAAGACCATGCCGATGGATTTTCCACGAATCCGGCGCATGTCCTTTTCCGAAAGATCCAACAGATTCTGACCTTTGAAGTGAATCGTGCCCCCAATCACACGTCCAGGGGGAGAGATCAGCCTCATGATGGATAACGCCGCCACCGACTTTCCGCAACCGGACTCTCCCACCAATGCCAAGGTCTGCCCGCCTTGAATGGAAAAGCTCACGTCATCGACGGCTTTAATTTCTCCTTTGTCCGTGAAGAAGGAGGTCCGAAGATTGGACACCTGTAATAGTGGGTGCACTCGAGATTCCATCTAGCGACTTCGCAACTTTGGATTTAAGGCCTCACGCAGACCTTCTCCGACAAGATTAAAGGCCAGCACCACCAGAAAAATCGCCAGACCAGGAATAAAAAATAACCACGGCGCGTCGAACACAAATCCTTTGCCGTCCGATAAGATATTGCCCCATGTGGCATAGGGCGGGGGAACTCCGAAGCCTAAAAAGCTTAACCCGGACTCCGTCAAAATCGCGGAGGCGACGCCAATCGTGGCGGAGACAAAAACCGGCGCCAGGGCATTCGGTACCATATGCCGGAAAATAATCCGGCCCTCGGGTATCCCTAAGGCTTTGGCGGCCGTCACATAGTCCTGCTCACGGATGGACAAAAATTCCGCCCGGACAAATCGGGCAGTCCCCATCCAACTAAACAATCCAATAATAATCATGATGGTGTAAATGCTCGGCGGAAGAAGGGCCACGGCCGTGAGAATGAGAAAAAACGTCGGGAAACACATCATCGCATCGGTGAATCGCATGATCAGCGTATCCACCGTGATGAACCACAATTTGACGTGCCCGTAAAACCCCGACAGCCCGCCTAATAAAATGCCAATACCCAAGGAAATTCCGACTGCCACAAACCCAATGGACAGGGACACAAACGAGCCTTGAAACATTCGGGCGAACACGTCACGCCCCAATTCGTCGGTGCCCATGAGATAGACGCCGCCAAACGGCCGATCCGCCGGAATGCTATCCGGAGAAGGCACAGACAGCGGGGGAAGGAATTTATCTGTCAGTCGTACCGCTTCCGGATCGAACACGACCCACCATTCGGTCAACACTTTCCCGGTCAATGCCATCAGTAAGAGCAACACGAGCACCCAAAAACCGAAGAGCGCCTGGTAGTCTTTAGTAAACACGCGAAGGAATTCTTCCCACGGCGTTTCTTGTGGGGCCAGGCCTTCCGCATCGAGGGAGGCCAACTCGGCTTTTAGGGGGGCGCCGGCCTTCGAGTGATTCATCAAGGGATCGTTCCTCTGATTCTCGTGATTAATTTAACCGGATCCTCGGATCCACCACCGCATAGAGAATATCCGAAATCAATGTGCCCAATAATGTCAGGACTGCCGCCATAAAGTTTAACGTCATGATGATCGGAAAGTCCCTTGAAAGAATGGCTTCATAGGCTAATCGTCCCAACCCCGGCCAGGCAAAAATCTGTTCAAAGATGACGGCTCCGCCGATCAACCCGGGGAGCAGAAGACCGAACATGGTCACAAAAGGCAGCAGGGCATTCCCCAAGGCATGACCATAAATCACCGTATCTTCCTGAAGGCCTTTTGCCCTGGCAGTCCGGACATAATCCTGGCCCAACACCTCCAGCATCTGGGAGCGGACATACCGAGACAGCACGGCGATCCCGCCGATTGCCGTCATGACGGATGGAATGACCAAATGCCAGATACGATCCATGATCTGATAGGCAGGCTGCGCATGCTCCATTCCAAATGTTTTGATGCTGATCACCGGAACGCCCAACCATCCCACCACCCACAAAATGGCTAAAAACGACAGGAAAAATCCCGGAACAGAAATGAGCGCATACGACAAAAACACGGTCAACCGGTCATACAGCCCGCCTCGAAACACCGCCCCGTAAATCCCGGCAGGAAACGCCCACGTCCACACCAGAATCGTGGCCAGAATAAACAAGGGCAATGAATTGAGAAACCGATCCCAAATTTTAGGGAGGACCGGCTGGCTATCCTTGAAAGATTTTAATTCCCCTGAAGCCAAGTCCCTTATCCAATAGGCATATTGCACATAGAGCGGATCATCCAAATGAAAGGCCGCCCGAATCTTGGCGATATCTTCCGGTTTCATCCGTGGATTCATGGGATCGACCTCACTGGGTTCCCCTGGAGCCAGATGAATAAACGAATGAGCCAGAAAAGACACAATGACCAGCAGCACCAACCGTTGAGCAATATTACGAATAATAAAATTCCACATGATCCACCTACTGCCTGCGCATTTCCGTGTTACCGCATCCTTTAAAAATCCGGCGTGAATTCCAGCTTTCGCCATTTATGGAAATAAAACGTAATGTCCCCGCTTTTGGTGGGATAAATCTTTTTGAACTGTTCCTTCCCATCCGGCCCTTTTTCGACCAGTACAATTTTCTTATCCAAGACCCTGGTACTCAACGGCGCGTAGAGGAAGGTATAGGGTTGGTCCTCATGAATCAACCGATGTAGTTCGTGGGTCAATTGCCGTTGCCGATCTCTATTGTATTCCTGGCGGATCCGGACAATGAGCTCGTCAGAGCGTGGGTTGTTGTATCCCACAAAATTTAATTGTTGTGGACCGGCCTGGCTGGAATGCCAAATCTGATAGAGATCGGGATCAATGCCCATGCTCCAGCCCAACACGACCGCATCGAAGTCTCCGGTATTCACAAAATCGTTCAGAAACACCGCCCATTCGAAGACCTGTGTATTCACTTTGACGCCGATTTTTTTCCAGGCATTCTGTGCGATGGTCATCATATTTTTTCTGATAGGATTCCCATTGTTGGTAATCAAATTAAACTCGAAAATTTTTCCATCCTTTTCAAGCCATCCATCCCTATTCATGGTCCATCCGGCCTCCTCAAATATCGCACGGGCTCCTTGAGGGTCATAGGGAAGCGGCTGAATGGACGGATCATACCATTCGGTATTTTTGGGATACGGCCCGGTCGTCCTGTCTCCCTCCCCATACATGAGATAGGTGATGATCTCATCCACATTAATCGCCATCCCCAGGGCTTTTCTGACCTGAGGATCGGCAAATAGCGGTTTTCGGTTGTTGTATCCAATATAGGTATAGGCAAAGGCCAGGCTGCTAAACCATTGATAGGTCGGATCACTTTTATATCGGTCGACCTGATGGGGCTGCGCGCCATAAAAATCTATCGCGCCCGTGCGAAACTCCACTTCCTGCGTGAACAGTTCGGGAATGATGCGCATATAAAAATCGTGATATTCAGCCGGACCTTCCCAATAGTTCTCAAACCGGCGAAGATGAATAAACTCATCCCCCTGCCATTCGATAAACTGAAAACGCCCGCTGCCGATGGGGTGTCGATTGAATCGACTCTCTCGCATCCCAAACGTCTTTTGCGCCTCTTCAGACAATCCGCGCTCCTGCTTCTCTCGGGATAACGCCTCGTTATTGAGAAGATGCTCCGGAAGTATCCCCATCGTCCACGCGTTGATGGCCGGGGAATAGAGGCGTTTATAGATAATTTTTATTGTAGACGGATCCACAATCTCGACGGTTTTAATCGGCTCGAAGTCCGGGGTGCGTGGGGACAAATTTTTGGGATTCATGATGGCTTCGTAGGTAAACTTCACATCTCCGGCATCGAACACATGTCCATCCTGGAATGTCACATTCTGACGAAGATGGAACAGGATGGTGGGATTGTGTTCGCCCACGGGAAGAATCTCCGGGAATTTGGCCAGCAGGTGTTTTTCCAACTCCTTTGACACCGCCTCTTGGGGATGAATCAGATCATTGTAAGGAAAATGCTCGAAGTACCGCTCACCAAGAATCGGCTTCAACCGGTCGAATAAATCCTGATCCACCTCCGAGAGTGTGAATGCGACTCGTTCCGGCACGTCGACAGTTACGGATATGTCTTTCAACTGAGGCTTGCCTTCCGCATTGGGGAGCAAAAGAGAAAGGGTTTCCGATCGTTGGCCGGAAGGTAATAACTCAATAGCCTGCACCCTATCCTTCAATCCCTCGAGGGTTCCCTTCTCCCAAGCCTCATGAATCATCTGATAGAGTTTGGGCCCTGTCACTTCCGTTCCATCAGGAAACCGGTGATGCGGGTTGACCAAAAGATAGGCTCGTTCGGTAATCTGCCAATCAGTGGCCAACCGGCCACGCAGCTTCAAATTTTCATCTAAATCCAGCAGCCCCTCAAACACCTGGCTCACAATACTAGAGCTGGCTGAATCGGCGTTGAGAATAGGATTGAGAATCTTGGCATCCCCGCTGGACGCCTCAATATAGGTGACTAAGCGATCCGGGTTACCCGCAGACTGGTGCTCATAGGTAGGAACCCAAAAATAGGATTGAACCAGAAACAGAACGAGGGCCAGCGGGATGAACAGCAAAAGACGTTTGACAAACATAGAGGTCTGAATCAACCCAAGACAGTGTAATGCCTCAATGGTATCAAGAACCAAAAAGGGATGCTATGCCTGATT